>JAEIGA010018938.1_pt1 | contig 10494 bp, 14 predicted proteins | sample 9270691 | NCBI WGS metagenome assembly JAEIGA01 (sample SAMN17057246, study PRJNA624740) | gut metagenome | biome: biome; isolation source: fecal sample | host: Bos grunniens | place: China: Xizang | collected 2019
AACAGCAAGTACCCGTTTGCGGTATATCCTACAAGTCAGTTTGTGCCTGCGATGTACTATTTAGACCTTATCAAAGGTTTTAAGCAGGACAAGACACCGTTTCAGTTTAAAATCACCCGTGTATTTCCGAATGGAAAGGCAATTTTCGACACCGATATGAAGGTATCGCTGGAATCGTACACCATGAAGGAATCTGCGGACAATGGTTTTGATGTTGTTGTATCAGTAAAACTGAAGCAATACCGCGACTATGGAACAAAGACCTGCGATGTGAAACTTGACACGGAGAAACCGAAGGCGGCTGTGAAACGTGATAGGGCATTAACATACAATGCACCAACAACAGCAGGCAAGGAAAAGGTTGTCACTGTCAAAAAAGGTGATACCTTATGGGGCATTTGTAAAACGCATCTTGGCAACGGTGCTTTATATCCGCAAGTCGCAAAGGAAAACGGCATCAGCAATCCAAACCTTCTGCAAATCGGGCAGAAAATCAAACTGTCGGCAACCGTTACAAGCGGCAAGAGCAACACGGTGAAAGCAGGAACTTTAACCTACAAAACATCGGGCGGTTCTAAGAACAAGCCACCATTTGCGATTCTCACTTCTTCCTATGGTGTTATTAAAACCAACATCAAGACTTGGAACGAAGCTTATGGTTTCTATAACGCAAACGGCGGTTCAGGCAAGGGCTGGAAGATTGTTGATAGCGACAAGGATGTGATTACACTATGACCGTAGAACTTTTGATACAGAATGGAAACAAGGTTTATGTTCCGATTGTCAAAGATGGCATCGAATACACCACACAGCGCGTCGGTACGCCTTCAAAATTGACGTTTTCTGTCCTGCAGGATGGAAAGCTAAAGGTCACTGAAGGAAGCGTCGTATCGTTGCGCTGGGGCGGTCAGAATGTGTTTTATGGTTATGTGTTCAGCATTAAAAGTTCCGATGAAAACATTCTGACTATAACAGCCTATGACCAAACACGTTATCTGAAGAACAAGGAAACAAAGGTCTACGAAAACAAAACAGCCACAAAGGTTGTTTCTGAAGTCCTTGCCGACTTCGGTTCATTTAAGGTTGGCACGCTGGAAGATACGGGTTACGTTATCAAGTCAAGGATTGAAGATACGCAGACATTGTTTGACATTATCCAAAATGCCCTTGATGAAACACTGACGAACACGAAGAAGATGTATGTATTATACGACGACTTCGGAAAACTCATGCTGAAAAGCCTTGATAATATGATGGTAGGAATTGTGGTTGATGCGGACACCGCAGAAAGCTATGACTACACAACCAGCATTGACGAACAGACATACAACCGAATCAAACTGTACTTCGACAACGAAAAAACTGGTCAGCGTGATATTTACATCGCGCAGGATTCCGTGAAGATGGCAGAGTGGGGCTATTTACAGTACACCGATGCACTGCAGGAAGGTGAGGATGGAAAGTCAAAGGCTGATGCATTACTGGAATTGTACAACAAGAAAACACGCAAGCTGTCAATCAAGAGCGTTCTTGGTGATGTCCGCGTCCGTGCTGGTTCTATGGTGTTCGTATCGCTTCAGTTATGGGATATGAAGATTGAAACGATGATGCTGGTTGAAACCTGCAAGCATTCATTCAAGGACAACGAGCATTTCATGGACATTACGGTTCGCGGCGGCGAATTTGTGGCGTAAAGGGGTGATAGCATGGCAGATTATTCTCCATTATTAAGCGTTCTAAAACAGAGTGCAAAGGAAACGGAACACGCTTCTTGTCCAGTGCAGGTATGTTTCGGCAAAGTCACAAGTACATCGCCTTTGAAAATTCAGATAGACCAAAAAATCACACTTGGCAAGGCGCAGTTAGTCTTGACAAGGAACGTGACCGATTATGAGGTAGATTTAACCGTCAGCAAATGGGAAACCGAGGCAACGGCAGGCGGTAGCGGCGAATCGTCCTTTTCATCGCATAAACACGGTTTTGATACCGAGAAAAAGAGAACCACTATTCACAATGCTTTAAAGGCAGGCGAAGAAGTGGTTCTTTTGCGTCAGCAGGGCGGTCAGAAATACGTTGTACTGGAAAGGGTGGCAACATGATTCCGAGTCTTAATAATATCTTAACAACCGAGCTTGCGGTCGAAGAACAAGCATCAAAAACGTATCAAATGCACATAGAAAAGGAATATATCGGCGGTACTTGCGATGATTTAGATTCAATCAAGCAGGCGGTGTTTAAGATACTGAACACCGAAAGATACCATCACATGATGTATTCGTGGAACTATGGCATCGAAACAACCGACCTGATAGGTCAGCGAATGGGGTATGTGCTTCCTGAAATCCAGCGACGGATAACGGAAGCGTTATCGCAGGACGACCGTATTCTTTCGGTTGATAATTTCGAATTTGATACTTCTACAAAACACGAAGCAGTTTGTACCTTTGTCGTACACACTGCTTTTGGTTCATTTGAAAGCGAAAAGGTGGTGAGTGTGTAATGTATGAAAACATGACTTTTGACAGCATCATGCAGAGAATGCTTGACGCAGTACCCGACACCATCGACAAGCGCGAAGGTTCAGTGGTATATGATGCGCTTGCACCTGCGGCGATTGAATTGCAGAACTTGTACATCGAACTGGACATTGTTTTAAACCAAACCTTCGTTGATACTGCGACGGGCGAATATTTGGAAAGACGATGTGCAGAACGTGGTATCACAAAGAAGGAAGCGTCCAGCGTTATTGTGCAGGGCGTGTTTACTCCATCAAGCGTGAATGTTGATGGTATGAGATTCCGTTGCGGCGATTATACCTATGTATCGGACGCGGCAGGAAAACTCACTTGTGAAACCGCAGGAACAGCACCAAACGGCAACATGGGCGAACTTATCCCGATTGACTATATCGAAGGGCTGGAAACTGCATCAATTAGCGAAATCCTGATTCTTGGAGAGGACAGAGAGGACGACGAAGCACTTCGCGAGAAGTTCTTCCTGACGATTGCTGAACCTGCCTTTGGCGGCAATCCAGCCGACTATAAGGAAAAGACAAAGGCAATCGAGGGTGTTAGTGCCTGCAAGGTAACGCCAGTATGGAATGGCGGTGGCACGGTGCTTCTAACAATCCTTGGTGCGAATTATACCGTACCGACCGAATCGTTGGTTTCCAAGGCGCAGACGCAGATAACGGGCGTTGCTCCTATTGGTCATGTTGTTACAGTGAAGGGTGCTGTGGCAACGACAATCAATATCGCTTCTACAATCACTTATGAAAGCGGCTGGTCTTGGGCATCCGCAGGAACTTATATCGAACAGACCATTGACGATTATTTCGCGGAGCTGGCGGCAACATGGGATGAAAACGACAACCTGATTGTTCGTGTTAGTCAGATTGAAAGCCGAATCCTGAACTGTGCTGGCGTGCTTGATATTCAGGACACCGCAATCAACGGTGTTACGAATTATCTGCAGTTAGATACTGACAAGATACCAACGAGAGGAAGTGTGAGTGATGGAGCGTAGGTTGATTGATTATCTGCCGCCGTTTATTCAGAGATTCAAGGAAATGTCGGGAATCATGGAAACGGAGCAGAAGGAATTTGAATCAGCGTGGCAAAGTGCTGAAAATGCCCTTGCAGACCAAGCAGTTTTGACGGCAACCATCAACGGTATTAAGCGATGGGAGAAAATCTTCGGTATTACTGCAAAAGCTACAGAAACACTCGAAGAAAGGCGATTCCGTATCATCACGAAGCTGAATGAGCGACCGCCTTACACTTACGAAGCGTTGCAGAATTACTTGTCAATCCTGCTTGGTGCGAACGGTTATACATTGCATCTTAACACTGACAAGTACGAATTGACAATAAAGCTGGCGACCGCGAATGAAACGAATTACGAAACGGTCGTTGATTTGTTGGAAAAGATACTTCCTGCCAATATTGCAAGAGTGACTTCGATGTATAACACATATCAAATACTTTTAACCTATACGCACGGGCAGTTGGCGCAATTCACACATGATGAAATACGAAAGGATGTGTTGTAGTAAATGCAAAACACAGCAAATTACAAATTTAAAAAGCCTGAAAATACTGACTTATACAACGTGCAGGATTTCAGCGACAACATGGATGCCATCGACACAGCCTTGAAGGGTCTTGAAGATGGCACAACACCAGTAGGCAACGCTTTACAGTTAGGCGGTAAGAGTGCGAGTGAGTATGTGCAAGGCGTAAGTCCATATTTCACAAGCGGAGAAACTATTCTTGCATGGGCAAATAATCCAAACGGAGTTTATAAGAAGTTTGTGGTTGGCGACTATGGTATTCCTAGTGATGCACCAAAAAACATGGAGGGTTTTGCAACAGTAGATATCGACCAAAGTACGGCAAGACGAATCGTAAAATATTATTCTTTTGGTACTACTGGTTATCAATGGACGTTTACACGAACCATCTATGCAGGAGCATGGTATTCCGAATGGGAAAAAGATTCAGACGGTGGCAATGCATTACAGTTAGGCGGTAAGAGTGCGAGTGAGTATGCGTTGCTTGCTGATTTATTGGCAAGTGGTATTTTATCCCCCAATTTAGCAAAAGTTTCTGTGGGTAATGAAATAAGCCTAAATGACTTATTAAATAAAGGGACGGTCACATTTTTTACTAATTGGCACGATAGCACAAATTTTCCAAAAATTTATTGTGACGGTGTAATGATACCTAGTTTAGATGGAAGTCTTAAATTGTTACTATACGGAGATGTAAACCGTGGTGTTACTACTCCGAGTTTATACATTGGACGTGCACATTTGGAAAGTGACGGTTGGCACATTGACTGGCGCAATATCTCAGACGGTGGCAATGCCGACACTTTAGATGGACAACATTCGGGCGAATTTTTAACGGCTAATGGTAATAGAGGTGTTGTAAATCCAGTGACAGACCTTAACGATTTTGTCACTGGGATTGGGTTGTTTGGTCAAGGTGTATTAAATATTCCTAGTGATAATTGGTGGCTTGTAATTAGTGGTGGAAACATTGGAACAACTACACAATTTGCTATCAACTTATGGAATGAAGTACCGATGAAAGTAAGGCGTTGTGCCGCTGGAACATGGGAAGCATGGTCTGATGCAAACGTAGGACTTGCGAATTATCTGCCTAAGAGTGGGGGAACGGTTGCAAATGCAGACATTGAACCTTTAATAATCAATCGTTTAGCTGGTGCAAACTCTTTTCTTGGTTTTCAAGGAAATGGAGCGCAGTTTGGCGGTATAGGCTTTGTCGGTGTAGACCATTTAGTAAGACGTTCCGCAGACGGTACGGTAATGAAAAAGATACTGGACGAGGGCAACGTAGGCGATTATGCACTGCCTAAGAGCGGTGGAACCGTTACTGGGAACGCTATTTTCAAGGGAGGATATGACGGCGCTACCCATGGTGGTAGCATTTATCTTTCACAACCTGCAACTACGGACTTAGTAGGAGATGATATTAGAGTTCATGCTATTGGAAATGGAATAACATTTTCTGAGCTTGGTGGAAACTACAGAGGTGCGCATCTTGATTTATCACAATGTGGAAATTGGGAATCTTCTATCATTCTCCACACTGGTAAATCCGCAAAAGTCGCTATTCAATCTACCGCACCAACAGACACCACCGCACTGTGGGTAGGGTAAGGGGGCTTGCCTATGTTTGATAAATATTCTAACGGAGCATGGCAAGAGCCTGAGAACACAGTACAGAGATATGCTAACGGAGCGTGGCAAGAGTGCGAGTCAGCAAAGCGTTATGTAAGCGGTGCATGGGAAGAAATTTGGAGTGCTTTAAAATTCACTGGTTCTAAGCATACAACAACTACTGGTTTTGGTGGTTTAAGTAACGGTGGAGAGTGCTTATTCTACTTAGCAACACAAGATAGCGGATATGTTGAAGTGTGGGCAGATGGCGAATTTGTAAATCCTACGCTAACAGCTACTATTGACGGTTATTGTTGGGTGCATGACCGAAACATGGCTATTTCTACTGGTTCATTTGGGTTCTTTGCTGATAACACTTATTCTGCCGTAGAGCAAGTAAATACAGAAGAACCAATTACACAAACATTTACCTTTAGTGGCACATTTTCAAAAGTCGGTTTTAGAATCATTTTCACAAACTGGCAAGTTGATAGCAATTCCACATTTACGCTACACGAATTTACCATAAACGGTAAAAGAGTAAGACTTACTGATGTAAGTGATTATAACAATACTTGAGGAGGTACAAAAGAATGAAAACATTAACTATTGGCAGTACAACACTGGAACTTAATAGCTTCCGCAAAATCCGTGACAAGGTTGTTGGTGTATATGCGCAGATTGAAATTCCAACAACGGCAATTTCCCATGACGAATTAAAGGCACTGTTCACAGATAATCAGCATGATTTAATCGTGACAGAGGACGATTCCACAACAACTTACAGTGGATATGCGACACTGGACGAAATCCGAGAGAAGAACGGTGTACACACTGTGATTCAGATTTGCACTTCCGAAGCTATCCATCTTCTGAATGAAGCTAGAAAGCAGATTGAGGAACAGCAGACAGAAATCAATGCGCAGGCAAAGGCACTGGATAACTATGCAAAGGTTGTTGCTTCTCAGGTTGAAACCATTGCAACACTGGAAAAAAGCAATCAGGAACTTAATGGAACAGTAAATGCACTTTTAGGATTGGAGGGCTAGGATATGGATAAATTACAGTTTGCAGAACAGTTAAGACGAGCAATTCAGATGTTTGTACGTTCTTTAGGCGATGAAGAAGCAATGGAAGTTGCAACAGTATTTCCACAGTATGAAGTCGGCAAAAATTACAAGGTAGACGATATTTTCACTTATGGCGAAAACAACGTGGGCGACCCACAGCTTTACCGTGTAGTGCAAGACCATACAAGCGCAGAACAGTGGATTCCTAGTGCTACAGCTTCTTTGTATAGTCCTATCGGCTTAACAGAAGAAGGTTATCCAGTATTCAGCAAGCCAACTGGCGCACACGATGCGTACAACGCTGGCGATATTGTGGACTACAACGGCACACTGTACAAGTCCTTAATTAACGGCAATACCTTTTCTCCTGAGGAATACCCTGCAGGTTGGGAAGTTGTAACGGAATAAAGATAATTAGAACCTTTTAGGTTCTTTTTTTATTTCCAAAGAAACGTAGAAAACACAGAAGATAACAAAAATCGAATTTAAGAAAGGAGTTATCTTCTGTGAAAACTACGACTAATTATGGCTTTAAAAAGCCCGAATCAAACGACCCGTACAATATCGAAGATTTTAACGAGTCCTTTGAACTTATCGACACGGTACTGAAAGCGGCATCCGATAAAGCCGACACCAGCACAACGCACCCGTCCGACATGAACAATCCACACCAAACCACAGCAGAGCAGGTGGGGCTTGGCAATGTGCCGAATGTAGCGACGAACGACCAAACACCGACCTATGTTGTAGCGACAGAGAACGCGGCATTGTCAAGCGGAGAAAAGCTGTCTGTTGCCTTTGGTAAAATCGCAAAGGCGGTGTCAAGCCTGATTTCCCACCTTGCCGATACTGTAGGGCATATCACTGCGGCAGAGCGTACTTCATGGAACGCGAAGGCTGATGCATCAGGTACAGTTGCGAATGCTGACACTGTGGACAACAAACACGCAAGTGATTTTCTCTTATCGTCCATTGAACGAGTTAGCAACGCAAATGCAGACGATTTTACTAATGGCACAGTTTATGCAATTACTGGTTGCACTAATGTTCCGACAACCTATCTTGTTGTTAGTACAAATGTGGTGAGTGGTGACGGTTACCAGCTAGGTTATGGTGTATCAACTGGAAACATATATACAAGAGCAAAATCCAATAATGTGTGGAATAATTGGGAAAACCTACTAGATAGCGTTAATGCTGGTACATTGGAAGGAAAACACGCTAGCGATTTCCTACAAAAAGTTCCAACGACAATAACTTGCACCGATGCAAGTACACTTGATGCACAGTTAAAAACACACGTAGATGCTTTGTCAGACCAAAGTATAACTACCATCCGACTTGTAATGAGTGTAAATCATCCAAAGCTTGATGGTGGTGTGTTTTTAGGGTTCGTGCAGAAAAGCACTATTACTTATTGGAGCATCGTGTTTTTTTCTTATGGAGTTGCAACCAGTGGCGGTGGAAGGGCAGTTATATATTCATATTATGACGGAGATATTCATGTTCGGAAACTAGGCGATGGCGGCAATGCCGACACACTGGACGGATTGCACGCATCTTCATTCATACAAACGAGTCAATCCGCAAAAGTAATCGTATCAGCAACCGCACCGTCGGACACCACAGCAGTTTGGATTGTTCCAAGTTAGGCGGTGGCTTATGGCGATTAAGGTTAATCAAAAAGATATATCTTCCGTCATGTGCCCTGCGGTCAATGGAACACGAAGTTCTGCGCAGGCGGTCAGGATTCACAACGGCAGTTCGTGGGTCGATGTGTGGTCTAGCATCAAAATCATGGCATTGTTAAGCAACACTATTACGGTTGGTTCGCTATATACATACAGCGACGGCGGTATGCAATACAGTAAATTCAGACAGAATGGTGTTGGCACTCTTTCGGGAACTGGAACACTTATTTGTTATCTTGACGGAGAGTGGACGAATCCGACAATATCATTCGATTATTTCGGCGGCGCAATGTACGATTCTAGCAATAATGTAATGAATATGCGAAGTGCTGGCACGATTTCGGCGTATCACAGAATTAAAGGGTCAACAAACGCTGGAACTACAACGATTTTATCGAGTATTGGAGTATCGCAGACGAGCAATGATGTTAATTACGAAAGCGGAACTGCAAGCAAAACATTAAGCGGCACTTTCGACCGAATAGGTTTGCAAATTACAATAAATTCATATTCGAATCCGTATAGTTTCGGTTCAGTAACATTACAACTTGGCAAGTTAAAAATTGGCACACAGAGCATAGGCTTTCCTGCAAGTGCTGAAGTTTTCAATCAGGCTTAAAGGATAACGGACAAAAGGAGAGTACAAATGACAGCAGAGGAAAAAGTAGATTTCGAACACAGACTCACAGAATCAGAACACAGAGGTAAAAGCAACACAAGGCGAATTGAAAAGCTGGAACTGCAGACCGAAGCGATTCAGAGTCTTGCTACATCGGTTGAGGTCATGGTTAAAGAACAGAACCATCAGACCGAAGCGATAGACCGAATCGAAAAGAATGTAGAGAAACTTGATTGCAAAGTTGAGGTATTAGAGCATAAACCTGCAAAGCGTTGGGAAAGTGTCGTTGATAAAGTTATAATGACAATCATCGGTGCTATCGTTGGTTATTTGCTCGTCAAATTAGGCTTATAAGGGGGTATGTCTTATGTCTTTAAAAGAGAGGTTGGCAAAGTTGATTGATGTTAAATCTATCGTGACACTGTTACTCACTGGCGTGTTTTGTTATTTATCGGTTATCGGTAAGCTCCCGTCCGAATTTCTAACTATTTACACAACCGTGATAGCTTTTTATTTCGGCGTACAGTATGCAAAGACGGGGCAATCAGGAAAGGATGATGTGTAATGGCTATTTTAATAGGTCATGCAAGTATTGACGAGAACGGCAAAATTAGCGGCGGCGCGGCAGGCGACCAAACGGGAAAAGAAGTCTGCACCCGTGGCTGGTATAATAGCGGCTGGCAAACAGTTCTTCGATGCAAGGATTCCGACAAAGTCGAGAAGATGGCGCAGGAGTGCGAAGCCGCGTGCCTGAATCCGAATGTTGGATATGACCAGTACCAGCGGAACACACTGCGGAAGCAGGCGAAGGCGGTCGGTTATGATTTGAGCAAGGTTGGCAAGTGCGAATGCGATTGTTCTTCCTTAATGACAGTATGTGCGGAATGTGCAGATATTGAGATTCCGTACACAAACGGCAATGCACCAAGCACACGAACAATGGTTGCGGCGTTTAAGTCCACGGGCGAATTTGATGTACTTACCGAAGCGAAATATCTTACTTCGGACAAGTACCTGCGGCGCGGCGACATTCTTGTCAAGAACGGTCACACTGCCATGGCACTTCAGGATGGCGAATTTGGGCGCGAAACTAAAGTGTCGGTAAAAGTATCGGTTCTGAAGAAAAAAGCCAAGGGTGACGCTGTGAGAGCGTTGCAGGGCGTACTTAACGCAAGCGGTTTTGATTGCGGCGAAGTAGATGGCAGTTTCGGTTCTAAAACGGACGCGGCTGTGAGAAAATTTCAGGAAGCAAACGGTTTGGAAGTCGATGGAATTGTCGGTTCAGCTACATGGACGGCGTTATTAAATTAGTGATTTTTGAAAGGGTGGGTGTCTACATGGCATCTACCCTATTTTTTTATCGCCATCGGCATATTTAAACTTTTTTATAAAAATGCTTTACAGTTTATTTAAACCATGCTATCATAT
>JAEIGA010018939.1_pt1 | contig 10494 bp, 9 predicted proteins | sample 9270691 | NCBI WGS metagenome assembly JAEIGA01 (sample SAMN17057246, study PRJNA624740) | gut metagenome | biome: biome; isolation source: fecal sample | host: Bos grunniens | place: China: Xizang | collected 2019
ATTCTTACTTTATGCTCTGTTATCGTTATAAACTTCTTCAAACATTTCGTCCTGTACTTTTCTGAGTTTTTTATTGTGTGGTTCGTTTTGGCAAACAATATTGCGTGACCCATAATATGAAATTCGCCTTTTCCATACTCTGCATATGGTGTAAACCAGCGCAACGCAAAAGATAGTGCTTACAGCTGCTAGTAATATTTTGAACAAGATATTCATTTTACCACATGCAATTATGTGGGGAATAGGGGGATTATGCTTTGAATATATCAGACAACTGACTTTCGGCAAATTGTATAGTGTTTAATTTATATGATAAATTTTCCACACAATCTGGTATATTCGTGAATGGATTAATATTTTCAGAATGGTATGCACGGATTTTTTTGCATATAAAACGTTTGCTAACTAAATCTACAGGGGAAACTCTTCGCTTTTCTTTTTCTATGTTCAGTGAGAATTTCAGATTATTACAATACTCCGGATTATCTAATAACGAATTAATCAGTTCGTCAAGTGTGATACCTGTATTATTTTCTTCAACACAAACAGTAACTAGATAATTTTTAGAACATGAAAATAACTGTTCATGTTTGATAGTGAAAAGAGGAGAGTCACTCGTTGTCGTCTTAACTTCTAGATTTGCACTTGGACAAACAAAATCCAGTTTAGAAACAACCCCATCGGAATGCCAGTAAGGAGAAATATCTATTGCATTATTTTGGAATATATGTTCTATAAGAAATAATTCACCTAGCAAACCAACTAAATTTTTGTATTCTTGCTCTCTTGGCATCTGGAATAGGGATACCAATGAATTGAAGAAATTAACAAAATCCTTTCCTTGCATATTTACAGCATGAGCAATACATAAATTAACAAAAGCAACCAAATTTTGTAAATTTTCTTCCTGGGTTACTAATTGCAATTCAACATAATTGTACATACCATTCTCAAAAGATGATTCTGATGAGTTAAAGGCTGTTACATAAACATTCGTTACTAAATGTAGTAATTCCGTTTCTATATTCAGCGACTGACAATGTTCCTCATTGAGCAGTACATATAACACATTGCCATTCAAAGCAAACAACCCCGCTGTAGATGATAGTCTCTCTAATAAATAAAGTGTATTATCTTTTGGGAGTGAGTTGATTTTATTTAAAAGTGAATTAGTATTAATCATTGTCCTTTATAAAATAAATTTTATCTTTTGGTATATAAATAGCAAACATATATTGATCTTTACCCAATCGTTCTGATTTTCTTAAACCAGGAGAAATACGATGGATTTGGATGTTTACTTTATTAGGATCAATTACTACTTTTTTATCACCCAAATATGTAAGTTGCTCTATATTGGTCGTATTTGCACCTTGATGAAGTGCCTTTATTCTATCTCGGGCATTGTCATCATATACAGAACGATATCTTGTTTTATCATCCTCATTAGTCCACATCTGAATAACTGGAATATCGGATGAACCTACTAAATCAATTAAGGGCTTTTTATTAAAAGGCTCTCTATCAAATGCAGTATTAACCGACTGGATCAGCGAAATTAGTTGGTCTGCAGTAAACATCGCATAAGTAGCTGTTTGGGCATTTACTGTGCTTCCTGCTGTTGTTGGTGTCCAAGTAGAGATCGTATTTAATAATTCTTCGATTCGATTATTATTTTCCAAAATTTCTCTATTATCTAGAACGATAAATTTTTGTTTTATCCATCTATTTTTAAACGAGACCTTCTTGAATTTTGCCTTGTTCTTTGCCGTCGGATTTTGTTTGGTATTTTCTGCCTGTATAATAATATCTGATATATTGAGCAAGCCCTTTTCTACATCTTCAAATTGCTCCCACAAATCATCTTCAACTTCAGCTAATACTGTAAATTCTTTAGCGATTTCAGTAGTTGTAAATATCTTACATAAATCTAAGTATTTACCTCTATAACCAAACCATCTTGCACGTTGGAGAGTTGTATCCATATTTCCCCCGCTTTTTGCAAATCGAGTAAAGAGTGTAACAAGTAGATTAGGGAACGTCAATCCTCGTTGTAAAAGATCACCGCCAATAAATATTTTATGGTATTTAGTCCAAGTTGTATCCTTTGTCCTTTTTCCATTTGCATTTTGTAAAATGATGCCTGTTGATAAAACAACCTCTTTTATATTTTCAATAAGAACATCATCAAATGGATATTGAGATTGCAATGAATGTTGTAAATACTTGTCGTACGCTTTTTTTAGTTTTGTATAATAGAACTCTACAGAATCATTATTTAAAAATGCATCTTTTACATTATTAATTACCTCTTCTACGCGAGAGAAAATGAGACCATGTAACGCTTGCGTTCTATCCATATGTATTATCATATCGGACTTGTACTCTTTTTTTACCGATGCTCTCATACGTTTAATAGCACTAACAACTAGGAAATAATCAATCACCTCAGGAAGCATATCTAACATTTTTTCAAACGTCGTATTATCCTCGGAAACTTCTTCAATGATAGTGTTGTCCGACAAATGATATATACTGGCTCCATTGTAACCATGACCAGGCTGCATCGTATGAATTGAAGCAGGATTTAATTCACTAATATCAGCTTGAAATATATTAGCTTGTGGAGTTGCTGTAACAGATAAATAAAGTGGATTATTTAGCGTTCTTTTTATGTTAACAATAGTCTTATATGTAGGAGTGGAATTACGAGTTTTATCTTTTGCTGTATTTAAACTAGCTTGATCTCCTTCATCATCAATTATAAATGGAACTAATCCTATATTAGCAAGTTGTATCTCATTTATGACTTTTAGCGCCTTTTGCATCGCATCTTTCCGTTTCAAACAAGTAATGATGATTGGGCGCTTTTCCGATAATAATCGTTGGGCAAATTCAACATCTAAACTACTTAACGGTACAGATTCATTCGTAACAGTATTTGTTGTAAATAACGCTGGCTGTTCAGAATCGACTATATCAGAACCAACAATATCAAACGAGCCGCCAAATCTCTGTGTTGTTTGTTTTAATAATTCTTTGTCATACCCTCCAAAGAACAAAAGAAAATTATAGCCATTATCGAACGCAAGAGCTGTTAATAGTTCTAGATTGGATGTTTTACCAGACTGCACTTTACCGACCAAGAGAGTATTATGATTTTGATGTGTTGAATCATGCAGTTGTTGCATGATTTTTACATAAGTTCCCAGCACATTAGTCACGATATTATTTGCACTCTCCTCGCCATAAGAAGCAATGTGCTTTTCATGTATTAAATTAAAATACTTACTCTGTTTTACAGATAAAGTATTAGTGTTTCTTATGGTATATTGTTCCATCATTCGTCTTGAGATAGATCTTTTAAATATTTATTAATATGACTCCTAAATGCATTCGGTGCTATCAATCCATCAGAATTTGCATTTAACTTTGCTCTATGTTCTGCCAACACAAAAGCTATTGCAAACTTCTCTAAAACTACCTTAAATGATTGATCCGATGAAAAAGGTTTAAAAAATGGATGATTGATATTTAGCCTAACATAAGCTATATTCTCTTCAGTTGAAGGATCAACACTTATCCATGATTGATTATTTGCTTGTACCCATTGAACTGCAATTTGATAGTTTGTAATACTATCCAACGGTATGTTATACAAACGAACATTTTCGTTAACTTTCTCTGGTTGATTATTTTGCTCTGACTGATATTCCTTAAACAACTCTACTTGAGTGTTATTTGTATTTACCTCAATTTTATGGGTAGGAGAAGATTTATTGATACTTTTTTGAATTTGATCTTGTACAGTATCTGATACCGTTTTAGATAAATTCTCTTCTTCCTCTCGCTGTTTATTTGTCAGTTTTGCAATATCAATATACTCCTGAATGTGAGATTTCAGATGATAGATAAACTCTTCTTCTAAACCATCATCCCACACAAACCCATCTTTTGCTTGGTTAATAGGAAAATCATCTAAATCCAATTCTCCAAATAATTTATGTGAAATGGTACTTTGAGATTGTTGAAAAATTTCTTGTGGTTTATAATTGTACTCCTCACCACCGACAACCACTCTACCTCTACGAAACAATGCAAATCCTGCTCGACCAAAACCTCCATTAGCTAATATGCCAACAAAGCCAACTACATTGTGTTTAATGCCATCAAACTCAAATGAAAAGTCAACATTTTTTCTCCATTCTTTATCTCTAAAAGTCAAGCAAGAATATTCGTCAAAATACAGAGGTTCTCCATCATAAATGATCTGAACTAATCCGTTGTTCAAATCGCGACGATACATACTCTTAAGTAATTCTGTAATTTTATTTTTGGTTCTAGCAGAACCTATTTTTTTTGTAACTTCACGGATTACAATGGTAGTACCATGCATTTGTGAATCTACTGTAGTTTTATGAATTTCAACAAAATTAACATTATGTTTCCTCATTTGAGGAATGTTAATTTCTGTATAATATTGATTCTTTGAACCGAAAGCAGTAGACTTAACAGACCATACATTGCCAAACCATGATGCGGCTGTTTTTAAGCCCATACCAAATTCGTTACGACCATTTTTATTTTCTGGTGGCGAATCAATCTTTACAGCACGAGCAAAATCGTCGAATTCCATACCATATGCGGAATCCGTTATTGACAAAATATCATTATCACTATCGTAATTAATAGTGATAATCACGTCAGTTATGCCATTTTCCTTTAGTTCTTTCTGATGAGAATAAAATGACTGCGTGGAATTATCAACAAATTCTGCAATAGCATACCAAGGCTTATAGTTCAATCGTGAAAAAACGCCAATAACACCAGCCTGTGGTTGGATATTTAATTCTTTTATTTCAACATCGTTATTCATGATTCTTTAACAAGCCTAATTTTATAAAATTTTCAATTATTAATTTTACAAGGTCCACATCTACCGCATTGCCAAGTGCTTCGTAAACACGATTTTTAGGCAACCCTTCAAACGAAAGTTCTTCCATTCCTTGTGTCTTTGCAGCCTCTTTAGTTGTCATATGTCTTCCTTTTTGTATGCTTCCATCTGATAAGACACATTCTATCCAAGGAAAAATAGGTATCTGATTGCCTACATATGTCAGAGCAGGTGAATATGTGGGCATCTTGACACGGATTCCTGATGGTCTGAATTGAATAATCTTATCATCTAATAACATTTTACCATCAACTGGACAATTCCACTCAAATTTGATAAAACTGTTCTCCCAATCTTTTATTTGCTCTTTCCATGGATCAATCCATTCTTTATTATGCTCATAGAACTTACGATTCTCCCTTATGAACTTCTTTTTCCAATCAGGAAATGTTATATCTTTATCTGCTCTAGCATAATTTGGTAAACAAGAGAGACATTCCAATAATGTTTCTCCTTTTATCTTCTTACCTAACGTACCTTTACTTTTCTTCAACTTATTTATTGAACATCTTGCAGGAACTAAATCTTCAAAAGAATAAGTAGCCCCAAACTCCATTGCCCAAATTGGAGCATGTGGAAGTTCTACATTGCGCTTTGAGCATTCGTCTAGAAATTGTTGCCAAATATCAAGGTATTGTCTCTGTTGTCTCTTTAAAGGAACAACATCTGTTGGGGCTTTTTCGATTAGATCATTGATATGACAAATAGGTTTTTCCTTGGGAGGAACTGGAAATTCAAATTCAGATAAGTCTCCTTTCTTTCTATCTCGCCCAACTATATATATGCGCTTTCTGTGTTGAGGCAACCCAAATTCATGTGGAGAAAGAATAACCTCAGTTACATCATAATCTAAGTCATTCGACAAACGAGATTCTATCGTTTTCCAAGTTCTTCCTTCGTCATGATTTTTTAGATTGGCCACATTCTCTAAAAAGATAAATTCAGGGCGTTTGACTCTAATTATGTCAGCTATATAATTGAATAAAATACCCCTTCCTGCAGTATCCTCAAATCCCTCTCTCTTTCCTGCTTGACTAAATGGCTGACAAGGGAATCCAGCGCATAGAACATCATGATCAGGAACTTGTGTCTTAATAATATTTTCGTCAGTCAATAGAGTTATATCGCTATTTATTTCTTCGTATGGGAAACCATAATTTAAAGAATAAAGTTTACGGAGATCTTGTCGAATTTCTGAAGCAAATACACATTCTGTTTGGAATCCCCACTTATTTCCTATTTTCTCCATTGCATGATGGAATCCTCCAAGCCCAGCAAATAAATCGATAAATCTAAGAGTGCTTTTTCCATTCGACGTAATATTCTTGACATTTTGAGCAGTAACAATATCTAATCCAGTAAGAAGCGTGGGGCAAAATTTTATTTTATCACCACGCAATTTTAGGTAATTCTGAATTCCAGGAATGTATATTTCAGGAACTTCATATTCTTCTCCTAGTCCGTACAATTGATAACTTCCATCGGGATATGGATATCCTAGTTTAACCATATCCTCCTCTGTCGCAGTTGTCCTATTGCCATCCCAGTTAAACAAACGACAGCCTTTAGAATAATCTCTGCAATCATACAACAAGATATAGTCTGGAGTAAAATACTCTTTTATAGCCCCATCTCGTTTTTCAAACAGGTTATCATCCCAACGAACATTGTACAACTCATGTTTGAGAATCCACTTTAGTTGTTTCTTCTCGGAACGATATGCTGCAAATAGAAATTTAGAATTCCAATTGCTATTAAAATTTAATATTTTATTTTCTTTTGTCACAGTGTAATCAAGTTACATTCCCGCAAATATATTATCTCTATGATATGCCAAATAATCACGATTTGGGTAATGCTCTATTGGCATAATTATTTTCTTTCCTGCAATACTTCCAAAATGCTGGTCAAAATATTCTTTTGTTTCGTATTCGCGCAAAGCAGAAGATAAGCAAATGCTATAGTCATCTGGAGAAATGGTAATCAGTCCCCTGTCAAATGCTTTATCATATAAAGCAGAAAGGCAAATACCATTGTCTGGACTTAATTTCTCCTGTGCAGAACTTTCTGCCCATGGGATAATATGACTGGCAACCAGCAAATCTGGAATATTGATTCCTGTTACAGCGCACTTATTCTCGTAATTTTGGAGAATCATTGTTCTGAAAACAGACTGATTAACTCGCTGTCTAATTACCGTTTCTCTTTCCTTACCCTCCAATTCAGTTTGCGTAATGTGCAATGTTTCCTCTATCGGTTTTTGTAGCATCTCCGCTTTAATGCGTTGTGCTTCCATAAACAAGCGCTCTTTATCTCCTGCAAATTCATCCCAGATAGGTTTGCATACTGGAATGCCAGCAGGCATACCTGTGCGACCAGAGTTAATAATATATGGATCACATGCCGCAAAATTCACCAATCGCAATGCAGCAGAATTATTAGTCCTACCAATGATTCGAGCTAATTCCATTACCTCGGGCGTACCATGATTAAGTCGTCCGAATGGCAATTGAAAATAAACGCTAAGCGTTAAGATCAATTCTTCTCGTGTCCAAGGTTTTCCTCGCATATATTTATCTCACATCAAACCATACAGAGGCAATCTCTGCGATTTTGTCATTATCGGGTTCTTGGGCGGTGCCGTCCTCTGTTGGGCGAAGAACATCCGCAATAGGGAACACATCTGCTGTCTTGGTCAGTTTCAGATTAGTTTCCACATCTACAGCTACATTCAACTTGCCACAGCGTTTCCAAACTGCTAACACAGGAGCAGTTGCGTAGCAATCTGCCTCTTGTAAATAGCCATCCACTAACTCATAAATTCGCTCCTCAAGAGCATGAAGGTCTTGTATTCTGTCCATAATTGTATATTTAGCCCGCAAAGATACAAAAATTTTTGCATTTATGCAAATAAATGGCGAAAATGTCGCCATTTTAGTTTAGTGGACGCTCGCAAGCGAGCTATTAGGTTAGAGGTTAAAGGTTAGAGGCGGGGGATTACTCGGCATGTACGCCGAGGACTGGACCAACTATGAGGTTTGTCGGGGAGCCGTCGAGAGTACAACAAACAAAAGTGCATCGTAGTAGATGCACTATAGAAAGAATATAAATAAAGAGAATTAGACTAGTTTGTTACTGACAAAAGTGTGAAAATCAATGGTCGGTAAGTGACTATCACTAGCTTGCACTTGTGCGACAAAAGCATGTGCTTCATCAATCGTCATCAGATTTTTCTGAATCGCAAAATACAAGAAATCAATGGTTGTAAGATAGACAATATCATTAGCTTGACAATAGTCTGTAATGTCTGTTAAATTGCTACTACCTAGTACATCATGGTTATACTTACAATAAGCCATACATGCACTCTCCCCTTTTCCTCGTTCTTTAAGTAGTTGAGCATATTCTCGCAACATATCTCCCTTAGGAGCAAAGTCAACTAACTGAATATCCTTAAGAAGATATATTTGATTGCTCAATTGATTTTTGATATCTCCCTTGATTTCTTGATAAACATGCGATAAAACGATGTATTGATACGCAGGCAAAATCTTTGGCAAAATCGTCAAATATCCTCCTTTATAGAAGTGAATTATCACATCCGCATCAAGTACTATCTTAGTCTTCGTCATTGTAAATCTGATTTAATAATTCAATATAGTTACCCTCAGATATTTTCTCTTTATCAAACAAAGTACGCGCTAAAGTACCAAAGTCCCCTATCACAAGATTTAAGTTTCCTGGCTTGTATAAAGAAACATCATACCCATACTCTTTAGCAGTCTGGACAGTCTGAGTCTGACTATATTCATCAAAAAGAGATTGAGACAATAAGCGTAGTTTTTGCAAACGGATAAGCAAAGCCATACGCGAAACAGAAAAATATTGCTCTAATCGAATGATCGTCGCCAAAGATATGTTTTGGCTCTTGATTTCTGCTGTTGGAATATTTGCATTGATCCCTGCACTCGGCATGAGGAATGCGCTCGCAAACATATCCGCATTGGCTTCTGCCACAGTTTTCCCATTACAGCAAATATGAGGAGTGGGATTTTCTTCTAAATACAAATGATACAGCTCATGAGCAATCGTAAAATGTTGTCTTCCACGTGTGCGTGTGCAATTGATAAGCATGAACTTATGCCCGTCGTGCTTCAAAGACAAACCACAAACCTCTTCGGAAAGTGGCAGATACATGGTTACGATATTTTCTTTTCGCAATATCGTCTTTACATGGATCGGCTCGCTATCATTTAGACCAAAATCAGCACGTAGTTTCTGAGCCAATCTTTCTGCTTGTTGAAGATTCAATTTACTCATCTTTCAATAGATTTTGCATTTTAAGATAGCTCTTAACAAATCGTTTGAATTTTGAGATTTGCTCGGCATCATTTGGAGTCAAGTTGTCCATACGGAAAGCGCACATCATCAAATCCGATTTACTAGCATCTTCTGACAGCAATGCACTCAGATCGCAGCCCAAGAAATCTGCCGTTTTTTCCAACAGATCAAATGGCATCTCTCGAAGACCTGCCTCATAATTGGCATAAGTAGAACGCTCAATGGATAATAAATCAGCAAATTTTTGTGCAGTAAAATTACTTGCTTCTCGGAACATTTTCAGATTTCTACCGATTATCGTTTTCATAACTTTTTGGAAAGATAAAAAATGACATTTGTAAAAATGTGTGGCAAAATTACAACTTTTTTTTTATATACACAAATTTTGCCACACTTTTTTGCTTTTTTTTGTAATATTTAGGTCTTTCTTTATTAGTCTTGCAAATATTATGCCTATATGCGCAAGCACAGTTTAATGTTTAGAGGTGAGGGATAGGCGGCAAATGTTCCGCCAGCAATGACAGGATGCTCGCAGTGCTCGCTAGTGTTTAGTGAACGGCGCGGAGCGCCTATTAGGCGGGGATACTCGGCAAATACGCCGAGAGTGGAACAAACTCATGCAGTTTGTCGGGGGAGCCCGTCGAGAGTACAACAAATGAGGATTCTTAAGAATTGACAGCTTTTGGTCACAGGGCGTTCTCTCGGTCATCTCTCGGTCGTCGGTCGGTGTTTTTAGGGAAGGTATAAGAGAAGTAAAAGAGACGGCAATCTTAAGAAAAGTACTTTTTTCTATTTTGGAGTTCTTAGGTTCATCCTTGGTTCGTCCTTGGTTCATCCTTGGTCTTTGATAAGGGAGAGATTGGCAAGGTACAAGGGAAGGGAATCTTAAGAATTGTACTAGTGTAGGGTGTAGAGTGTAAGGTGTAAAGGCGAGCGCTTACAGCGCGGTTTAGAGGACGCTTCGCTACTGTTTAGGGTTTAGAGGCGGGGCGCTTGCAGCGCAGGTTAGAGGCAAGGGTACCCGAATATATTTGGGATAATGAACAAACAATGTGTAAAGTGTAAGGTGTAAAGGCGGGGAGGCGAAGGAGAAAGGAGCTCCTACTCGCTACGCTCGAGAAATCTAAATAAATCTTATTATTCATCGACTCTGATTTTTATTGCCACCGCTCCGCTCGTCGGCGCTCAAACAACCGCCG
>JAEIGA010018940.1_pt1 | contig 10494 bp, 8 predicted proteins | sample 9270691 | NCBI WGS metagenome assembly JAEIGA01 (sample SAMN17057246, study PRJNA624740) | gut metagenome | biome: biome; isolation source: fecal sample | host: Bos grunniens | place: China: Xizang | collected 2019
CAGCTTTTTAAAGAAGCTATGGCAGAGGACCAACGCCGCTATGACGAGATAACCGCCATTTTAAAGAAAAAACACAAGCAGGCATTTTTAGATGAGGGTAAGGATGAAAAAACTGCCGAGCGTATGGCCGAGAAAAAGGCGATAGAGGACGCACGCTTCGTTTTACCCAACGCTTGCGAAACCAAGATGATACTTACTATGAATTGCCGCAGTTTACTTAATTTCTTTAGACACCGTTGTTGTTCCCGTGCACAGTGGGAAATTCAAGACGTTGCCAATCAAATGTTGGCACTTGTTAAAGACGTAGCACCCGAAATATTTAAAAAAGCGGGTCCACCTTGCGTTGCAGGCGGTTGTCCCGAAGGCAAAATGTCTTGCGGTCAGGCAAAAGAAATTAGAGCAAAATATCTCGGAAAGTGAGCGAGAGTCTAAAAAATGGGCAAACTTATTGTAATTGAAGGACTTGACGGTTGCGGTAAATCAACCCAACTTGAATTGTTGCCGCAGTCTCTTGCCGAGTTAGGCGTAGAGTGTCAAACCGTATCCTTCCCGAATTATGACAGTGATTCAAGCGCGCTCGTTAAAATGTATTTATCGGGTGAGTTTGGCTCAAAACCGGGTGACGTAAACGCCTATGCGGCATCAACTTTTTATGCTGTTGACCGCTTCGCATCATATAAAACCCGTTGGGGTGAGTTTTACGATAATGGCGGTACCGTTGTTGCAGGTCGCTATACCACCTCTAACGCGGTGCATCAAGCCTCTAAATTAGACCCTGCACAGTGGGAAGATTTTCTTTCTTGGCTTTATGAGTTTGAGTATACAAAAATCGGTATACCCAAACCCGATATGGTAATTTTTCTTGATATGCCTACCGACGTTTCGCAGAAACTTCTTTCAAAACGTTATAGCGGTGACAATGCAAAAAAAGATATTCACGAAAGAGATGTTGTTTATCTAGAGCATTGTCGTGCGGCGGCACTTTTTACCGCTAAGTATTCGGGATGGGAGATAGTGCCCTGTGCTACGGATGGCGAGCCAAGATCTATTGAAGATATAGCACAAGATATTAAGAATAGAATTAAAACACTTTTTTAGTGGAGAAAAATATGGTTTATATATTTTTAGCAGATGGATTTGAAGAAATTGAGGCATTGGCTACGGTCGATGTAATTCGCCGTGCAGGAATTGACTGCAAGACGGTCGGCGTAACGGGTAAAAGCGTTACGGGCTCACACAGAATAAAGGTTGAGAGCGATATTGGTATAACCGATATTGATTTTAACGAAATGTCTGCCGTAGTTTTACCCGGAGGTATGCCGGGAACAATTAATCTTGAAAACAACAAAAATGTTATAGATGCCGTACAATATGCCTACAACAAAGAATTACTGATAGCGGCAATTTGCGCCGCCCCCTCAATTCTAGGTCATTTAGGATTATTAAGGGGTAAAAAGGCAACCTGTTACGATGGATTTGAGGATGAACTTGTGGGCGCACAATTTATACCTGACGGTGTTTGTGCCGACGGCAATATAATAACAGCTTGCGGTGCAGGCGTAGCCATTGATTTTGGCCTTGAAATAGTAGCGTATCTAACGGGTAACCGTGAAAAAACTGAAAATCTAAGTAAAATTATGAAATACAGATAGGAGGGTGCATTATGGAAGAAAATAAAATTCCGCAAGAAGACGTTAAGGAACAAGAAGTTGTGACAGATGAAACACGTTCCGAAATACGCCGCAAAAAACATCTTAAAAAAAGGGTGGTAAGACTCGTTTTATTATCGGTTGTTGTTCTCATAGCGGTTGCCATAACTACAACCTCTATTGCTTTTGCTCGCGAAATATTGGGCAAACGTACAGGCCGAGGACGAGAGGTTACGGTTGATATTAAGATGGGTATGTCTACTCGTGAAATAGCGGTAGAACTTGATAAAGCAGGCGCCATTACAAACCCATTATTATTTAGGGTTTATTCGCGCTTTTACGATTTTGACGGTAAATATTCGTATGGCGTTTATTCGGTTAGTAACTCTATAGGTTATGAAGAATTAGCAAAAATTCTTATGAGTGAGGGCCAAAAAGCCGAGACTGTTACCGTAACAATCCCCGAAGGCACGGGTATAAATGATTATATTAAAAACGTTAATGGCGAAAAGGTTACGGTTCCGGGAATTGCCACATTGCTTGAAAATGCGGGCGTGTGCACTAAGGAAGATTTCTTGGACGCACTCACCAAGGTGGGTGAGGAGTATGAAATTCTTGATAGTGCCAATCGCGAAAACGCTTATTATGTACTTGAGGGCTATTTGTTCCCTGAAACCTATGATTTTTATTCCTATGATTCGTCAGAGTGTGCAGTTTTAGCAGTAAGACGTATGCTTGAAGAGAGTGAAAAGCGTTTTACCGATAAAATGCGCGCGCGCGCTAAAAAAATGGGTTATTCTGTTAATGAAATACTCACAATGGCATCAATTATTCAAATGGAATCTGGCCAGAATAGCGAAGAATTGCCTAACGTAGCGGCAGTCTTCTACAACCGTTTAAAAAGCGATTCTTTTAAAACGCTCGGTTCATCGCCAACCTGTTATTATGGTGATTCGTTCCAAAATGATGATGGACGATACAATACCTACAATATTGAGGGATTGCCGCCCGGTCCGCTTTGTTCACCGGGTATTGATGCTATAAATGCGGCTTTGTATCCTACTGAAAACACTTCGTATTATTATTTTGTTACCGATGCAAAGGGCAATTTCTATTATCATAAAACCTACAATGAACAACTAAAAACAATAAATAAATTGAAAAGTGAAAAAAACTGGATATATGAATACTTCGACTAAAAACATTAAAATTCCCGAACTATTATGCCCTGCGGGAGACTTGGTAAGACTTAAAGCTGCGGTTGACTTTGGCGCTGATGCGGTTTATCTTGCCGGTGAAGAGTTTGGCATGCGTACCGCCGCTAAAAACTTCGGTGAGCAGGATTTAAAAGAGGGCATCGAGTATGCACATGCGCACGGCGTAAAGGTGCATATTGCATGCAACGTTTTACCTCATAACGATGAAATTGAGCGTCTGCCCGAATTTTTAAAAATGGTTAACGATTTGGGCGCTGATGCTGTTATTGCTGCTGATATCGGTACTATCGGTATGGTTAAAAAGTATGCACCTAACTGCGATTTGCACGTTTCGGTACAGTCGGGCATAGTTAATTATTTAACTGCCAATGCCTTTTATGAAATGGGAGCCAAACGTATAGTTTTAGCACGTGAACTCTCGCTAAAAGAGATCGCAGAAATACGCGCTAAAACTCCAAAAGACCTTGAAATTGAGGCCTTTGTACACGGCGCTATGTGCGTATCATTTTCAGCAAGATGTCTGCTTTCAAGCTATATGACGGGTAGAGACGCCAATAGGGGCGACTGTGCTCAACCCTGCCGTTGGAGTTATTCTTTAATGGAGGAAAAACGACCCGGTCAGTATTTTGATATTACCGAAACCGATAAAGGTACGTATATACTTAACGCAAACGATTTATGCATGGCAGAGCATCTTAAAGAGATGTGCGACGTCGGTATTGATAGTCTAAAAATTGAGGGTAGGGCAAAGTCACACTACTATGTATCGGTAGTAACAAATGCCTACCGCGGCGCGCTTGACAGTTTGAAAAATTGTGATGATGACTGGCAGTTGCCCGAGTGGGTGAGTGAAGAACTTAATAAAATAAGTCATCGCAACTATTCAACAGGTTTTTATTATGGTGTTCCGCAAAACTCGCAAACGTACGCCAATGCAGGATACGTGCGTGATTATAGTGTAGGCGCCGTTGTTGATGCGTATGAAGACGGCTTTGTAATAGCCACGCTTAAAAACAAGTTCTTTGCCGGTCAGGTGTTTGATTGCTTAGAGAGTGGCAGCGCTCCGTTTGAAATAAAAGCGCAGCCGCTTTATAACGAAAAGAATGAAGCAATTCTGGTAGCCCCCCATCCGATGATGAAAATTAAAATTCCATTTGACCGTCCGATAAAATCGGGCTCGCTACTCAGAATTAAAGAAATTTAATATGTTTTACAACACCGCTTTAAGGGAATACTTGAACTTAAAGGCGGTGTTTTTTTATGACAAAAAAATTTGTATCTTCAAGAAGAATAATAAGTATTTTTTTGTGTTTTACTGTTGTGGCGCTTATTTGCTTTTGGCGCATTTATATAATAGGTAATGATGAACAACGAGTACAAGGTGTCACTAATGGCTATACGCTTAGTTTAGGACGTTTACGGGGGACAATATTTGATAGTAATATGCAACCTATAACCAATAGCGAAACGAAGATTTTAGCGGCTGTATCACCAACTCCAAGAGCGATAACTGCTATAAGTTCATATCTTTCGGGTGAAGAATTAGATGCGGTTTTAGACGTATTACGGGCTGGTAAACCTGCAGTTGTAGAGGTGAAAAAAGAAATCGATTGCGAAGGCATAGTTATATTAAAAGTGCCGCAATACGTATCGTCAAATACCGTATGTGAGCATTTGATTGGCTATTTAGATAATGAAAATCATGGTGTTTCAGGAATTGAAAAGGCATATGACCAATACTTGTATAGTGACGAAAAAATTGAGATAATCTACCCGAGTGATGCTTTTGGTAATTTTCTTTTAGGTGACCAAGCAGAGATTTTATATAATGAGAATATTTTAGCATCGGGCGTATCGCTAACCATCGATATTGAACTTCAGAAATTGACCCAAAACGCCATGCAAGACGTAAAATTTGGAGCGGCGGTTGTTATGGAGGTCGGATCCGGTAAGATAAGGGCTATGGTGAGTGCGCCACGATTCGATTTATCGCGTGTTGCAGATTATCTTGAAGATGAAAATTCGCCCCTCTTAAACCGTGCTTTGTCGGCTTATAACGTGGGCTCGGTGTTTAAGCCGTGTGTTGCGGCAGCGTTGCTTGAAAGTGGAAAAAACACAGGATACGTATGTAATTGTTCGGGTCGAACTTCGGTATCGGGGCATATTTTTAAGTGTCATAAATCAAATGGACACGGACAGGTAAATTTGGCGTCGGCACTCAGCGGTTCTTGCAACGTGTTTTTCTATAAAATAAGTTCGCTTTTAGGTGCTAACAGTATCTACAAAATGGCACGCAAATTAAATTTTGGCACCGCACTTGATATGGGCAAAATTAGTACGGCTTCGGGCAGTTTAGATACCCTAAAAAACCTTGAAAATAGTCAAACATCCCTTGCAAATTTATCGATAGGTCAGGGTAAACTTCTTTTGAGTCCGGTTTCAATATTAACGCTATATGAAGCTATAGCAGGTGGCGGTGTTTACAGTATGCCAAGCATTGTTGAAGGTGTTGTAAAAAACGGGATTATTGAAAGGGTAAAAACTTCATCTCCAACAAGGGTTATGAGTGAACAATCGGCAAAGAAACTAAAAGAATATTTGTGCGACGTTTTAATTAGTGGTACGGGTGTTTCGGCAAAGCCTTCTTACGTAACTGCCGCGGGTAAAACGGCTACCGCCGAAACGGGTTGGCGTAAAGACGGACGGCTTATTCAAAACTCGTGGTTTTGTGGATTTTTCCCCGTAGAAGACCCCAAATACGTAGTAGCAGTTTTAATAGAAGATGAAGTAAAAAACGGCACTTCGGGTGCTCCCATTTTTAAAAAAATTGCCGATAATATCGCCCTTTATGAAGGACTTTAAAATACAAGTTATTTATTGCAAAAACCGTATTTATATGATATAATAAATTGATTTATTATATATAAAAGGCGGTGAAGTAATGGCTTATAAAAAATGGGTTGTCGGCGATACCGATAAGGCACAGGCAATGCAATTGGCGCAAGAGTGTGATGTCGACCCTTTTGTTGCGCTCATAGCGGCGTCACGCGGATATAATGACCCCGCTTTGCTTGAGGAGTTTTTGGCAGATGAGCCGTTGTATTCTTCACCTTATGAACTGCCCGATATGGAAAGCGCAGTTACAACAATTAACACTGCTATTGATAATGATGAACTCATTGCGGTTTTTGGCGACTACGACTGTGACGGAATAACAGCCACCGCAGTACTTTATGGATATTTAAAAAAACGTGGAGTAAGGTGTGTTTACTATATCCCCGATCGTATAGACGAGGGTTATGGTATGACCAATTCTGCCATAGATAAATTAAATTCACAGGGTGTTTCACTTATAATAACGGTTGACAATGGTATTAGTTGTGTCAATGAGGTTGAGTATGCTAAAAGCCTTGGCATAAAAACCGTTGTTACCGACCATCATCTACCGCCCGAAGTTATACCCGATGCCGCAGCGGTAGTTGATCCACACGTTAAGGGTAGTGCGGTAGAGTTTAAAGATATTTCGGGTGTGTTTGTCGCTTTTAAACTTATATGTGCGCTTGATAATTCAGAACCCGAGCAGCTAGCACCGCTTTATGCTGACCTAGTGGCAATAGGCCTTATTGCTGATATTATGCCGCTTAAGCACGAGAATCGCGATATTGTAAAACAAGGTCTAAGGGTGATTAATACCAGTTCAAAGATTGGCGTGACTATGCTACTTAATGCCGCGGGGATTAAAAAAGGAGACGTAACGGCAGGAAAGGTGTCTTACGGCATAGCTCCCAGAATAAATGCCGCAGGAAGAATGAATAGTGCTGACGTTGCGCTTAAACTTCTTTTAAGTGAAGATTTTCACGAGGCATCGGCATTAGCTCAGCAACTGGAACAGTTTAATGCTGAGCGTCAAAAGACCGAGCAAGGCATTTCGGCAGAGGCCTTTAATATTATCGAACAAAACGGACTTATGTATAACCGTGTAATAGTAGTGAGCGGTAAAAATTGGCACAAAGGTGTTGTGGGCATTGTAGCTTCACGAATTGTAGACCGATATGGTAAACCGGCACTTGTACTATGTGAAGATGAATTCGGTGAAATTTCAGGTTCTGGCAGAAGTGTATCGGGATTTTCACTTTATGATGCAATAGTGTATTGTTCTGATGTTTTAACTCGTTATGGTGGTCATGAATTGGCGGCAGGTGTATCTATGACCGCCGATAATTTAGATGAATTTTGCAGACGTATTAACGAGTATGCGGCAACTCTACCGCCTGTAGAATCGGTTTTAAAACTTGAGTGTCGCCTAAATCCGGCAGGTATGACTACTGATTTGGCCGATGCTATAAAACAACTCGAGCCTTTCGGTATGAGTAACCCTACACCTGTTTTTGGTGTGTATAATTTAGAAATTCAGCGCATTGTGCCGCTTGGTCAAAACAAGCATACAAAATTGTTACTGCAAAAGGACGGTAACGTGCTTGAGGCGTTGGCATTTTCTGTACCACCCGAGGCGGTGCCTTTTGATGTTGGCGACCTAATAGATATAGCCGTAACCCTCGATGTTAACGAATTTGGCGGCAAGCGAAGTTTGTCGGTGATAATTAAGAATTGGCGAATATCGGCTGTCAATCAGGATGAACTGTTTAATCAAATAAGAATATATGAATCTTTAAACCGCGGAGAAACACTAGGATTTCCGCTTGTACAACGCGAAGAAATTGCCGAGGTTTATCGTTATATTTTAAAGGCATCAAACCTTGAAAAAATCACACAACATTTTATAAACACGCTTGGATATTTTAAAACTATTATAGCCTGTGATGTTTTGGCAGAACTTGGTGTTATTGAACCTGATGTTTCATCACCTGTCAAGGCTTACAAAGTGATTCAGGGTGTTAAGGTTGACCTTAACAACTCGCAAATACTAAAAAAATTAAAGGAGGGATAAATGTGGATATAATTTACGAAAATAATTTTAGTGAACTCGAATTACTTATGAAAAATCAAGGCGGTAATTATGATTACGACTTGGTTAGACGCGCGTTTGAGTGTTGTGTTAGTGCACATAAAGGACAGTTGCGTGTGTCAAGCGAAGAATTTTATCTGCATCCCTTCAACGTTGCTAAAATAGTTGTTTCACTCGGTATGGATACTCAGTCGATTGCGGCGGCTCTTCTGCATGATACGGTAGAAGATACGTTTATTACACTCGAAGAGATAAAGCAAGAATACGGTGATGAAGTAGCACTTATAGTTGATGGTGTAACAAAACTCGGTAAAATTTCATACTCTTCAAAGGAACAACAACAGTCTGAAAATCTTCGCAAAATGCTTATGGCAATGGCAAAGGATATACGTGTTATTATCATAAAACTTGCCGATAGACTTCATAATATGCGCACTATTGATGCTGTGCCCGACTATAAGCAACGTGAAAAATCACTTGAAACGTTAGAGGTTTTTGCACCTATTGCGCATCGACTCGGTATCAGACATATTAAAGAAGAACTTGAAGACCTCTCTATTAAGCATCTTGACCCCGTAGCATATGGGGAAATTGAGGACCTTCTTACACACAGAAAGGACCAACGCGAGAGGATTTTAAAGGATATAAAAGAAAAAATCGCTCAGAGAATAAGTGAAATTATGCCTAACATTAAGGTCTCAATTCAGGCTCGTGTAAAGTCAATTCACGGCATCTATCGTAAGATGTATATTCAGGGCAAAGATTTTGACGAAATCTACGATATTTATGCTTTGCGTATAATAACCGATACGATGCCCGACTGTTATAACATTTTGGGACTTATGCACGACCTGTTCAGACCATTGCCAGGCAGATTTAAAGATTATATTTCTATGCCTAAACCCAACCGCTATCAGTCACTGCATACAACGGTTGTAGGTCGCGATGCGGTACCCTTTGAAATACAGATACGTACCCATGAAATGCACCATACTGCCGAATATGGTATCGCGGCGCATTGGAAGTATAAAGAAGGCATTAGCAGTAATGATGAGAAGATGGAAAATCAACTTGCCTGGATTCGTCAGATTCTTGAAAGTCAGACCGATTCGGGCGATTCGACCGACCTTATAAGTACCATCAAGGTTGATTTAGCGCAAGAAGACGTCTTTGCGGTAACGCCTAAGGGAGACGTTATTAATTTGCCGGCGGGTGCTACAGTTATTGACTTTGCTTTTGCTATACATTCGGCAATAGGCGTTAAAATGGTTGGCGCCAAGGTTGATGGTAAAATTGTTCCCATTACGCACGTTATAAAAACGGGTGAAATTATTGATATTTTAACAACAAATCAGGTGGGGCATGGTCCTAGTCGTGATTGGCTTAAAATTGCCGTTACAAATCAGGCGAGGGCTAAAATACGCAGTTGGTTCAAACGCGAACGCAGAGCCGAAAACATCGAAAACGGCAGAGATGAGGTAGAGTCAGAGTTTAGAAGAAACGCTATAACTTTACCCGATGATGAAATGGAAAAGTTCATAGAGTCTATTGCCAAAAAGCAAAAGTTAGAGAGTGCAGAAGACTTCTATGCGGCTATCGGTTACGGTGGTATTTTCCTTTCAAAAATTATGCCGCGAATTAAGGATGAATATAATAAACTTGTTAAGGTGGCAAAACCCGAGCCGGTTGAAATTAAACCAATTCGTGAAAGTTCTTCAAGCGATGGCGTTATTGTTGATGGTATGAGTGATTGCCTTATTAGATTTTCAAAATGTTGTGCACCGCTTCCGGGTGACGAGATTATCGGCTTTATTACACGCGGTCACGGTGTTTCCATTCATAAACGCGATTGTAACAACGTACCTATCGATATTTCATCGGCAGCAGAACCCGGCAGATGGATAAATGCCAGTTGGTCTGCTACAAGCCGACGCACGTCGTTTATTTCAACGCTTCGCATTTCAGGTATCGACCGCGATGGCCTTTTGGCCGACGTTACGGTTATGCTTTACAATATGCACGTGTCCCTTCATGCCGTTAATGCTCGTCCTACAAAGGATGGTAATTCGGTAATTTTAGTAACTTTAAGTGCTGAAAACGTTGAGCATCTAAAGAGTATTATAAACCACGTTGAAAAGATACACGGTGTGTTTAGTGTCGAAAGAATAAATCAGTAGGTGTAAAAATGAAGGCTATTATTCAAAGGGTTGCACATGCGTCGGTTAAAGTTGATAATGAAATTGTAGGTGCAATCGAAAAAGGATTTATGATACTTCTTGGTGTCGGTAAAGACGATACCGAAAAAGAAGCGGAACTTTTGGCGAGCAAGGTTGCCAATTTAAGAATATTTTGTGATGAAGCCGATAAAATGAATTTGTCGTTGCTTGATACAGACGGTGAGGCGTTGGTTATTTCTAATTTTACGCTATGTGCCGACAGTAAAAAAGGTAACCGCCCGTCATTTATTAATGCCAAAGAACCTGTTGAGGCAAATGCACTATATGAGAAGTTTTGTTTGTTTCTTAAGGAGAATGGTGTTAAAAAGGTTGCAAAGGGTATTTTCGGTGCTGATATGAAGGTTGAACTTTTAAACGATGGTCCCGTTACAATTATTCTTGATACAGATATTTGGAGAAAGTAAATGGAAATTAAAACGGTTGTC
>JAEIGA010018941.1_pt1 | contig 10494 bp, 6 predicted proteins | sample 9270691 | NCBI WGS metagenome assembly JAEIGA01 (sample SAMN17057246, study PRJNA624740) | gut metagenome | biome: biome; isolation source: fecal sample | host: Bos grunniens | place: China: Xizang | collected 2019
TACCTCAAGAGAAACGCAGACAACGCGGCTCTTTCCGAGATGGTAGCAAGCATCTACGCATACAGCCTTGCAGCAGAGGAATACGTAAAGACTCCCCTTGATTATCTTCAGGACGAGGACCTCTTGATTTACGAGTATCCGATTGATAAGCTTGAAGAGGTTGTTGCTACCGTTGCATACAACTCCGGTGATGATTCTATCGCAAACTACTACGTATATAACGACGGTAAAATCGTTTCCTACTTGGTAGACATTACCGATAACACCTTCGATTCTCTCAGCGTAGAGCTTGCAGATCATCCTTACCTCAGATTTGCATTCCTCGCTGAAAAGCCCGTGCTTGATCAGCCCGTTAAGTATGCAGAGGGCTATTGCACATACAAGGCAGCTTGGACGTACGACTTTACGGTTGATATTCCCGATGATGCAAAATACTTTATCATGGCAAAGATGGACGGATCTAATGACGTAACTCCCAAGAAGATGACCTTCACAAAGGGAACTAAGGTTCTTGAGAATATCCAGGACGAGAGCCTTGATACCTATGAATTCCCGATTGAAAATCTTGTATTTGACCATGGAGTTATCGACGATTGCTGGTGGAGCAAGCATACGGACCATGCGTTCGTTGCCGAGGGTGACTGCAAGGTTGCAATCGTAGACATCAGAAATTGCGCTTTTGATTACGTTTCTCTCACTCAGGATTCGAGCTTTGCAAAGCAGCTTGGTTGGACATTCCTTAAGGAAATTCCTCAGTGGAAGAAGGTTGTTTCTTACGCTACCGGTTACAGCGGTGGATATAAGTGGAGCGCGGATAACGCTGATAAAGACGGTGACTCTCATACCGAGAAAAATATAGAAATCCCCGAGGATGCTAATTATCTCGTTTTTTACTACATGGAGACCTATTACGAGCCCGGTGATGAGGATTGGAGATACTATCCCAACAGCATCATCTTCCACGACACCAAGAAGTAATTCCTTATAGAATTTGATACTGCCGCGAATGTTGGCAGTATCAAAGAAAAATCCATAAAATTTTAAAGGAGAAAAGTATGGAAAATTACGTAAATGCAGAGCTTGAAGTTGTAGCTCTTAACGCAGCAGATACTATATCCGCAAGTGTTGAAATAACTACCGGAGCTAATGAGCTTCCCGTGGACAAATATTGGCAGGTTTAATTTTTCGGCTGACATAAACCTGTTGGTGCCGAGCTTCAGACAACTTGTGCCTGTGGCTCGGCACTTTTATTACCCAAAGCAATTCAAACGCGATTTTAAACTCAAAATAAGGAGTAAAACTTATGAAAAAAATACTCGCAATGCTCATAACCCTCGTTATGGTAGTTATGGCAATGAGCGCGCTTACCGCTTGCTCCGATGGTGACGGTGAATTCAAGGACGGACTCACTCCGTACATAGGCGTCAACGGAAATTGGTGGATAGGCGACAAGGATACCGGAGTTAACGCATCCGGAATTAAAGGCGACAAGGGCGAGGTAGGTCCCAAGGGTGACAAGGGCGACGACGGCCCTCGCGGAAACAAAGGAACTATGGGACAGAAGGGCCCGAACGGAGAAGACGGTGAGGACGCTCCCATTCCCACCTTCAGAGTGAACGAACAGACGGGTATCTTCGAGGTATCGTATGACGAAGGTGACACCTGGGAAGAAATAGGCTATTATCCCGGCGGCACGGTTATCGTCGGCGGCGGCTCGGATACACCCGACTCGGGAGAGCCGACACCCCCTCTTAAGGACGACACCCTCTCTATGTACTCGTATCCTATGATGGAGCTTGCTCCGTCGATCGGAACTATCCGTTACAATGACACCCATAAGTTCGTTGAAAACCACGAGTTCAAGGTAGCGCTCATAGACATAACCGGCACCGTTTTTGATAAGGTAACCATCGGTGTAAACGAGGCTGACGACTGGTTCGGATATACCTTCCTTAAGGCAGAGCCGGTAGTTGATCAGGTTGTATCTTACGCAACCGGATATTCGGGTATGCAGCAGCTTGAATCCACGGCTACCGAATATGAGGTAACCGTAGATATTCCCACAGATGCGATATATCTCGTTGTTTATTATCAGGATCCCGGTCCTGAGTACTGGTATCCCGACTACATTATCTTTGAAAAGGCTGATTAACGAAAGAGGAAAGCTATGAAATTTTCTAAAAAATTTATAACGGCGATGCTCTCGCTCGCTATGCTCCTTTCGTCGCTTTTGAGCCTTGCTTCCTGTTCTGACGGTCCTGCCGAAGGTAAGGACGGCCTCGTTCCCACCGTAGGCGAAAACGGCAACTGGTGGGTTGGCGGAGCTGATACCGGCTTCAGCGCAAAGGGCCCGCAGGGCGACGTCGGAGATAAAGGCGAAAGCGGTATCCGAGGAGATAAGGGTGCTGTCGGTGAGGTCGGAAGCGTCGGAGCTGTCGGTAATAACGGCAATAACGGTGTGACTCCCTCGTACAGAATAAACCAAATCTCTCAAAAGCTCGAGGTATCCGTTGACGAAGGAAAAAGCTGGTCAGCTATTGCAGATATGCCGACAAGCTCGCTTGCGCTCGAGTTTCCCGTAAGCTCCGTAGAGCCGCTCCCCGGCACTATCGGTTACGAGCTTGAAATGCCTGTATATATTACCACTGCCGATCCTTATTACGGCTCTGTAATAGACGTTAAAAATTCTGTGTACGACAGCGTAATACTTGAGAAAAATCAGAACGGCAACCCTATCGTATACACCTTCCTTAAGGACGACCTTGTGTTCGGTCAGCTTCCCGATTATGCTACCGGCTACGATTTCGTAATTGAGGACGATTCGCAGAGCGTGACGCTTAAAATCCCCGAAGATGCAAAGTATCTTTATATTTACTATTGCAGCCCTAAGCCGAACTCGAAGGAGCTTGATATGTATCTTCCGTCGAAAATCACGTTTACAAAGCCCGGCGCGACAGTCGTGCTTGACCCCTTGAAAAATCCCGATGCGACAGAATACGATTATCCCGTACATAAAATCACCCCTCTTGCAGGAACTATTGCGGACGTAAACGAAAACACGGGAAAGAAGGGCGGCAGATATATCTCTGTAGCAGATCCTTATAATGGAGCTATTATCAAAATTGAGGGCACCGTATTCGACACCGTCACTCTTAGAAAAAATGCAAGCGGCGGCACGATGGGATACGCATTCCTTGCAGGTGCGCTCGAGCTCAATCAGGTTCCGACCTACGCAACCGGCTACTCTAAGGTTGTATGGGACGAGTCTGACGAGGTAACTCTTAAAATCCCCCAAAATGCAAAATATCTTTACGTATACTACCAGGATCCCGGCATTATTTGCCTTCCTTCGTCAATCAAATTCACGAAGTCGGGAACATCGCCTGTCATCGATCCTAACACCGTAAGACTTGCAACGTGGAATATCGGTCATTTCAGCGGCGGTGCAAACAAGGATAGCAATTATACCGATAACCAGTTCCCTCTGCAGAATAGCCGTTACAGTGAGTATATAGAGAACGTTATCGGTGCTGACGTAATTGCCCTTAACGAATACAGCTCTATGTTCACGCCGAGCAATGCTGCAAAGGACACCATATTCGATAGCTACGACGTATCCTACGAAGGTCCACAGCGCAATTACAGCTGTAACGCTGTTTTCGGTAAGAGCTCGCTAATCAGCAATATACAGCTCCACGAGTTTGAATGTAACAAGAATGCAGTTATCACTCACACAAACCTGATAACAGCCCCCGATTATTATTACATTACAGCCGACCTTAACGTTAACGGCGAGACGGTTAAGCTCGTTATGGCGCACCTTGCGTTTGACGATAATTTCTGGGAAACAGAGGACGATACCGTAAACAGAAATCAGCTTCTTGAGCTTATTGAGGTTCTTGAAGGTGAAGAGCGCGTAGTGCTTATGGGTGACTGGAACCTTGCAAAGTTTAGCTACCTTGACGCATTTGTTGACAACGGCTACAGCCTTGCAAATATCGATCCCACTCTTCCTACCTACAACACTAACATAAGATGCATAGACAATATAATCTACAAGGGCGTTTCGGTAAGCAACTTCACCCTCGCGGGCACAAGTCTTTCCGACCACTTTGCGATTTATTGCGATATTACGGTGAATAAGTAAACCTTTGTTGACTTTTTAGTCGATAAATTACAAATTCGGCTGACTGCACGTCGGTCAGCCGAGCTGAAAAATAATTCAAACGGAGGACATTATATGTCAGGCAAAAAAACGGTCTATCGTTTGCTTCTTGCCGTGCTTCTCGTCCTTACTATCGTTTTCGCTTTCAGCTCTTGCGGTGACTGTGAGCACAGAGATGCGAACGACGATAACAGATGTGACACGTGCGAGGCAAGATTTTTGGACGGACCGGAAAATCCGCCGGTACCGGGCTATAACACCGCACCTGTTACCGTTATTGAAAACGGACAGACGGAATACGAGCTCGTGTACGGCGAAATAGACGGCACAGTCAACGCTGCAACCGCCGCTTATACGATAGCTGATAACGTTTTCTATTCCAAGCTCAACGTAGACCTTAAACATAATAAGTACGACGAATCCTTTGGCAAGGATAAGCTTATCGTTGTCGGTGAGGTTGACGGCATAGAAATAACCGAAAGGCTCGCGGCAGAGGTTAACGCCAAGCCGCAAAGCTCGTATGCATACGGAATTGCGTACGAGGACGGTATTTTGGCGATTTACGTAAGAAACAAGGCATCACTTAATGATGCTCCCAAAAAGAGCTTCGATAACAAGCCGTTCTTCGTAGACCTTGCATCCTATTTATCTTCCTTGATAAGCAACGGAAAGCTTGTTTTGAATAACCACTTCTATTACGTATACGAGCTCACAGAGCAGTCCTATCAGCTCCTTGTAGCGGACGACGTTTCAAGATGTGAGGAAAGGGCGCAGATATTCAAGGAAGACAGGCTCGATTATATTGCCGCGGAGCTTTTGAAGTTTAATACCGCCGATTTCGGAACCGCCGAAACGGGTAGCACTCTTACCAAGAACTTTGGACTTTCCGTAACGTCTCCCGTAGCTTATCCCAAGAGCGAGCATCCGAGAGTGCTCTTTACTGCGGCGGACGTTCCTGCGATAAGAGCAAAGCTTGAATCGAGCAAGGGTAGCTACGAGTATGAAAGATTTATGAGCTACATCGACACCGAAAATCCTGTTACGGGTAAGCTCCCCGCGCCTGTTTTGAGCCCGCGCGGATACCATAACTGGGACGGTGAGGTTCTTAACGCAATTCAGGCAAACGCGCTTTATTACGCGCTTTACGGTGACGTGTATTACGGTTATACCGCGATATACGCGATAAAGAATTTCCTTCTTACTCTTAAGGTGGACTATATCGTCAGTGACCAGTGCCGTGAGTTCGGTAACGTAATGTATATCGCGGCTTGCGTTTACGACTGGTGCTACGACCTTCTTTCCGATGACGACAAGCTCCAGATAGCAACGGGCGTTGAGCATAAGCTCTGTCGTGGAGAAGTTCCAAACACTCTTGGCGGTATAGCTTCGACAAGCTCTACTGTAAAGATGGAGGTTGGATTCCCTCCGTCCTCTCAGCATTCTCTTGTAGGACACGGCTCGGAGTATCAGTTCCTTCGCGACTACCTTTCCTTCTCGATAGCAGTTTTCGATGAGCTTCCCGACTGGTATGAATTTATCGGCGGCAGACTTTATTCCGAGTTTGTTCCGGTTCGACAGACGTATTACAGCACCGGACTTTATCCCCAGGGAACTGCAACGTACGGAATATGGAGATTTCTTGCGGATTGCTACGCCGCGGCGCTTATAACGACCGCAACCGGCATAAATCCGTACACCGATGCGATGACTGACGTTCTGTTCAGCTTTGCATCACACGAAACCACGAATAGCGGACTTTTCCTTGTAGGTGACGGCTCGAACGTAACCTTCCCGTACGCAAAGGTCGGCTACGAAGCTCTCATTCTTCAATATCTCTTTGCGGACAGCGATAAAGCTCCTCTTTTGAAGCTTATGGCATCCGAGATGGTTGGCGAATATTCAGAGAATGGCATTGCAGGCGTACGTTGCCCCGAGTATTTCATCTTCGCCTCTAAGAACGTAAACGCACCGCCCAAGGGAAGCAACTGGCGCGATTATATGGCGCTTGTTACATATAACGGTGGATTTAACGGACAGTATATCGTCAGAAACAGCTGGGACGACAATGCCGCTGCTGTGTTTATGAAGATAGGCGAAATGACTACCGCAAACCACGACCACGAGGATGCGGGCACCTTCCAGATTCACTATAAGGGACTCACCACAGGTCCGTCCGGCGTCTACGACAGCTACGGAAGCACTCAGTGGAGCAGATATTATCAGGCAACCGTATCTAAAAACGGTATACTTATATACGATCCTGAACAGAAAGATACGTTGAAAGGCTGGTATACCGGAAGCCAGCAAACGAAGGGTGACGAGCCTATCAATCTTGAAGCCTGGCAGGCAGGAAACTACGACAGAGCCGTTGTAACGGGCAAAAAGGATGGCGTATCGGCTGACGGTGTAACTCCCGAATTCGTATATCTTGCAGGCGATATAACCAAGTCTTATTCTTCATCCCAAGCAAGCTACGTCGGTCGCTCGATGCTTACGGTTTATACAGGAAACGAGGATATTCCTATGATATTCTTCGTGTTTGACAGAATTGACGCACAGAGCGAAAGCTTCGTTAAGAAGTTCCTTCTTCAGGTAAACGGAGAGCAAGCTCCCACGATAGATAACGATAACAAGACCGTTACGATTACCGATGCTGACGGAAAGCTCGTTCTTCAGAACGTTCTCGGCTGTGACGAGATAGTCGGAATAGGCGGCGGCCCAGGTCAGAACTATCTTATCAACGATAAGCAGTGCATCGACGAAAACGATGTAATCGATGAACCCATTAGACTTCAGAATTCATGGGGCAGAGTAGAGCTTCACAAGAGCGGAAATAAATCCGACCTTATGCTTAACGTTCTTTACGTTACCGATGCGGACAACGATTCTTCACTTCTTGAGGCAAAGGGCGTCAGCGCGACTGACGCAGACGGAGAAAAGCTCCTCGAAGGCTCAACCGTAGGAAATATTACCGCAATGTTTGCTACCGAGAAAGAAGGACTTGACGAAGCCGTTAAGCTTACCGCAGAAGGAAGCGGCGATATGACCTACTATATAGGCGGACTCACCGCAGGCAGCTGGAACGTATACGTTGGCACAACGCTCACAGCGACAAAGACCGTGGCGGCAGGAGAGGGAATTATCAGCTTTACCGCACCCGCAGGTGCTGAAATAACCCTTGAGCCTGTGGCTTAAGATGCGCTTTATCGGTTTTCCGATAAGCTGAACGTTAATTAAAGATTGCCCTTGGTGTGCCTGAATAGGTATGCCAAGGGTTGATTTTTTTTGCACTGCGGGTAAAAATGAAAAGAGCCTTGATAAAAACTCAAATAAAATATGAAAAATTTGAAAAAAGTATTGACATAACTATAAAAAAGTGTTAGAATTATGTCATCCTAATAAATTTTTCAAAGGAGAACGCAAAATGAAAAGAAAAATCACAAGCTTTATACTCCTGCTTGCGATGCTCGTATCTGTTGTAGCGGTTTTACCCGTTACATCGATGGCGGCAAATACGACGCTTGCAGGAACTGACGTAACGCTTACCGACGGTGTGCTTCTTAACTTCTACATAGAAGCAGACGAGGCAGTTAACGTTACAAACGCGCAGGTTGTAGACGGAAAGTACGTTATAACCGAAGAGCTTGCCGCAAAGGAAATGGGCGATTCTGTAACCGCTCAGCTTATGGACGGCACAACTGCTGTTGGTTCTGCGTACACCTCTTCCGTAAAGGCGTATGCCGAGGGCATTCTTGATGGCCAGTACAACGAGGATACCAAGGCTCTCGTTGAGGCGATGCTTAACTACGGTGCGGCTGCACAGAAGTACTTCGGATATAAGACCGACGCGCTCGTTGGTACTCCCGCAACCGACACCACCGACCTTAAGTCGGAGTACGTTGAGCCCGAAACCGTAGAGGGCGACGGATTTATCGGCGCATCTCTCGTTCTTGAGGGAACTATGAGACTTCGCTTCTACTTTGAAGGAACCGTTGCTTCCGCAACCGTTGACGGTGAGGCTGCGGCTGTAGTCAGCAAGGGTGGCAACTCTTACGTTGAGATTAAGGTAACTCCCGACAACATCGACACGACCTACGAGGTTGTAGCAGGTAATGCTACCGTTAATTACAGCGTTCTTAACTACCTTTTCAACAATGCTGATAATGCGGAGCTTGCTGAGGTTGTAGCAAGCATCTACGAGTACAGCGTTGCAGCTGAGTACTACACCCGCGAAAAGACTCCTCTTGACTACCTTCAGAGCGTAGAGCTTGACGTTTACGAGTATCCTCTCGAAACAATCACCGAGTTCGAAGGAACTGTTGCTTACAATACCGATGATGCGAGCATCTATAACTACTTCGTATTCAACGAAGGTAAGACTATTTCTCTTCTTATCGATATTACCGACACCACCTTCGATTCTATCCACATAGAGCTTGCAGATCACGCTAATCCCTATCTCAAATTTGCTTTCCTTGCAGAAATGCCTGAGTACGACACTCCCGTTGACTATGCCGAGGGCTATTGCACCTACAAGGCGGCATGGCGTGATGATTTCACCCTTGATATCCCCGAAGATGCAAAGTATCTCATTATGGGTAAGATGGACGGTAAATGGGATTGCACTCCTACAAAGATGACCTTCACGAAGGGAACTAAGGCTCTTGAAAATATTCAGAACAACGACCTTGAAGAGTATGAGTATCCGATGGAGAACCTTATCTTCGACCACGGCTTAATTATGGATGATGGCGATGCGACCACCGAGGACCTCTTCTACTACAACGGTAACCGCAAGATTTCCATCGTTGATATCACCGATTGCTCGTTCCACTACGTATCAATGACTATTAACCAGTCCTTCAAGAATAAGAGCATCAGATATACCTTCCTTGCAGAGCTTCCCGAGTGGAATGAGCCTGTCGTTTATGCTGATGGCTACTCCGGATTCTGCCGTAGCGATAACGGCGCTCCCATCACGAATATAGAGATTCCTTCCGATGCAAAGTATCTTGTTCTTTATTATATGGAGTCCTATTACGAAGATAGCGAGTCAACGGATTCGAGATACTATCCCGAAACCATTACCTTCCACGACGACGAGCAATAATTCCTTGTAAAATACGATACTGCCGCAATGTCGGCAGTATCAAAGAAAAAACGTAAATTTATAGGAGAATAATATGGAAAATTACGTAAATGCAGAGCTTGAAGTAGTAGCTCTCACATCGGCAGACACCATATCTGCGAGTGTAGCAATCAGCACCGACGAAAACGAGCTTCCCATCGACCAGTCCTGGGCAACCTGATACTAACAATAAAGCCTTTGAGTGCCGCATATTTGCGGCACTCTTTTTATATAAATCGCAAAAATACCGTAATTTAAGAAAAGAATATACGAAAGATAACAGCAAGTCAAAAATAAGTTTTTTCCTTAAAACGAATAAAAATAATCAAAATTTATTGACTTGATATCTTATATGTGGTATAATGTAGTAACTTAAATATTTAAAAATGTGCGTTTACGAAAGCGCAACGCAAATCATTGAAAAGCAAAAGGAGAATTTTATGAAACTTAAAAAGGCTTTTCCACGACTTTTGGCGGTAATTATCCTCGTTATGTCCCTGACACTTTTCTCTGCCTGCAAAGCACCTTGCGAGCACAGAGATGCCGACGACGATAATAAATGCGATAAATGCGCCTCGCAGTTCACCGACGGTGCAGAGCCGTGCGATGAACACAAGGATGCCGACGATAATAACAAGTGCGACTTCGGTGGTGAGGACTTCTCGGACGGATGTGATGCAGAGCACAGAGATGCCGATGATAACGGCAAGTGCGACTTCGGTGGCGAGGACTTCTCGGACGGATGTGATGCAGAGCACAAGGATGCCGACGATAACGGAAAGTGCGACTTCGGTGGCGAAGCGTTTGAGGACGGCTGCGATGCAGAGCACAAGGATGCCGATGATAACGGCAAGTGCGACTTCGGTGGCGAGGACTTCTCGGACGGATGTGATGCAGAACACAAGGATGCCGACGATAACGGCAAGTGCGACTTCGGCGACGAAGCATTCTCGGATAAATGCGACGTAGCACCCTGCCGCGATGCTGACGATAATAACAAGTGCGACAACTGCGGCTACGATTTCTCCGACGGTTGCGACACCGGGCACAGAGATGCCGATGACAACAACGAGTGCGACAGATGCGGAAACGACTTTTCGGACGGCTGTGATGCACAGCACAAGGATACTGACGATAACGGCAAGTGCGACGCAGGTGACGAAGCATTCTCGGATAAGTGCGACGTAGCACCCTGCCGCGA
>JAEIGA010018942.1_pt1 | contig 10493 bp, 2 predicted proteins | sample 9270691 | NCBI WGS metagenome assembly JAEIGA01 (sample SAMN17057246, study PRJNA624740) | gut metagenome | biome: biome; isolation source: fecal sample | host: Bos grunniens | place: China: Xizang | collected 2019
CGTGGTCTAAATCTCGCATCCGCAGACTACTAATGTATAGATATCAAATAGAGGATGAGCGAAAGTGAAGTTAAAAGCATCATTGAGGAGAATAGGAGGCATAATGAGGCACTCTTCTCGGAGTACGACCCTCTCACGGGAATCGGCTCTCCCATAGAGCGTGTGCGCCTAAACCTCGCAGATGATGGCCGACACATCCTCATTCCCAAGTATATCGCCTCGGCATCCGCATTCGCGGAGATGCTACAATATCCCAATCTCGAAGAATACATACAAGCACGCAACCTTTCACGCGATGATGTTCACGATGTCATCACGCGACTGCGTATTAAGTATGACTTTGAGTATTGGGCTGCTACATGTGCCACAATCTTTGATAAGACATCGGGACAAGAGGTAAAGTTCAAGCTCCGTAAGGCGCAACGCAAGCTCCTCAAGGTATTGGTGGAGACCGCCTTTGCGCTACGCCCCATACGCATCATCCTCGTTAAGGCACGACAATGGGGAGGTAGCACGCTGATACAGCTCTTCTGCGCATGGATACAATCATACCACCGCAAAAACTGGAATAGTGTCATTGCCACACATATCGAAGAGGCTGCGCGAAACATCCGTAGTATGTACACGCTCATGGCAGAACGACACCCCAAAGACATCCTCGATATACGTTTCCGTGCCTTCGAGGGCTCATCGAAGAATAAGCAGATGGTAGATAGAGGATGTGTGATATACATAGGCTCAATGGAGCGCCCCAACTCGTTGCACTCTGGTAACTACAAACTTGTGCATTGCTCCGAGGTGGGCTATTGGCGTGAGACAACGCTTCATAAGCCGAGTGACTTTGTTAATGCCTTCGAGGGCTCCGTGCCTCTTGAGCCTTTCACTATGGTTGCCCTTGAGTCCACGGCAAAGGGTACGGGTAACTTCTTCCACACTACATGGTTGAGTGCTGTTAAGGGTGAGAATGCCTATACGCCAGTCTTCGTGGCATGGTGGGAGATTGATATGTACTACCTTCCCTTTGCATCATACGAGGAGATGTACGCCTTTGCAGAGAGCATGACGACATACGAGCAGTATATGTTCTCGCTCGGTGCTACACTTGAGGGCATACATTGGTATAGGGAGAAGCGCAAGAGCTTCGATAGCGATTGGGATATGCAGGAGCAGTTCCCCTCAACTGCAGATGAGGCGTTTGTCACATCAGGTAGAAAGGCGCACCATCCGCTACATATCAAGCAGATGGAGATGTTTGCGAAGAAACCTACATGGATTGGTGAGATGTTTGCTGATGCCCCATCGGGAGCAGAGGCGATAAACAAGTCTTTGGAGTTTAAGGAGATTGCGAAGGGAGAGTTCTGGATATGGAAGAAGCCCGATACCACACGCCTATACAACAACCGCTATATAGTATCGTTGGATATTGGTGGCTCGGCAGCAAAAGCCGACTGGTCTGTCATCCGCGTTCTTGATAGACTACCCATGATGAATGGCGGTGTCCCAGAGTTCGTGGCAACATATCGCTTCCACATGGACCAAGACCTCACAGCATGGCGTGCCGTGCAAGTGGCGAAATACTACTGCGATGCACTGCTCGTTGTCGAGGCCAACGTACTCAACACCTTCCAAACGGAGGGTAACTTCACGGCAACAGTATTGGATATCATATCTCATGTATACCACAACCTATACTATCGTGATGACCCCGCAAAGATTAAGGAGGGGTTGCCTCCCAAGTATGGTTTTTGGACAGGTAAGAATAAGTCGGAGATTGTCGCCATCATGACAAAGGGGTTGCGTGATATGGGCTTTATCGAGCGTGACCAGCGCATGCTCGATGAGTGTGGATGGTATGAGCTAAAGAAGGACGGTTCTTATGGTGCCATTGATGGTCAGCATGACGATATATACATGAGTAGTGGCATCAACCTATGGGTATCGGAGAAGTTGCCTATACCTACGCCTATACCAACATTACAAGAGGCATACCAAGGCATGCACAGGCAGACAATACGCACCGAGGCAGATATGTAAAAGAAAAGGGAGTCGTTCGACTCCCTTCTTTGTTATGCTGCATTCTGTGTTGGTATATCTATACCGTTCATAGTGTTGTACAACTGCTGCATAGCCTGTGGTGATGCTTGCGCACCCCCCATCTGCTCTTGTAGTGTCGCCATGTCGATACCACCCATTGTCTGCTGCGCCATCTGCTGCTGACCCTGTTGCATCTGTTCCTGCGCACTACGCACCTGTGCGAGGAGCTTCTGCGCGAAGGGTGCTGATGAGTTCTCGAGGAGCAACTCCACATTGATAGCCTTAGCCTCAAAGAGCTTCCACAACATGTCGTCTGCCATCTGTCGGAAGACTGGGGTATCTGCAGCCTCTGTTACCACTACATTCCAGTCCACAATCTTATCAATAACTGCGGGGTCGTAATATATAGATGTCTCATTATATGTCTGACCCGAGATGTCTACATGTCTGCGTGTTGTGTAATACTGCATCTGCGTGCGTAGTGTCTTCTCTGCCACCATAGCGTTAAACTCGCGGAAGCACTCGAAGAGGAGCACAAAGTTAAGCATAGAGTTCTGCGCTTGCTGTGCGTAGAGTGATGAGGGCGTGCCACTACGTGCCACCTGTCCTGACAATGCACCCGAGAGGCCAGATACCTCCTGTAACTGTCTAATCTCGGTGTTGATAAAGTCGAATGTGCCCGCAGGGATAGGTGAGGTAACAAGCTGTGAGGGCTTGTTTACCACGGCCTTAGTATCATCATATACGAGGACACCATCTGTGCGTGAATACTGTCGCGCAATCTCTTGTAGCGTGTTATGCTGAAGCATACTCTGTGGCACAAGGAGAGCACCCTTTGCAGAGTGCGCAAGGGCATAATCTACAAGCGTGAGGTGGCGGTTAATGGTACGCTGAATATCGCGTAGATGCGAGTATATAGGCGCTACGATGCCATCAATACGTGGCATAGAACCTACAATGTAGGGATGCGACTGATGCAAGAAGGGTGTCTCCATGCGCTTGAGGCATTTGCCCGTTGGCGTGAGGAAGCGTACCACCCAATAGCGTTCTGTCTTCGTCTCATGCTCCACAAGCTGGCTCTCTATCTGCTCCGCAGTGAAGCCGTATGATGCAAGCTGCATAGCACGCATCTCGTTAATCTTCTCATAGTAGTCGTAGCCGTTAACTTCGTCTATTATCTCCTCGCCCTTAGCCTTATCGTGTACATACTCCACATATCGTGCCTCCTTCGTCCATACCTCAAATACACGATACTTGTTGTTGTGTGACGACACGAAGAAGTCGAGGTTGCGGAGGTTGTTCTCGGCAGTATCACTCTCCAATGATACCCACTCCTCGGGGATGGAGCTATACTCTTCACGTAGTGCCTTCATATCCTTATCACTACCTGTGAAGAAGTTGTAACGCATCTCATCCCATGTATAGTCGTGAATCTCTCCTACACGCTCCACATCATCGAGGTCGGGCTTCTCGGCATCTTGATTGAAGAAGAAGCGGTTGATGTTCACGAAGTCCACCTTCACATCGTTGCGATTCTTCACCGACCATAACCCATAGCCGACCTTTGCAATGCAATATCCCGCAGAGGCGAGAGACTCAAGGGCTGCAATCTTGAGCGTGCTATACTTATTGAGCTTGAGACCATACTGCAAGGTGTTGGTCAGCATCTCGCTGTATGAGGCATCATCCTCGCTACGGCTCACCACAACAGGCTGTGTGGGGTTAGATAGCATCTGTCCGTGTATGTTGCGGTCTATCTGCTGGATGAGGTTGTTCTGAATGGCCGTCTTACCCTGACGCGAGATATACTCGCGCTCGGGGATCATGCGACTGGGGTCTTCGGGGTCTTTGATAAGGTCATCCCACTGGTGTCCATTCTTGTAGCGCTGGTTGCGCTTATGCTCCTCACGCAAAGGACGCATCGCCTCCCAGTCCGTGCGGCACTGCCAAAGGAGATTGTTATTCTCCTTTGACTGCTCCCACTTGTTAGATGCCTTAATGTGCTGTGCCACGCCCTTAGGCTCTTTCTTGCTCGGATGCTTCTTGATACGAGCAAGGTCTCTGTCTGTAAAACTCATATTCTTTACTTATTTGTAATTTCACTAAACTTGTCGTTAAATGCTTGCTTCGCATCTATCTCCTTTCTCACCTTCTCAAGGTATTCTGCATCGCTTCCGATGAAGCCACGTGCATCACGCTCACACTCGATGCTCTTCTCTGCCAAGATATACAACTCATAGAACTCTTCCTGCGTCATGCCCTTCACTGGCGGTACGAAGACCCACTCTCCGTTATTGTCATCGCCCTTCCAAACCCATGCCTTCTCGTTCGGGTTACTACCATCCTTCCACCCCATAGTGTCATAGATTGAGTCATACTTGGCCTCTACTGCAAGGTAGGTTTTATTCTCCTTGTCTCCCAAGATATCTTCGCGATAATCCTTCTCGTAGTCTTTTTCCATGCCTTTTAGGATGTAGGGTTTTACTCCGAATGGTGTGTCTATAAGTTTACCATCCTCGTAATACTCATCGTATGTTGGCTGCTCAAAAATTGAGTATAGGCGCATTATACGTGTAGCATACTGCTCGAATGTCTCGCCATCCTTACGCTCACCTGCAAGTAGTCGCACCTGACTCTTTGGCGACCCCAAGATGTTGAGCAACGCCTCACGACTGTAGCCATCCACAATCATACTCTCGACACCGCTATACATCTGCTCGAAGGTCTGCAAATCTACGCCCGCTAACCACTCAAGTAACCACTCTGCGCCAAGCATTGCCACATCTGCGTTGAAACCTTCCTCCTTTGCTACCTTCCATATCTTATCGAAGTCATCTGTAGTATCTGTGAGAGGTGAAGCATAATCGAAACCATAACCCATAAGGCCACTGATAAGCGAAGAGCCGAGGGGCATTGCACCCAGAGGGCCAGCCAATGTCTGCCAACCCCATATCTTGAGCATCTCCATCTTCTCCTCGTCATCATCGCCCATGATAAGATATGGCAAATACTGCATAGCATTGAATACCGCAGGGCCTATCCATGCGTTCATAAAGAGTGTAAAGACAGAGCGCAACTTAGCGCTACGCATCTCCATCTTTGCTCTCTTCTCAGCCTCAGGCATTAACGACGAATCTTCATCCTTACGCAACTGCTCTCTACGCATATCCTCCTCCTTCTGATTAGTGATGATACCCTGCTCTTTCTCTTTTTTGATGATATCTTCTATCTGCTCGTAGAGGGCTGCATTTACCTTACGTAGGTGTTTCATCTCGTCATTCACAAGCCATGCGTACTCGGCATCTCTATCGCGTGTTAGCTCACGTGTTGCCTCAGCGATATTTCTACCCTGTGCAAATGAGGCATTCTGGAACATGGTGAGCATTGTGGCTATAGCACCTCTATTCTTCTGCACAGGCGCGAGGTATAGGTTTTCTGCTGACTGCTGTGTTTTATTTACCGCCATCTCCGCACGGAACATCGCAATCTCATGTGCCTCCTCACGTGACATGCCCTCCTTCTGCAAGAGTATTAACTCCTGCTCATAGATAGCACGCAAGCCCGCAGCTGAGGTGAACGCATCCACAAGTGCGATACCTCGCATTGACATATTGACGAACGAGTCGACACCCTTCATTACATCATTGAGCATTCTGCCAAGACGTGTTTTACCTTCGCCATATACCATATCGCGTGTAAAGATATTGTTGCCCGCAGCACCACTTGCCCAACGCTTACGGAACATCGCAGAGTTCTCCAGTGCCCATGTGATGTTTACATGCGACTCTCTATTGCTCTGGATGTCGTAGTTAGCACCATGTGCTATATGCTGGTATGCTCTATCTGATAATGGGATATTACCGCCTGTGTAGTACCAGAGAAGGCGACCTATGAACTTTGCATCTCGCGCATAGGGGAGGAATAAGATGCCCGATGCCAACTGCTTGAGTGCTGTAAATGCCTTCCATGCAAGGCGTGCTGCCGCCCACATTCGCTGTGCTACAGCCAAGAATGTATGCTCAAACTCGGATGTCGTATCCGTGTAGTTGTTTGTAGCAACCTTTGCAGCATCTGCGAACTGCTTGAAGAAACCCTTGTTTACAGCCTCGAGGCTCTTCTTAACTGCGGGATTCGACAACAAGAGGTTTAGGTCACGTGTCACAGGTGCCATGCCTGCCCACTCCTCCATCTCTACGATATGTTCCTTGATGACACCGAAGAATGATACAGAAAGGTCGAATGGCAGCACGTTTTGTGTACGTCTGATGATACCACCTGTTGTGGTCGATGACTTAGGAGCATTCACGAAGGTTGTAGATGTAATATCCACCTCTGTAGGTATCTGCTCCTTATCTCTACGCATAGGAAAGTAGTTAACCTCATAGTCCATGTCTACGCCATTCATCTCGCGGTATACATTGTTGTACTTAACGCGCTTGGTGGGCAAGAACTCATTAACCACCCATTTCTCAAACTCTAACCACTTAGGATTGTTCTTGTTCAACGCTGCCTTTATCTTCGCTATCTTCTCCTCAGTGAAGCCCTGCTTCTCAAGCGTGGCCTTACCATTTGGCTGATCCCACATCGCTACGATGTCCAACGCATTTGACACGCTTATATCTACCCACTTTGTGCCTACCACATTGTCCCTCACACCGTTTCTCTTCACCTCCTTATCGTGGCGGCTGTCGTATTTTCCAATCTTCGTGCGGTCGGCCCTACGCATTGTACGGTCGAACTCTGTGCCAAACAACGCCTTTGTCTTTGCAGACAACTCTTCGTATGCCGCCTGTTCTGCATCGTAGATGTCGTTATTTGCACGTGATATCTGCTCTGTGAAGTAGCGGAACAGTCTACCCTCTCCATTGGGGGCATTACGCGCTGCTTTGCGCAATACATGGTCGAACGACATGAGGGCACTAAGTATCCAATCCACAAGCTTTGATGCACGTATTTTCTCCCATGTGGTATAGTCTGCCTCTGTGCGGCCCAAAGCTGCGGGTCTGTCTATGTCATCAAGTGCCATTTCTGCAAGTGCTCGTCTGCGATTCTCGATGTCTGCATTGCGTTCTGCAAGACGCACCCTGCCATCCTTGAGCAATCCCTCGACAGCCGTATTGAGCTGATACATGCGATCCACAATGTTTGGCATAGACCCCATATAGAGGTTCGCATCCGACATACGCGCCTTGATGACGGCCTTGTTAAGGTCTGCTATCTGCTTCTTCTTATCCTTCACAGTCTTCTCCTTATCCTTGAGAAGTTCCCCCTCCTTAACAACCTTACCACTATTGCGCATCTCCTCGATTTCAGCATTAAGGATGTCAATCTCCTCCTTAAGCTTCGCAATCTCGTCACTTATCTGCGCAGACTCGCTCGACTGCTTAATCTTCGTCATCATATCCTGCACCTCAAGATAGCCACGTACAAGCTGCATAGCATCCACCATGCGCTCACGTACCGACTCGTCAAGTGCTCCATACTTTTTGACGGCATCCTCGGCAAAGTATTTACCCTCGATAGCCTCACCCTTGAGCATGCGCTCCAACTCATCGCAGTACTCGTTAAAGTCTGCAACGCCGTTTTTTACGAGCTTCGCATAATCACTATGCTCATGTACGAAGTTTACGACATTTGCCGTATCACCGTCTACATATCGTGCTACGACGAGGCCTCCAGCATTGACGCCCTTCCAGTAGTTCTCGAGGAGGTTGCGTGCATCTTTTGGTGTCACCTTCCCCTCCTTCACTGCCTTCTTGAGATAGCTTTCTACATCTATATTAGTCTCATTGAGAACAATACGCATCTTGAGGAGGTTATTCATACGCGCATACTCCTTACGCATGCGCACCTCGAAGATGGTCCACATGGCCTTGTCTATCGCACGTGCCATGGCAAATGTTGTCTGTGCCTCGTTTACCGCATTCATGAGCGCCTGCATATCACGCTTACGCAAGTAGCGCGATACATCACCGCGTAGCATGTTACGTATATGCGTCTTGAGAGCCTTTACTGCCGCCTGCTTTTCAGCTGCTGAAGTACGAGCATCTGCTTTTACTACTTCAAGACGCTTAATCTCATCACGCGCCCTTGCAAGAGCTCGCGTGTAGCTGTCGATATTCTCGTTCCACATCTGCGCATCCTCATACTCGCGCATATACCTCTCGGTGTTTACCTCGAAGTCCTCCATAGTAGTTCTGTGGTCGGCATCAATCTCTGCAAGAGCCTCATCACGCTCAAACTCTAAACGTGCTATACCCTCGCGTGCCTCTACGACAGAAGCATTGGGATAGCGTGCGCTGAGCTCATCGAGTGCCGCCTGTCGTGAAGGATAAGACCTAAAGGCCTCGATAACAGCATTACGCACATCATTGTCGTCAATGCCATTCTCATAACCTTTGTTACGCTCTACAAGTGCTGCCACATAGTCCTCTATATAGTCCTTAGCACCACGTGTCACAGCATCCATCTTCTCCGCCTTTGCATTACGCAAACCGAGCTCTGTAGCCAAACCTCTGCGTGAGCCGTCTTTCTCGTCTGCCCAGCGAAGCTTCTGCCCAAGTGCAATATCTACCAAAATCTGGTCCTCAATAGGGAGACTTTCCACTGCCTGACCGTCAAGGATGGCCTCTACGACATTTGCGTAATTAGCACTTGTGCGGCCCTTAACTGCGCGTCCTTTCTCAAGGTCGGAGATTAACGCCTCCTGTTCCTTGATTAGTGGAGCGTACATATTTTGCACCTGAGCACGCTTCACGGCACGCTTTGACTCCAACCAGCGCTGTATGCGCAACTTATTTGCTTTAGCATCACTAAGCACGATGTCTGCATCTCCATAGTAGTGCCAACCATCCTCAAGTTCTATCCACCCTGTCTCATCTACAATCTTCTGCGCACCAATACCCTCGAGCGCCATGCTCTTGGCATTCTCAAGCATCAACGCCTTCTGCTCCGCTATGCTCATAACATCGGAGATGTCTACCATGCGGTCTGTGTAAGAGGGAGCAGAGATAGAGTAGTGGGGATTCGCATCTGCGTAGTTCTCAAATAAGCCGTTACGCAAGATTATCTGGTCTTTACGTGCAACATCCTCGTCATTCAGCTGTAGTGTATTTCTACGTTCTTCCTCACTCATGCCTACGCGTCGCGCTGTAGCACGTGCCTCTACCTCACCAGCAAGACGTTCATAACCCTCGTAGCCTAACGTTGCACTTGACTCTACGAACTTCTTATACTCCTTCTGCGTCTCTCTTAACTTATTCTGCTCACGCTCTGCCTTCTTGAGCTGTTCATCGTACACCTCACTCAATGCTTGCATCTCGCTATCAAAGTCTTCGCGTGACATCGCCTCAGGGTGCGACTTCCACCACTTCTCCATGCTATCATTAAGCTCTGAGAGTTCCGCCTCGAAGCGCTCTAAGGTGCGCTCGTGCATGTCGATTTTACGCTGCAAACCCTCCATTGCTTCCTTGCGTTCTCTCACCTTGCGCGGGTCAGCAATCTCAGTGTTTCCGCCATTCGCAAAGCCCTCAATATGCTGTATAGCATGCTGCACCTCATGGAACAATGTACGCGCCATATACTCGTGTGTTCGCGTAGCAAGCTCGATGGTATTCCTTGAAGGGATATATCTGCCATAAGCTCCATCTTCCAACTCCTTCTTCATCTCAACGTTGATGTCGCGCAACTGAGGGTATGCCGCAAATAACTCCTCGCTATCGAGGTAATCCTTTAGTTTATGGCTATTATGAGGCTGTACTCCATTTCCATATACTATTGCGAGGTCATCAAACTCCTTCTGTTCCTCTTTTGTGAGACCCTTCTTGAAGAACATCATGCCTGCATTACGCTTGCGGAGCAACTCCTTGTAACGCTTATACTCGGGGTGTCTGCGCATGTAGTCTACGTTGCCTGTGAAGTCGAACATGTTTACGTAGTCTGCTACCTCATAGCGCCATAGACCATCCTTGCCTCGTTCCCAACCTGTAGCCTGTTTTATGGCAAGAGCATCCTTACCTTGTGCCTCCATCTCGCGTGCTACATTTAGGTTGTCAAGGCGTGTCGTAGCCTCCTCGTAAGCATCAAGTGCCGATGCCCCCTGCTCACCTATGAGCGAGTAACGTATATCCTCCTTCTCGGGGTTGAAACGCTCCGAGAGAGGAATAACATTACCATTGTCATCGTAGGTTACAGGATCGGCAGACTTGATTTGGTTAGGCTCAAAGGCAACATACTCTGTGTCGATATGATTTGTGTATTCTACAACAATACCATCGTATCCATTTGCCACAATATCAGCTGATAAACGCTCCTGAGCAACAGACATTAGTTCATCTGTTCTCGTTGCATCCTCGTAAATATCATCTGTAAAATGCTTTTCCATTAGCTCGTGGAAATACATAGCACCCTCGTTGCCACCATTGCGTAGGCTAATGAATAACGGATTTTCGATATTTAAG
>JAEIGA010018943.1_pt1 | contig 10493 bp, 7 predicted proteins | sample 9270691 | NCBI WGS metagenome assembly JAEIGA01 (sample SAMN17057246, study PRJNA624740) | gut metagenome | biome: biome; isolation source: fecal sample | host: Bos grunniens | place: China: Xizang | collected 2019
GTGTTAAAGATAGATGCATCAGTAGTTCCCTTAGGCATATCTGCCCACCAAGCCCATACGTTGAAATTGTATGCCGCACCTGTTGGATAGTTTGTTCCGATCACAGCGGCCTTGGTAGCTTTCTGTGATACCGGCTGGAAGGCGATCTCGTTCTGCTGATCGAAATTGACATTTGATTTTGTGCAGGCCGCCATAGCTGCTACGGCGAAAGCTGCAAATAGAAGTTTCTTCATAACTATGTATTGATTTGGATTATTTACTGTACAGGGATATTTTCAACAGTCTCATCAGTCCAGTCTGTAACTGATGGGGCGATGAGAATCTCGTTTCCACCGAACGTGATGGTATAGATATAGTGCTTGCCTGGCTGCCACATATTGTTTGTTATATAAGTACCATTCAGTGGAAGAGTAACGGTTTGTCCGCTGAGCACACCATCACCTACGTAAGTTTCCAAATTGTAGGTAATTACAAGTTCAGCGGCCTCTGTTGCACATGACTGAGGGATGACAAGGACAGCCTTATCCATTACTTGTTTGACTTGATTATAAACATCGGTGCCAGGAAGTACTGCGCCTTCATCGGTATATTCAACAAGGTAATTACCCTCTTGATAAACGATAATATTATCGTCAATATTCTTGGATAGATTTTCCCATAACCTGTTACCATTCTTTACAGCAGTAAATGTACCCTGATTTTCAATACCTTTAAGTGTAACATTCGTAATTGTCCACCTTTGTTCTGTTGCAGCACTCAGGAGATTGAACTTGAATGTAAGCCATGAAAGAGCATGCTGGAATTGGACAGGAACTCCTTTGCCGTCAGTGCGCTTCTGATCGTATGGCTGGTCTGTCACATCAAACCACATGAGATCTATGGCCTCTGCGATATTATTAGATTGAATAAAGTCTTGAACTTTAAATATTTTATCTGCAATGTCATAAGTGAATGTTCCTGTCGCACTTGAAGGAGAATAGCCTGCAAATACAAGAGAACCCTTGGTAGGCCAATAATAAGGAGTCACTCCACCCCAGCTGATATTGTTCCTGGCCATAAATGTTCCTTCTTCAATGTATGGGGTATTCCATCCGGCACCTTGTTCTCCCCACCAGGCCCATACATTGAAATTATAGGCCTCATCAGTTGGATAGTAAGTTCCGTCAACAGCAGCCTTAGTGGCCTTCCGGGCAACTGGCTGGAAAGAGATTTGTCCCGGTTGCTCAAGCTGGACATTTGACTTCGTGCAGGCTGCCATAGCTCCGATGGCAAAGACTGCGAATGCAAGTTTTTTCATGTTTGCGTAATTGGTAGTTAAATTTATTGCACTTCTATATCCACCGACACAGTGTTCCAGTCATTGACCTCAGGAAGGACAAGTATTTCATTGTTTCCGAAGGTCAGGGTGTAGGTGTAATGTTTCCCGGATTTCCAGATATGGCCGTCCGCACCTGCAGTGAGATAGACGGTCTTGGTCTGAGGGGTTCCGCCCTCGCTAGGCTTATATGTTATCTCAAGCTGTGCATCTTCTGCCGCACATGATTGAGGAATCACTATCACACCATTCTGCGCTGATTCCAGGATTTTAGGTTCACTTGTTATTGTTTGCGTTCCGCTCCATACATCGATGTCAGCCGCCAGGTAATGGTCCGTCCATTCTGCCGCGCCTGTTGCCGGCCTTGAAGTGAAGTTGGCTTCTGTCTCGATATTTTTCAGTGTCACGTCAGTGAGAATATAGGTAGATGAAGCACCTTCCTTGATATGGAATCGGAAAGTCAGCCACGCCAGCAGATGCCTGAATATCACAGGGACACCATTCACTTCAACGTCATTGGAATTCATATTAGAGTTGTCAATATACGAACGTTCAGTCACGTCGAACCACATAAGGTCATGTGTCTTGGAGATATCTGTAGGCTGAGTGTAGGTGTTGATCGTCATTGTATGATTTACCCACGAGTAGCTGAAGTTCATCGCCCGGGCATCAGCTGGAGAATATCCCGCGAACATCAGTGAGCCCTTTGTCGGCCAGTAGTATGGAGTCACTCCACCCCAGCTGTTTCCTCCTGTTCTGTTTGTGAATTCACCTTTATTTATGAACATATCGGGATATGCAGGAAAATCCTTGAGCAAAGTACCTGCAGGAACATCACCCCACCAAGACCAGACTCTGAAATTATGTTCTTTATCCTTAGGATATTCTGAACCGGTCACAGCACCCTTGGTAGCCTTGGCGGCCACAGGGCGGAAAGAAATCTCCCCAGTCTGCTCATAGAGAACCCCCGACTTTGTGCAAGCCGACAGAATCCCTAAAATGAGTGATATGTATATGAGTTTCTTCATTTATAATCGGTTCTCTTAAATAATGATATCCGTGTTTACCTCTCCCCATTCGTCTACTTCCGGAGCAAGTCCTCCACCTGATGTCACTTCCGGTTTAGGAATGTCTATGTCATCTGTCTCAATCCTGATATATTGCTCAGGGTTGTTCTCGAATTTCCTGGATACATCCATGTTGAACGACCATGTCTTTCCACCGGTGTCTGTAATCACGAGGGAGAATATCTGAGATGTATAAGCGTCAAAATTACGACCGAAGGTATTGAATTTAGCAAGGAAGCGGCCGTCATTTTCAAGGTGTCCGGCCTCGAAGAAGACCGTGACATCGTCGTAGGACTTCTCTTGAAATCCTATCTTGTTGTGGTCGGAGAGTCCCGTCATCACGGATGAAACCGCTCCGACATATTCTGCGCCTTTGATTCTGTCCACTTCTATGATCCAGGTCTCTACGACAGTTCGGGCATGTATATCAAGCGTATGGACTGGCATCCCCTCTCCCCTGAACGGGATATACACATCTTCAAGTTTGCCGACAAAAAGGTGGTCAGGCTCGAAGACTATCAGTTCATCATTATTCTGATTGGCGCGTCCCTTAAGCCTGGTCTTGAGGTTGTCAGGAATCAGGTTGGTGTAGGCATATATATCGTTTATGTTGCCGTCCTGCGTGATGATTGTAGCCTCGGTGTCGAAGTTATATACGAGGATGTCATATGTCCGGCCCGGCATCACATGAACATAGCCTCCATTATGAGGAAGGAAGGACTGGGAGGCAAAGCTGCCGGATTCGGAGTCGTAGAAGATGGCTCGCATCATCTCCGGATCTTTTTCCACCTTGTAGTTCACGATGTCCTTTTCTATAATGATGTTGAGATAGACATTGTTATCCACTTCCACCAAAGGACGTCTCCGGCATCCGGCAGAGACTAAAAGGAAGGCAATCATGACTGATATGATGGTCAATCTTCTCATTTTACGCCTCCTTTCTTAGTGTAAGTGACACGGATCGGGAGCAGGAACGAGATGTTGGCTCTCGTTGGTCCGAAGAAATCGAATACGAGGTTCCTGATACCGGGGTCTTTGATAAGCTGTGAGAAATCGTCGCTCGGCACATAGTGTCGTGCATAGGTCCTGATCCATCCCAGACCAATATTGAACTCGATTCTCATCCATTTATTATCAGCCGGACCAACAGGCAGGCTGAATGTGTAGTCGATACCTACGTCAAAGTATTCTCCCTGATAGCCTTCACGTATGTTTTGGTAGTCATAATAGCCTGCACCGCCATAAAGGCCGATAGCATGGCCTTGAAGCCGGTCTGACCTTGTCCATTTGTATTTATCTCCCGGGAACCAATATTTGGCGTCAAGAAAAAGGCCAAGCATCTCACCGCACCATCTGTTTTTTGAAGACACAGCCCAAGGATAGTAGTAGTCGATGCCGACAGACCAGTTGTCCCTTATCGGGAACTCAAGGCCGACGTTAAGGCCGGGGACAAGAAGATTGGTCCTCGCGGCCATTATCATCAGCTTCTCCTTGAAAACAGGCTTCTTTGCGGGGAAGGATATTGCAGGCAAGGTGGCGACAAGTGAATCCACAGGAGCAGCCACTGCAGGAAGAAACGGAGGGGCGGGTGCCCAAACGCAGACCCATGTGGCTGCACGAAGCTCTCTCATGTAGTTGTCGATGAGGTATCTCCATGTCCATCCCCTGTCCAGTCTCTCAAGACGCCATTTTCTCGTTTCTTCACCAATGCCTTTCGTGTGCAGTATCTTCAGCACCTGTGCCCTGTCCTTACGAAAATAGTTGTCTTCAACCAGTCTTGTGAGGCCAGACCAGTTTTCGGCAAGAGGACTAATTCTGATCTTTCCGGCATTGAGCTTTGATGAATCTCCCGCAGACTTTAATAGAAATGCCTTGGCGGACTTGGCTCTCTCTTTGGAAAGCCATTTGTTGTGGCTGTAAGCACCCTCTGGAGAAGCCCAAGCGTAGATTGTGATGCTGTCGATACGGGGAGAGTGCATGAGATAGTGTCTGATGCGGTCGATCTGACGTCTGTTGGAAAGATAGGTTGTGTCAATGCTGATGCTGTCGCATTGGTAGAAAATGGAGAAATTTTCAATTAACGAACTGTCTTTCGGCTCGTTCTGTGAGACTTGAGCATTTGACGCAAATAAGGATATCCAGCTGAAAAGTATACAACTGAATAAGCACGTCAGATTATGACATCTGAATGTCACAGGCCGAAATATATGGTTTTGATGGTTAATTTGTGCAAATATATACAATTTTGTATACACCCCCCCATCTTATATATAAAATATTATCACATTATATAGATTCAATGAAATAAAGTTCTTCTAAAATTTAGGTATTTTCGAAGGGAATGTTTAATTTTGAATGTTTGTAAAATTTATAAAAATAAAGAATTATGCAAGGACTTACAGGAAAAATCATGGTATGGATGATGCAGTTAGGCCTATCTGAGAGCACATCCACGCTGCTTCTGCGGTTTGGTGTAATCTTGGTGATGATCCTTCTTGCTTTTCTTATAGACAAAATCTGCAGAAAGACAGTCGTTCCCCTGATTCGCAGGATTACCTCAAGAACTGAATTCAAATGGGATGATTATATATTCAACGACAAGGTCCTGAATGATTTATGCAGCCTGATAGCACCGATACTTGCCTATGCCCTGCTGCCTTTGATAATGCCTGAGGATGCCTTCCTGAATGTGGTGATGAGATTGTGCTGGGTATATATCATAATCATATTGATGAAGCTGGCATATTCGGTCATTACTTCGCTATATACAATGTCCACTGAGGACGACAAGCTGAAGAACCATGCCCTGAAAGGATTTTATCAGATGCTGAAGCTTGCCGTGGTATGCATCGGTTCTATAATTATAGTCAGCACTCTGATTGACAAGAACCCTATTGCCATCCTGACAGGTCTGGGAGCCGGCACTGCAATACTGATGCTGGTATTTCAGGATACCATCAAGGGATTTGTTGCCGGTGTCCAGCTTATTGCCAACGACATGCTCCGTCCGGGCGATTGGATCACCATGCCGAAATATGGTGCAGACGGTGATGTCATGGAAGTCACATTGACAACCGTGAAAGTCCAGAACTGGGACAAGACCATAACCACAATCCCTCCATACGCCCTTGTCAATGATTCGTTCCAGAACTGGAGAGGTATGTTCGACACAGGAGGACGACGTATAAAGAGATCCATCAACATAGATATGAATACCGTGCGTTTCTGTACTGAAGATGAACTCGCCGCATTCAGAAAACAGCCGTGGATGGAAGGATTCGAGCAGACAGGTAAGGAAGAGGTGAATCTTTATATTTTCCGACATTATATTGAATATTATCTGCGTCACCATCCGAAGGTGAATTCAGAAATGACCCTGCTCGTACGCCAGCTGCAGCCTACTGCTCAGGGCATGCCGGTAGAATTATACTTCTTTTCTGCAAATACCGCATGGGTATATTATGAACAGATTCAGGCCGAAGTGTTCGAACATGTCCTTGCAATGCTCCATGTCTTTAAGCTAAGGGCTTTCCAGAATCCTTCCGGTATGGATTTCCATGAATCAACAGTAATTTAATTTATATGAAACGTATTAGTATTTTATTCATGACCGCATTCATCCTGTTTGGGAATGTGGCATCATATGCATGGGGACCTGTAGGCCACGACGTGGTGGCTGCAATAGCTGAGAAACATCTTACCAAGAAGGCTAAGAAGGATATCAACAAACTGCTTGAGGGAAAGTCGATAGTATATTACTCCTCATGGATGGATAATATCCAGAACTCCCCTTATTGGGAGCAGTCATACAAGATAACCAAGACGTGGCACTATGCGAATGTTGATAAGGGCAAGACTTATCAGACAATGCCTAAGAACGAAAATGGCGATGTGGTGTCTGCCCTTCAGATGCTTACAGACGCCATGGAGAACCATTATTCAGAACTTACGGACAGCATGAAAGTGGATTATCTGAAGATGATAGTGCACATGGTGGGTGACCTTCATTGCCCAATGCATGCGGGAAGGCTTTCTGACCGAGGTGGCAATGGCACCAAGGTGAAGTGGTTCGGACAGAACACCAACATCCATTCCGTATGGGACAGCAAGATTGTCGAGTCAGGACGCAGATGGAGCTACTCCGAATGGGTGGAGCAGATCGACAGGACCAGCAGGAGCTACAAGAACAAAATCATGAGCGGGACTATAGAAGAATGGTTTTCCCAGACCGTGAAGCATGCTGATGCCATATACACATATGTGGAGAAGCTCGGACAGAAGACCCCTAACCTATCATATCAGTTCGTATATGACTTCTTCCCGGTGCTGGAAGAGCAGCTTCTGCACGGAGGCTACCGCCTTGCCTATGTCCTTAACAGCATTTTTGACGGGAAATAGGAGAAGAATCAGCTACTTCTGCTCCGTAAGTACTATCGGAGTCTCGCTCTTCAGGAGAGAGTATAGAAGTTCAAGGTCGACTGATTTTTTCTCGCCGTTCTCTGTATAATTGTAGTTGTAGACCTTGCCGTCTTTATCTGTGAAGTAAAAGTCGACAGGGTCGTCTTCCCAATCAAAACGATACTCATCGCGGAGGTTGAGTTCGAAATCTCCAGGTCCACCTGTACTTTCGTTCAATGTCACCACGCCGATGCGGGCATTGGTACGCAGACGCACAAAGGCGACGAATGCATCGTCCGGTACAGATTCAAGTTTGCCATCCTTCTTATATTGAAGGACACCTTTCATATGCTCTGTATTGACTTTGAAGGTCTTGTCCCAGAAGACCACCTTATCCTTGTTGGAGGCAATGCTGATATCGCCTTTTGAGGTGATGGATGTCTTTTTGAAAGGCAGGCGTTTGCGTTCACCGTCCTGGTTTACTTTACCATCTTTAATCAGATTTTCACCATTTTCATCCGGATTTTGTAACCATTTTTCAATAGAAAATGGACCGCCATAATTATCATAAAGAAATTCTGCCTTATCTTTATTATGAGCCTCAGCAAATCCGAATGCCCTCTCATCCTTACGCTTCTTGCTGACAGTATAGATAAATCTGCCTGGCTTAGATGGATCCTGTCTGAGTTTAGCTGGAGTCAAGTTATAATCATCTAACCTCTCCTGGTCAATCTCAAGCATAGGTGCATCGATGTAGACCTCAAACTCTTCGCCAAAGAGTTCTCCGAACGGATGTACAGAACGGTTGTCCGAGCCCTTGAAACTTGTGATGTCAAGGAGAATATCCACCTGCTGACCAGGCTTATAACTAAGCATAACCTCGTCTACTTTCTCTTCCTGATCTCCATGAACCTCATTGCTCAGAAGTGCCGTGGCTTCTGGAGTTATTGTCTGATCGTTTCCATGCTCATCTGCCACCTGTACCTGTGCTGCGAAACGGAAAGGCCTGTAATGGGACACATCGAAGATTACCGAACGGTATTCGTTGCCTTTATATTTATCATTTCCATAAGGATTCTCGTTATAATCTTTCTCGAACACATGTGTACTATGCTTATTGTTCGAAGCAACACGCACAACATCCTTATTATATGTGCTGTTGGTAAGCATATACAGATTATAGGATCCATCAGGCTGAAGACCATAATCATTTGCAGTAGCTTCATTCGATTTTAATGTCCTGAACGCCATCACACGACCATTGGTACTCCAGGAGTCTTTATTAATCAAAGTGATTTCTCCTTCCCAAGCGAGGTTCTTGATTTCTTCATATATACTTGGATCGTGATTGAAATAATCATCATAGAAACTCAATGTTTTGGAATAGATCAGGAACTCATCATACTGGGCATTATCTAACTGCGTATGATCAAATCCCCTATACTCACCATCAGCCTGTCTCTGCTGCAGATCCAAAGTGAACAACAGCGGCGAAGCCTTCTTCTGCGGAACTAGAAGATAATAGAGCTTTTCATCGGCTGCATAAGATGCGTGATATTCATGCAGGTCATCCACGAAAACCCTGTAATGATCTTTTTCTTTCGCACTGAACAGCACGTTCTTAGTTATGGTCTCGAAGAACTCCGCCTCAAGATGCACAGGTTCTATATCAGTATCCTTATGCTCGAGGAGGGTGTGCATGAACAGACGATGCTTTCCAGGCTCAGAGACCGTGAGGGCATACTTATAATTGATGCCGTCCCAGTCCTGGCCGAAATATCCTTCCTCGCCCTTGACGTAAACAGGTAGCTGCTGACCGGACTCCGAGCGCACATCCAGGTGGTTGACTGACACGAGCACAGTCATTGGGAAAAGCGCCTCAGGACAAGTCTCCGGAATGGTAAACATCAGCGTCACATGCTCTTTAGCGACACCGTAGACCTGAGTTGATATCCATGAAGGAGTGAAATGCTGGGTCTTGATGACATAGACGGTTATCTTGCGCTGAAGCTTACCGTGCTTTATGATGAACGAGCCCACCTGCTGCTCATTACCCTCATACATAGGGTAAAGATGCAAGGTGAGAGTACCTTCGCCAGAACTTGTATTATAGTTATTGGTAATATTATCGTATGCTACATTGTTATCGATCCATGTTACTGTCGGGGCAGTCTTTCCTTTATCCCCTTCTGTATACTTATACTTGATTTGAAAGTCAGTTCCGGCATACTGGTCACTGGCAAGCACGTACGAAGTCTGCTCCACCCACAAGGTCCTGACTCCATCAGTGAGTTCATTCACCCACTCGTCGATAGAGATCCATGCATTGTTTGTCGCAGGAGCCACCAGTGCTTGTTCAAAGGTGTTGCTTGCGTATGTGAGCCTGCCTGTTATCTGAATATTATAATTGTGGTTTCGGCGGATCATGAAGTTGGATCCATCCTCGCGCTGCATCACTATACGGTAGTACTTGTCATCCTTTTCGGTCTGTCCAGGAAAATGTCCCCTGATGATGACGCTGACCTGCCTGTCACCGGAATTTTCTGTCTCGAAGATATAGTCCTCATTATTGGTGTTGATATCCACGATGTCAGACATAAGAGCCTGGTTATTCGGCAAAGTGATGAAGTCTTCAGTGCTCTCCCAATTGTCCACGATATGGAAATGGTCCTGCGGATGGTGAGGAGCAACTGTTCCGAAGGCAGGGATATTTACTGTACGGAAACCGGTCACTTCAAAGTGCTCTGTTTCCCAGTCATCGATAGTTATCTTTGCCTGATTGCGGATGAGCTTGACTCCTTTGTAAGTATTATCACCAATTGTGTATTCAAGTGCGGACAACTGGTCATGCATACTCATGCCATTGTCTTCCATCTCGAAACGCGACCAATACACAAGCATTCCGGAGCCTCCTTCCATGTTTGCTATGACCATGCTCTCGGTCTGGCCAGGGAAGTTGGTCTCATCATAAAGACCTTCACTGTGGTTTCCAAGGAAGTGGATGATGCGGGTATGGCTCGGAATCTGAGCCGTATAAATACCGCTGTCGGAAATACCATCAACGCTTGTATGCCGTTTGATCGTAGCAGTCTCAGTACTGATAAAGAGGCCGAACTCGTTGAAACAGAACAGAGTCATATTGTTCACATCCAGTCCGTCAGGGTCAACAGTGCGTGTGGCCACAGAGATAGGATCTGCGATGTTTGCCGTAAACTCAATCTTCATATATCCTTCAGGCACTGCCTCAGTCTCGGGCTGCGGAAAATCCTCCCGCACGCACGACACCGCAGCAAGGGTCATAAAGAAAGCAAATATGTATAACAGTCTCTTCATCTGAATCATAGTTTAAAAAGCATCTCGAACGCAGCGGATGGCAACATCAGACACACTCCATTTATCATTAGCAGGGTTCTTTACACCGCTTGTATTCTTCGGATTGAAAACAGGTCCGCTCGCACTCATGTAGTAACCTCCGTTAAGGAGGAAGTCAATCGCCGGAGCATCAACGCCATCACCACCCTGGAGGTCCATAATGATCTTAAGCTCAGCCTCTGTCGGCAAGCGCCAGTTATCATGTACCTGACCCTTTGTCCTGCCGTCATCATTCACATCATCCACCTCCACATAATTCTTGCAATGGTCGGCAAATACAACAAGTTTATTTTTGCTGCTCATTCCGCTCAGATTACTATATGTAGAAAGCACGGCACCCA
>JAEIGA010018944.1_pt1 | contig 10493 bp, 6 predicted proteins | sample 9270691 | NCBI WGS metagenome assembly JAEIGA01 (sample SAMN17057246, study PRJNA624740) | gut metagenome | biome: biome; isolation source: fecal sample | host: Bos grunniens | place: China: Xizang | collected 2019
CCCTAATTTTCTTAATAAACCTATTTTAGGTACAATGCGATGAACTTCATACACAATAAATCCCCATATAAATACTACGATCGCACTCCAAGCACACCAGTTTAATTTTACGTCGAAAAAGGCTTTGTACAAATCTTCTCCTAGCGTAATTGTAAACCATGCAGCAGCGATGGATGCAATTAGTCGGGGAAATAGAAAACTCATTTTACCACCTCTAAAATACTTAAATATAGGTAAAAGCAGATAAATAGCCAACCCTGTCAGCATGATCGCAAATCCCCCCATCAGCCACGTAGGAACGCAATGGAATAGTACACCTGTGAGAGCCTTATCACTTAGCCATGAAAAACTTGATTGGATTAACTCGGTAATAGACTCTGTAAAATGGTAGAATGTATTGTAGAGTTTAAGAAGAATACCATCGCCATTTCTAGGACCAACCACCAAAGTGATAAATGCGATTAGTATGGATAGAACGAGTGTATTCGCCCATGGGAACCATGCTACTCTATAGGCATCTTTGAAGTTGTATCTCTTGAGAAACCACTTGGTAGATGCGGATGCTCGTTGCTGAAGAATATGTATATCCTCAGAGATTGGATGCTTGAAACTTTGTTTACTTGTTTTAGAACATAAATGTTGTGAGCATGCAATATCGCTACACTTTTCGCGGTAATATACACGTTGCAATTCTTCTTCTGGCGGAGCAAACCAATAATCACTCTCCACTCTTTTGTAAAATGGGATTACGAAATTCCGTATATGTCGCCATGATTTATATAATTTATCGCATGTTGTTGTTTCTGCGTTGGGTTCAAACCAATTAGGTTGAAACTCAAAGTGCTTATCCGCTTCTGGAGATTGGATACATTCAATCCAATGTTTCTCTGCTTTTTCGAAGTTTGCTGCGTAAATATTGATTGAATCTGAAATGGATAGGTTGTTGCTATATAAATCATTAACCAATGCTCGTTGATAATAATATTCAGCCTTACGAATGATGGCAGCGCAGAAAAAGTCAGCCATAAATGTAGAATACATCTCATCATAGTGCGCAGAGTTTTTAAACACATCACTATGCATCATATCAAAGAAGAAGTCTAATACAATCTTCTGCAAGACTTTGTCATACTTTTTCTCATTAGTCTTCTTATCTTTAATAGTATGTAAGGTGTACAATTCATAGCCGTTCTTCTTTAATAACTCATATACGGGCAATGAAGAATATGTGATATTAGATGAAGATAGGTCTAACTCTTTTTTTGATTTATAAGGTTTTTGGTGTGAAAAGGGCAGATTTTCAATGTTAGCATTTTCATACCGTCTTTCTATCAGTTGTAGTATGTAATTCTTCTCTTCTTGTAGTTGAATGGGGAACGGAGTTAAATATAGTCTCTTGAGTGTAGCTGTTAATGATAGCCCATTAGTAGGGGTGAGAGGCAATTCGATAAGAACCTCTTCCAAATGGCGTACCTCACTACTTGTTTTAAGTTTACCAACTTTAGTGGGTTTATCACCATTAGGCAGAATTGTAAAATTACCATCCTTCTGCTTGTACACACAATATTGCAGAATAAATTTTACAGAAGCAGATGAAATAGATACGAAGATAGGATAACGAGGAGTATTTTGTAGCTCACCGTCAACAACACTGGCATCAAATATATCTGTATAGTCAAATACAGATATTCCTTTGTCAAGATGTGATGCTTCTAAATCTAGAGAAAAGAATTTGCCGTGGTTCATTATTTGACACTATTATTCTTTAGATTAACAATAAAATCCTCTACACACTGAATTCTTCCCAGATAGGATTTAATATATTGATATTCTTCCCACATTTCTGACCATTGACGAACGGTACCAAATGCAGTAAGATAAACCAATTGAGTGAGATGCTCTAATACGCCTTCATAGTCCATATGATTCATCACGAAATCTGTAGCAAGTACAGATTCAGCAGAATCAAATACATTATCACTTGGCATATCCGTATCAAGTAATAAATTTTTATAGTGATATAACAAGTCTAATACATCTTGAAATTTCTCATTCGCCCTTTTACGAACACCATCGCCAGCATAAATTTCATTAATTAGCTCAGTGTATATATTTGTCTCGTTAGAAGGCTGATCTTGTTTATTTTTAGCAGAATTATCTTTTGTTTCTTGCTCTTTTACATTCCACTTTGCAAGTCCCATATCCTTCATGCGCTTCTCCATGATATGCAATAGACGATACTGGAAAAGATATGGTGTATTGATCGGACAAGCTCCTTCACCGATATACCAATATTCCTCACTACGATGCCATCCCTCGGTGAGCAGACGTTCGCTTACTGCAGTTGTGAAAGCCGAAATAAACATAAAGTATAGACGATTGTCTGGACCCTTCTTGTAATTCTGTTTTTCTTTTTCTTCCTCATCCCTAATCCAATCTAATAGTTCGTAGCCGTATTCTCTGCTTCCTTTACCATTATCATCTAACAAATAATCCAATAATATGATTTCGTATTTTTTATCTATCAGAGCTTTTTGTGCGGCTTCAATATTAGAAACACTCTCAATATAGATTTTCGCTGTTGAATTGGCAATCTCTCTAGTAACAGTTCCTGCTCCAAATAATTCGGTAAGTCCTTTTTCTATGATGTCTAACTTAGCGACTGTAGAGCTATCCTCACCTTTTCGCATTGGAATTTTAGCATGGTCATCGACCAACAATATACGCCATTTATAACTAAGAATTTCATCTTTTAGCGTTTTTATCCCGCTTCTTCCCTTAAATTCTTTCTTCTTTTCAGTTTTCGCTTTTTCAGTTTTCTCTTTTACTTTCTGCTCTGAATGAAACAAGAATGGACTAACATTTTTTCCGTGTCCAGAAATCTCCATCAATTTAGACTGCAAGAAGATTCTCTCATTGATGTCTGCGTATTCCTTGGTTACATTCATTTCATACAGATTATTCACGCCATCTTTAGTCACAAAAAATGAATTATTAATAATTGCATGAATAGCATCTATTAAATAGGAAAAATCGTATCTATTAGAGTTGGAGCCATCCTTGATACTTTCATCCTTTATGATAATTGGTGCATAGAAATTCCATATGCTGCTATCCATGAATCGCGCAAAACGTTTGTATGGTTCTTTTACATTACCTTCGTCGTCTTTTTCTTCAAAAATATTACCCAAAGTCATGTGAATCGTAGGAGCATCAAAAATAGAGCGCTTAACTTCATCTGACATAACAGCACAGTCTTTCATATCACTATCGCTCAATATATATAATCCTTTGTTATTGCTAAATAAATCAGTAAGCGAATAGTAAGTAATATATGCTCTACACGGTTGCTCAGATCCGAAAGATTTAGGAGTTAATACTTGCAGTTTATTGAAACATTCAATATACTTATTTATATGCTCCATATATTGTTCTGTTGTATAAGCAGAACTATATTCATTATCTAACGACAAGGAGATAATTCCTTCGTTAGATATTGTTATTGTTATTTTTGCAGCATTTCTTTTCATAGCAGCAATATTTACCAATATTTTCGTTCAAGGATTTCTAATTCTTCATCTTTTTCAGTAAAATTCAAAGAGGTTATTTCATCAAAAAAAGGACTTGGTATATGCAAAAACACTTTGATTGTATCAAAGTATTTCTTTAGTTCCTCTTGTTTTTCGTTAGATGATTTTGCCATTTCGGTGTATTCGCCTTTTTGCATAGCGGTGTATGGCGCACCAGATACATACCATTCTTTGTCATGGATGTATAAAATAGCTTTCTCTCCTTTCAGGTTACATTCTTCATCTATTAATTCACAGTCTTGACAAATAGCCTTGATAAAATCTATTCTACTATCGTCGTTTACCAAAGCACCATATTCTTCTGAACCATATACGAAAATGTCAAAGATTCTATTTAGAAAGACAAAGTAAACATCAGTTCTTTCCCCTTTGTTGTTTTCATTTTTAAAATAGACATAAGGATTATTATCAATCTGTTTTGACTTTAAAACTTTTGCTAGAATTTTTGATATTTTCCTTTTCTTAAAATCATCCAGTTCTAACGATGTATTTGGATAAATCCCTAAATATCTCCCATACTGATCATCGTAACTTTTCTTCCCTTCAGTTCCCCATACAATATCAAAACTCGGCAACACTCCTTTTTTAGAAAGATTGTTCCAAACAATTTTAAGATTAGCCCCCTCATCATTATTTATTGAGGCAACTAGGTTCATTATATATCTTGTGATATAATCATGGATTTTATGTTTGCCATCAATACATGGATTAGTTGTAAATTCTTTATAAGCCTTACAACCTTTATGATATGTATCAGCAGTATCTCTAGTTATTATTATTATCTTTTTCATAATGAGCTGTTGCTAAAAGTTCTACAAGTGTATATTTACAATCTTTTACTGCATGATCAACTGCAGCAAATTGTACAAAGGGTTGCAATTGAGGCATATCATTTTTACTAGGTTTAGAACGACCCGAGTGAATAATGAAGTTTGGTAATAATTCTTTTACATCCTTTGGTGTTTCTTGCTTAGAAAAACATCGGTGTAGAGCATTAGTAACCTTATATTTTTCCACTTCTTTATCTTTAATACCAAATGCAGTATATATTTTATCTAGCACACCTTGGTGGATGGAAATATAATCAAAAACGTTACTTTTGCCATCTTCAAATACCTTTTTATCATCGCACAATTCAACATCGTATTGACCTATTTCGGAATGTCTTGATATCTTAGCTATTGTTATTATCGCATCAGTCTTATGTTCGTTATACAATCCTACACGATTACCAATATGAACATTGTAACCAACAATCTCAACTCTTTCATTTACTTCTCCTGCAATTCTTATGTCAAATGCCCAAATTCCTCGCTCATGATTTTTTTGAGCTACATCATGTGTGTAATGATATAATGTCAAATATTTCTCTAATGCTTTATTAATTTTCTCCTGATTTTTTTCAAAGAATATTTTTCCTGACACATTATTGGGAATTCTATAATTATCCCATAATATTTTTTTAAAATCACTTAGATTTTCATTTTTTAATTCTAATATAGTTTCGATATTTAGACTATCTTTATGTGCAGTGGACTCACGAGAAATAAATGAACTAAATATTCTTTCGTCAAAAATAGCTACACGTGCTATGCCTGAGGATATTAGTTTAATTTTCCATTCCTTATTCCATTTATCTTGGCGAATTAAACGAGCGGTAGAATTATTACCCGTAACAGATTCAATGGAGATTGCATCTGCAAGCATACCATTATAACCCTCTGGTTCCGAATCTTTATCGTTTTTTGCAAACAACCCTTTATAGTGAGTAGAATAAACAACCGCTCCACTAACTTCTTTGTCTGTTATGCTACTAGTTGCTGTAAGAATTACATTGTTATCACTTGATAAACTTCCAGTCTCCTTCTCTGTCTTTTTATTTTCTACTGCTTTTTCATCAGCAACTACTAATTTTAAAATATCATCATTGTAGGTAGTTCCAAACCATGTCTCATAAATAGAACCTATACTGTTCTCTATCGCCTCCTTTTTTGCTTCTTCGTCTTTGTAATTTGTTTTTTCTATAGAGTCTGTTAAATTCTTTAATAATGTTTCTGTTTGATCCTCATTGATAATATACCGAGATGAAATATAAGGACAGAGTTGTTCTTTGAGATTTGTAGGCATACAAACAATCTCGTAATTGGCAATCTCGTTTATAAGTTTGTCGCGGGCTTCCTCATCTTTAAGTTTAAAAGGATCAGTAAAGACCTTGCAACCATAAGGAGTTAGCAAGTTGTTCACTGTATCATAATTATCACATTTCACTACGAACGCCACTCTACATGGTTTAGGAATACATAAGATATAAGAAATTGTTACTTTATCTTCGACAATTTCGTCTTTATTGTTTGTATATGGTTCGCTATATATAGATAGTGCTGGAGGTTCATCCGCAGGAATATCTGTATCTATAGAATATCCACGCAACCATGCCGCAGAAATACGCATTTCTTTTAAGCCTTTTGAATTTTCGTTCATATGACCATCTTCAATATAACAATCAGCCAATTTAGTAACAAGATGTTTAACAGTAGATGGGTCATTCGGCATATCTATCTTTATACGAAGAACATGGTATTTATCAAGAATACCTTTTTTGTCTTTATCATCAATCAAACCAACCTCATATAGTTTTGCCAATTCTTTTCCTAAAATGGTATCGCCTTTTTCTTCTCTCTTAGTGATAAATTTATCACTTTGGAATAATTCATCATTTTTGTCTAGCAAAGATAATTGCAGTACTAACTTATTATCCTTCCTGCGTTCACTATGCTTGGCTGCATTACGAATGATATTTTCAAAGATTGAGAATATAGCTTGGCGACCAATAACGCCACCTGGTACAGCTATATTAAACTCACGTAGATTTTGAAAATCTTTATCAGGACCAGAACCTTTTATAGGGTTATGGCCATTAAACTCTCCAAAGAAAATATCAATATCGTTACATGAACGATATCCCTCAGAATACGCAATATAATCTAATAGCAAGTTACCTGGTTTCCAACCTGCATCATTAGTGTCCGAATGATGACGTTCGTAACGCAAATCTGGCTTAAGTTCATCATAAACAAAGTCTTTAAAACTAATCGTAGAGTTGGCTGGTATATAATCCGTAGCTATAGTCGCAATATAATCTTGACGTTCTTGTAAATAATTAATAAATCGGCCCAAACCGACCAAGAAAGGCAACTCAACTAATTTGTTCGATCTTATTGCTTTTTCAATATCAGCAATATTAGCTATACTTCCAGGAATAATATTATCAAGTACCTTATTATCAACAATCTTTGATACTGATTGCAATTTCTGCTTGATATAGAACATCACGTGGCTACCCAAATTATGACTCATATTGCGAGACATAATTGCTGCTTTGGCGGATTTCATAGCCTCCCATAAATTTCTTCTATATAAATCATGAGTATAGCGGGTTCGAATGCAACTAACAAAATCTCGAATCCTATCCAATCGACGTTTTAGATAAAATTCACATTCTCTTGAAGATGTTCCAATCAGCATAACCCTTGTTAAAAAACTTCGTCCGTTGTAGTCAGAATCCATACTATATATTGAGAAATATATTTTTCTCATCCCAAACTTATCAAAGTATGCGCGCGCTAATTCTTTTGCAAAACTACCATCTGCAGATAAAAGTTCAAACACTTGGGCATCTATATTATCTCCCTTTACATCTTCTTCTTGTTTCTCAAACCACAACTTCTCTTTTGATATTTCTTGTGGAATAATACGTGCATTTGAAATAGAAATGTTGTGGTTTTCAAATAATGTATCAAAAGAAAGACGCATTAATTTTCGTCCTTGTTGCTTCTCAATGTCCTCAATAAAAGAAGAATAATTATAGGAAATTCTTCCACTCCCTTTCCGTTGAAGTTCTCTGGCCATATTTTCTAAACCCTCTTGATCTTCTCCCAAAACAGAAATAAATGGGATAAATGGCGTATCATTAGACACTTTTACACAAACAACAACATGAAAGATTTCTTTTGAAAAATCTTTAGATTTGTTTTTTATATCTTTATATTGGACAAAATCTTCAATATTAATCTTTTGCGAGAATTCTTTATATTTTTCATAAAGGGATTCTGTCCTAAAATCTATAGAAAATTCGTCTAAATACTTATAGACTATGGATGTGACACTATTCATTTTAGTTGCGAGTTTTTACGATTAAATCAAGATTTGGTTCTGATGTTTCAGCATCAAAGGAAATATTACCTGCTGCTGTTTTTATTATGTTACTATGTATATATTTGTACACTTCTTCAGCTGAACTATCTATCCCTAATTTATCGAAAGCAGATTTTAACAAATATGGAATAATATACCCATACACAGAATAAGCATTAGGGGTTTGATTATAGAGTAATTTAAAATTAGACTCAAACTCTAATGATACATAATTATCAACCACGCTCACAGGAGCCTTCAATTCCCCGATGATAGATAAATTTTCAGGATTTGAGAAATTCATATCACCAATTACTGGTATATGATTTGTATTCTGATTGCTAAAAAGCTGCTTAGTAAACAATGCTGCACTTTCTCCTGCTCCTGCTGCATATACAAAATCAGGACTTTCTACAGCAAGTTTATTGATTATATTCTTGAAATCTCTAGTGTTTGAATCATAAGATTCAACAAAAACCACTTCTCGACCAATCTCTGCTAACTTACGTTGAATAGACTCATTATACATTGAGTATGCTTCTATTTGCATATAAACAATTGCTATCCTTTTATAATCATTTTCTACAATATAATCTCGAATACGATCTGTAACCATTTCAATCGTTGGAAATAATCTAAAGCATCGATTAGTTAGCATTAACAAGTTACTATTTGGGGCGGCTGTAGCAAAAAGTATTTTATCAGAATCCTTAGTATCCGGCACAAAACTAAGAATAAATTGACCTCCAAAACCAGCATAATACTTTACGCTCTCACTAGCTAATTTGCGGTATGCAGAATAGGCATCTTTTGCTGTAGATTTACTATCTTCATACAGAGCATTGAAAGTCACATTTCCACTTATAGAATTAATTTCTTCTACAGCCATTTGAAATCCTTGTTGAAACATAACGCCATTCGATGCAGAGAAACCTGTGAGCGGAGTTATTACTCCTATTTTTATCACATTGTCATCCTTCTTTCCTTGGCATCCGCAAAGCATACCAAAAGTCAATAAAACTAACAAAATCTTTTTCATAAAATTATAATTGTTTTAAATTTTCTACTTCTTATTAAACATAATCTTTTCTACATCAGGAAGAGTGCCTTCGATGAACTCGTGGGCAATGGTGCCTTGGGCGAGGAGGGTGCTGCGGTCGCAGAAGTCAATCGCTTTGGCGATGTTCTGCTCTATCAATAGGATTGTTACACCTAAACGCTCGCGCACTTGCTGTAAAATGGCATACATCTCCTCTACTGATTTGGGAGAGAGACCTGCGCTCGGTTCGTCTAATATGGCCAACTTAGGATGACGAGCCAAAGTCATGGCTAATGCCAATTGGTGGCGCTGACCACCGCTCAATTTATCTGCCATCGTATGTTGAAGTTCCTTCTTTGGACGTGCCAATAGAGGAACTATCTCTTGCAGCTGTGCGATATACTCCTTATCCTGCACATCGCCAAATGCCAATTGCAAGTTTTCCCACACGCTCATCGTGTTGAACACTTGCCCACCTTGCTGCATGATAGCAATGCCCTGCATCGCCAATTCGTGTGTAGCCAATGAAGTGATGGATTTACCACAAAAGTAGATACCCCCCTCTCGGCGAGGAATCATATTCATGACGGCTTTGCCTAAGGTGGATTTGCCCGAACCATTTAGACCTAACACACCTACCACATCGCCCTCGTTCAACACGAGGTCAATACCCTGCAGGATATCCAATTCAGGAATATATCCACCACGCAAATTATGTATCTCAAGTATTTGCATTACAATCCTAAATAACTATTACGTACTTCCTTGTCATCTAGCACCTCGGCTGTTGTGCCTACTTTCTCTATCACGCCATCGTCTAGATATGCACATTGGTCAGCAATCGCACGCACAAAGTGCATGTTGTGCTCAATCAACAGCACCGTGACAGCTTTCTCATGCACAATCTTACGAATAACCTCCGCAATGGTATCAATATACACGGGATTCACACCCGAAGTAGGTTCATCCAACAATAGCAAGCGATTATCCGCCATAAGCAGACGTGCTATAGCAATCAAGCGTTGTTCGCCATATGACAAGGTAGATGCCTTCTGATCAAGCATCGACAGGTACTTGCAATCTTCTCCAAACAATTCCTTGAGAATCGCAACAGTTTGCTGACGCTTTTGCTCCTCCATCTGCTTAATGCGCTTTGACTGAAAAATAGCCATGAATGGGTTTTCTCCCGTATGGTCAGATGAGGCAATCAGCATATTCTCCATAAGCGTAAGATCTCCCATCAATTGACGACCTTGAAACAAACGACCGATGCCCAACTGCGCTACTTTATGCGATGGAGAACCCGAAATCTTCTCACCTTGGAACAGCACCTCGCCCGTATAATCACCTTGGAAGCCCGAAATGATATTAAATAGCGTCGTCTTGCCTGTACCATTGCCACCTACCAATGCCGTCACTTTGCCCTCTTCTATCCCAAAATTCACTCCACGGAGCAAGTGAAACACCTCTTTACGTGCGTTGGAAAAGTTCAATCTTATATTTTTCAATTCTAGTATCATGCTTTCTCTCCTAACAATCCTTGCGGACGAACGAACATAATAATCACCAACGCCAATCCATAGATAATCTGACGCATATTGGCCGCTATCGCATCGGGCATTCCTACAAAGCGCAAGAGTTCAGGAAGGATAATCACGAATACTGCGCCC
>JAEIGA010018945.1_pt1 | contig 10493 bp, 6 predicted proteins | sample 9270691 | NCBI WGS metagenome assembly JAEIGA01 (sample SAMN17057246, study PRJNA624740) | gut metagenome | biome: biome; isolation source: fecal sample | host: Bos grunniens | place: China: Xizang | collected 2019
ATCAACCAGATAAATTGAAACAATCTTATTGGTGGACTCTGAGAACTTGACGTTTAAGAATACATTATCTGCCAAATTCCATTTATATGTGATATAGCCTGTTGTTGCGATAATGTTATCGCCTTGACACTTACCAAACTTGCTCTCCAAAGAATCAAGAGTTGTAGTGAAGGATAAACCAGCACCAAGTTTAAACTCAGTGTTCATCAAGTCAAGCTTATAGAACTCAACACCAACGACAACACAGTCAGCAACGAATTGCATCTCTTCTGTTGCATTGTAAACGTCAATGCCAATTTCGTCTTCATTCTCCATTCTCAGGTAAACTCTTGCCGTCTCACCAGGAGCGACTCTTGAATTTTGATATTCGCTGTTGAATGGAGCAATTACCAGCATATTTTCAACGGGCATTCCAATCCAAAGCTTCTTTCCACACATCGTGAAAGCCAGTCTTGTATTAACGCCTTCTGGCATATCAGTAAACTCGTAATCTTCCTCAGGCTCCTCTTCGTTGGCTTTATTTTCAAACCAACCAACGAATCTTGTGGACTGCCAGTCTTTAAAAGACTCAGAAGTCATCGTAGCACCCTGCTCAACAGTAACAGGAACGACAACATTCTTCTCAGTGTTAAAATCGGAGTAAGTTGCTTCCATGCTCATTGAGTATACGTCCAAATCAAGATTCGCCACTTTACATGCATCATTGAAGCCGTCTGTAATGTCGACTTTAACGTAGGTCACAAAATTAGTGTCCTTGTCAATTAGAATTTCAACCTTAGCGGATATCTTAGGCTGCATGTTGATAGTATTGAAAACTTCGTTCCACTTCAAATTATCAACTAGTGAGGAAGCATCAGCAATTGTACCAACAAGCTTATAAACAGGCTTCTCGTCTACCGTCTCTTCGGTCATTGTAAAATTAGCCAATCCCTTAGAAGCAGTCTTTACGACATCCAGCAAATCATAGAATCTTACATCTTCACCTTCAAACTTAGTGCAGCTCCAAGATTCACCCTCGAAGTCATTTCTATTATAAATAAGTCTGTATTTGTCACCATCAATAATGTAGCGCTCTTCTTTTACTTCAACAGCATCATCATTGATTTCAACATAAGATGTGCCCATAACATATGATGCGTTCTTATTCTTGTTAAATAATGTCTCAGTTACGCCATCGACTGCAATCTTAACAACCTCATCTTTATAAAAAAGCTCAGTCTCTAAATCAATTGCATATGAAGCCACATATGAAGGCGCGTTTTCGATGTTGTCAATCGTCCACGATACGACATTCTGAGGAGTTGGTTCAGACTTTGCTTTTTCAACAGCTCCTTTAATCAAAAACGCAGCGACAACCGTAATTACTGCGGCTAAAATAACAATAAAAATAGGAGATTTAAATATCTTCTTCATTGTAAAAACCTCTCTTTGAATATTACATTTCTCATATTAATATAGGAGATTCGAGTTTATACTAAAGGGCAAACAGGACGCCAATAGGCGCCCTGTTTTTGTTTATATTGTTAATTAATAGTCCCAATCGACATCAGAATCAAATTCATCATCATAAGAAGAGCCACTCAGTTCTTCAATCTTCTGCATAAACTCTGTGATTTTGGCTTCATCCCACTTCATCAGGTCTTCATACTCAAATGCCTTTGGAGCCTTAGCATTGAAGTCAATATCAATCTTAACTTCCTTAATCTCAGAATCCTCGATTTCGTCCATATCAACGGTGAATGTTAACTTGGAGCCATCAACCTTGAACTTACCGCCGAAATTAATCTTTTCCTCGTCGGCCGACATGGTCATCTTATATTTACCGTCCTCGCTCAAAACGAACTTGCCGTCGATGGTCTGGTTCATATATTCAGCCATATCCTCGTCATCATACTTTGCGTCAAGCTTAAATGCCAGCGTAAAAGTCTTCTCTTTTGTGTCAATTTCAGACTTACCGCTCATAGTTTGCTTTGACTCACCGTCATCAACGACAATGTTGAAAGAAGGCATAAACATCTTTTCAGGCTCAGCGCCAAAGTCAACAACTACATCGTAGTCTATCTCTCTAACATACTCTTCTGCTTCCCAAGTCTCGTAGTTATATTTGACGTCATCCACCTTCATATTCATCTTGGATGTAATCTTCAGCATGGCGCCGCCCTTCTTGGCAACATAATAGACAGTCTTGCTGGACTTCACGAGCTCTTCAAGAGGCTTCTTAATTTCTGCGATTTCTTCTTCATCCATACCAAGGTCTTCTTCTGTCATGCCAGCAGCCTCTGCGATGTCCTTCATGAACTTCTTCATAGCCTTTTCCATCTTATCAGCAGCATCGTCGGCCATAGTCTCTGTAATCTTGTAGCACTTAACAGATTTCTTGTCGTACTCGATTTCAGATTCTTCGACCTTAAACTCTCTGCAAGATTCGGCAATGTTTTCGAGTTCTTTCAGGTAGTTCTCATAAGCATCAATTATCTTGCCAAAATCGAGCTCTGCATCACCCATTTCTTCCTTTAATGCTTCTTCAAGACCAGCATCAATGAAAATCATCTTGTACCAAGCAGATTCTTTGAAGTTTTTCTCAAAATCCTTCAAACCAATACCAACAGCATCTTTGCCGAAGATTTCTTTCAGCTGTTCCATTTTCAGAGCAAAGTTTTCTTCATCAACGAAAATAGTAGCGTCAATCTTTTCATCTTCAACAGCCATGTTCAGATTTGCTAACATAGCAAGCTCTTTGTTTGCAACGGTAATCGCTGCTTTGATGCTCTTGATATCTTCATCAGCAGGCTTGATTTCTAAATCAACAGACGTTGCCTCTTTTTCTTCAAGAGCTAAAATATCACCAAATGGTGATGTGGCAAAGGACTTCTTCAGAGCTTCCTCAATATAAGCCTTGGGGTCTGCTTCTACGTCCTTTTTTGCTACGGTGTCGCCACAGCCAGTCAACATACCAGCCAACATAACAACAACCAACAGCAGGGACAAAATTCTAAATTTCTTCATACTTTATTCCTTTCGTGTAGTGTCAGTGGACACTTGTATTTCCATTTTAATATAGATGAATCGAAGAAAATAACAAAAGCCTTCGGTTTCCCGAAAGCCTTTGATTATGTAGTTTATTTGGACTTGGATTTGCGGCTTAGTGCATAACAATGAGGACAACCTCTACCACGACTTCTATTGTTTGGGTGTGCCATCCACGAATGACCCTCTTTACATTTCCACCAAACTTTTTTATTTGAGCAAGATGTTATCGTACTAGGAGACATCTGTGAGTCGTTCTTTGTGTAATCCCATTCTAAGGCAATTTGTGGATGTTTAGTTGCCAAGTCGTTGAAGCCAGTGTACACCTTTTGGCCAGATAAGTATGGGCAACCTCTGTGTCCCCTTGTTCTGTCCGACACACTACTTTGCCATTCAAAAATGAATTCTTGGCCATTTTCTTCGTGAACAATTTGCCACCACACCCTCTTATCGGAACCAGATTTAATAGATTCTGGGCGTAAATTACCATTTTTGGTTGGGTGCCAATCTTTTGCAACTTCTGGGTATAGTTCGGCCAGAGAACCTTTCTTCTTCGCATAATCTATTATGCTTAATATTTCAGTGGAATCTCTTTCAATGTCCACGTCAAACAAAACATTTAAATCTGAGCCGATTTGCAATATCGCAGATTTTAAAGAATCATTGTTGCGGGGTTTTACTTGATAGACTGTGACATGTTTAGACGTATCAATATTTGGGCACCCGTCTTCTCTAATACGAATCAGCCTTATTCCATTTTCAAAACACTTATCATTCTTTATAGAATCTTTTTCATGCTTATCGTTATGCCAAGCGACGCCATCGTATTCAATAGCTGTTTTTATCGAGGGAATATAAATATCTAACTCAAATCCAAATGTTTTTCTATCGCCGCTAAGAGCATCAGGAAAATGCTTTTTAACATAGTAATATGTTATCAATTCTGGCTGTGATGTACGAAGAGACTTTTTACAATGAGGGCAGCCTGCATTTTGACCATGTCTTCTGTCAATTCGAGCTTTCCATGAATGCCCCAAATCACATTTCCACCATACCTGTTCATGTGACATTGCGGGATAGTCAGATGGAGTTTTTTTGTTTTTATTATAATCCCACTCCTTGACAAGTTTAGGGTTAATGGTTGCCAAATCATTAAAACCAGTATACAATCTATGACCGCTTAAATAAGGACAACCGTCCCCACCTGCTCTATCGCTTATTACGGCCTCCCACTCAAAGAAAAACGTTTTTCCAGTATTCTTATCAAAATGATTTATAGCCCACCAAACCTTTTTATTTGACTTCATTGCGAAATCACTAGGTGTGAGATTTCCATTTTTAGTAGGATGCCATTCTTGAATCAAATGTGGGCATTTAGTAGCCAAGTCATTAAATCCAGGCCACACTGCATGATTTGTCAAATAAGGGCATTGAACACCATCGTTTCTCCTATAGACTTCACTCTGCCATTCAAAAACAAACGTTTTACCTGTGGATTCATCAAAGTGACTAATTTGCCACCACACCTTTTTGCAAGAAGTAGCTGCAACTTTCAAAGGCGTTAGGTCTCCATTGCGCGTAGGATGCCACTCTCTTGCTAATTCTGGGTTAACGGTTTGCAAATCATTAAACCCCACCCAAATTACCTGATTGGAAAAGAATGGACACCTACCGCTATCAGTGGTATGGTCAACTGTGGCTTGCCATTCGAAGTCGAAATGCTTGCCAGTGTTAGGGTCGTCATACGGATACAACCACCACACTCTTTTGTGCGACCTTGGTGCCACACCTTTGGGCGTCATATTTCCGTTTTTAGTCGGGTGCCACCACGAAGCAACTTCTGGATTTGCATCCGCTAAACTTATAAATTCTTTCATCATTTTTCTCCATAAAAAACAAATAATGGTGCCGTTTCCGACACCATTATTATAGTTAAATATGTAGCTTTTTGACGGGTTAGACCATCATTCTAAGCCATTAGGCGTTGCCCTTAGGAGGAGTGGTTCTCGGTGCGGTAGGTCTAGCAGGAGCCTGAAGACCATTCTTAGCAAGAGCGGAACCAGCCATTGCACCAGCAATTGCGGTCATGTCAACATCTGCGCCAGTGCCGTCTGCCATAGACTTCATGAACTGATTCAGACCCTGAGTCATAGAAGACATCAGATTAGATGCGGTATCGGTTCCATAAAGTGTGACATTGTCGACACCATTCAGAACGCTAGCCAAAGACTTAGCGACCTCAGGCAGAACCTTATACATCATTTCCAGCTTGGATGCATCACCCATCTTAGCCTGGGCCTCGGCGAGCTTTTCTACTGCCTCAGCTTCAGCCAAGCCCTTGGCGCGGATTGCGGCCGCCTCGGCTTGTCCAACCGCCTCGAGTCCCTGTGCGTGCATTTGTGCCGCAGACAAGGCAGCAGCTGCCTCAATCTTCTTGGCCTCAGCTTCACGCTGAACCTCGAACAACTTAGCCTGAGCATCCAGCTCTCTACGCTTCTTGTCGGCCTCAGCAGCCTGCTCATCAGCATAACGCTTAGCATCTGCCTTCTGCTGCTCGTTGTACTTAGCAGCATCTGCCTTCTTACGGACCTCAGCGTCCAGACGGCGCTGCTCGACTTCAGCTTCCTTCTCAGCCTTTTCAATTTCCTTAGCCTGAGCTTCGATTTCAACGTCATACTCAGCAGCACGACGAATCTTTTCCTGCTCCTGCTCACGAATCAGACCAGCTGCACGGGCATCAGCCTGAGCACGGTCCTGCTGTGCACGAAGTTCTGCCTCACGCAGAGCCTTCTTGGTTTCAGCCTCAGTACGCTTGGTAGCTGCCTCAGCCTCACGCTCAGCTGCTTCACGCTCAGTATCAGCACGGTGAATACGAATGTCACGAGCTGCATCTGCACGAGCACGCTCAGCGTCACGAGTGATTTCCATCTCTCTCTGAGTACCGATAGCCTCAACGACACCATGCTTCTTACCGCAAGCATCAACGGCGTCCTGAACGTCCTGGATGTTAAAGGTAACGACTTCCAGACCAATCTTAGCCAGGTCGGGCTTAGCATTGTCCATAACGCGGGAAGCGAATTCCTTACGCTTGGTAAGAACGTCCATAACAGTCATTTCGGAAACGATTTCACGCAGGTTACCCTGAAGGATGTCATTTACCTTGTCGTTGAAGTCAGTGTCCTTAGCGCCCAGGAAGTTAGCAACAGCTGCCTGCTGACGCTGACGAATGTACTCTTCACGAGTCAGAGGCTTGCCAGGGTTAACAGTATTGGCACCAACCAGGTCTTCGGGAGTAACATTAGAGTTATTAGAGAACACGCGAACAGTAACGACAGAGTCAATCCACAGAGGAACACCTTCCGCAGTCTTAACACCTGTGTTAGGGGTCTTGACGTCCAACTTCATAATCTTCATAAGGATTCGGTCAGCTCTCTGAATGAAAGGCAGCACCAGAACACCCTTACCACTTACGAACTTGGGCTCCTTGTAACCAGCACCAGTGATGACAACTGCTTCAGTAGGAATTGCCTTGATGTAGCAGGTTGTAATCAGGATGCCAATCACGATGATTGCCACGATTACCGCAGCAACAATGAATAGAATTTCCATGTGTTTTTAGCTCCTTTATTAAATTATTTTTCATTAAAGATTATAGCTATAGCATATAAAAAAGGAGGGGCACTCATTAAGAATGTCCCTCAAATTTATTTAAACTTTTTCTGTGTATATACCATGCGCAAAGATTCATTCTTGCACGTCTTCTAATATCTCTCACGCAGTATCTTCCATAATGAGCTTTGAGCATTAGCTTATAACAATGCATGTTTGGGAAATACCTAGGATTGATAAATATTTCTCTATCATCATATCCAAGTATTCTCATAATAGCAGCGCATACACCAGAACTTCTGCTTTTACCAGCCCTACAATGCACGATAAGCAAATCGACTTTTCCAGCCCACTTCTTTGCGAAACTCAATATTTCATGAGCTTGTTTATGGGTCATGCAATTAGCATCCATTGACGATACATCATCAAAAGACATATACAAAACATCTTTTATATGCGGGTTGTCGGCGAACTCATTTTTCTTATCAAAAGTATCGTAAATACTTATTATTACGCAATCTTTAATATGTTTTCTTTGTGAGTGTTTTCTAGCCGCCTTTCTCGACATTACTCTAAATCTTGTCCTCATATTATTCTCCAAATTAAAAGAGCGCGTCTCTATGAAGAGATGCGCTCTTGGTGTTTTCATTTATGACTTATACAAGTCTATCGCATCTAAATGGTTTAAATGTCTTCTTTGTGTCAAAGAAAACACTGTACTCAATTCTATCCAACTGCTTAGTGGAAAGAGCGGCTTTGTCCCAAGCTTCTTCTGGAACAGCCTTACCCTTGAAGTGAGTTTTAGACAAGTTAGCCTTTTCATCATCGGTCAACATGCTAGATGCCTTTAAGAAGTGTTTAACAAACTTTCTTGTCTTCTCATCCTCAGAGTGCTGATAAACAATCAGCTGACCAGGACGGACATAAGGATTGTCATCAGGACCAACATTTGGTCTAACAGAAACATTCACAGTTCCCTGCTCGAAATTACCTTCCTTGGACATTCTGTTAAACAGAACCTTGCTATACCACTTATCTGTGGAAGCATCGATAATAACTAGGTTAACCTCGCCCTTACCAAAGATAATACCAGATGTTCTCAGGTTAAACAAGAAAGATGTCATGATACCAACATTTTCCTTCTTAACGTTCTTAACGAAGAAAACAGACTTTTTCTTATGAGCAGTTGCTGCAAAAACGTTGGGGTTCTTAACATAATCAGCATTCTTCATCATAAGAACGTAGCACTTCTTAATAGCAGCCTTTAACAACTCATGGCTGCAGCCCTTCAGCTTTTGCTCATGCTGACGAGCGGATGGGCACTTATTAAGCATAGCGATGGTCTCTTCAGGTTTAGCGAAGACACTCTTCATCATGTTAATCAGGTCTTCTGCATAAACGGCATTCTTGGTATTAAGCAGATATGCCATGATAGCCATCAATGCGTTGTGAGCAACAGGAGCTTCCTCAGCTGTACAGCCAGATGCACTTGCGAACACTGTTGCCACCCAGTATGCATTCTGAGTAATGTTAACGATTTCGAACAGGCTGATTCTGGACTTCTTCTCTTCATCGTCAAAGTCAATCACCTGAACGTCATAGCCTCTGTCAAGCATATTGTTACCCAGGGCCTCATAATACTCTCCATCTGGGTCATAAATAACATAAGACATATTGCCCTGTCTTACGAGAGGCATAATAATATCCTTACGGACAGATTCGGAATTATCGTTAATAAAGAGAATGTCGTTACAAGGCTCAGACGCGGCATTAATAGCGATTCCTTCGTTATTTTTACGACCAATAATCAGGTGCTTATCACCCTGGCCATACTTTTCCACAAAGGCTTCGACAGTGCCAAATTCTGGCTTATAATCAATCTTCTTTTTATTATCTTTACCTTTTACTACTTCCTCTGCCTTTGGCTCTTCTGCTTTTGGAGTCTTAGGCTTACGCTTAAACAAATTCTTTAAAAACCCAAACATATTGTCATTTCCTTTCAGAAAAATCTCATTTGTTTTTAGTATAGAATACACCAAGCTTCTCTAAACTTGCAATATTACAAAAAAGCCCTCCCGAAGGAGAGCTTTAATATTACTTGAACTTTAAATATGATGCACCATTTGAATATACGATAGCAATCCACTCTGGGAAAGATTCCACATAAGTTGAGATATCTGAACCATCAACAGTTTGATATCCGAATCTCATTTTACCATCAATATACTCTGCATATGCGGCTATATTTTTATCAAGCTCAACAGTACCCTCGTCTATCGCTGTCTTTGTCTTAGGTATCATCATTGATTCAAAGTATTGATTATAAGATGCTACATCTCTATTGTTTAGGCTGGTCACTTCAAACTCAATGTAACATTTGGAACCATCGACAATAGGCTTTGCCAAAGAATCGTCTCTTTGGTCGAAATAAAGTGCCAAGCTGAAACCATCGCCATCAACAGGACACAAAACACCACATCTCATACCAGATTGCATCTTAGAAACTGTTGAAGCTGCATAGGCCGAGGAAGAAACCTTACTCATTACAGAACCCCAGGAACCCTTGCCGTGTTTAGCTTCATAACTTTCTCTATCCAGGCATTCTGCATCATATTCAGACGGACCATCAAAAGAAACATTGATTTTCTTTGTATCAATCAGATTGATAGTTTTAATAGTGATAAATGAAACGACTCCCTTTTTCGTGTCATCGTTGATGTTGATAACACTTACATCCGAGCCATAAATACTCTCTTCGAGAGTCTTATATCCCTCATCTGTATGGAAACGAACATCATCTTCCTCAATTGGAGCATACATGCTTTCGGATGATGCAAACAATGTCAAAAAGTAGTCTCTGGTTCCATCTTCCTTATCAACTCTCCAACTATCAACAACCTTTACAGACACTGTATATTCAAAAGGCTTGATGATAACTGTTTGAGTCTCTTCGACCTCTTCATTTTTACAGGCCACCAGGCCTAAAACCATAATCGCAGCGAGTGCGATTACAAGCAATCGTTTAATCATCGGATTTCACCTCATCAGTTGTGTTTTCGTTGGCGGAATCTTCTGAACGCTGAGCGTCAAACTCAGCGAACAGAGCGAGGACTTCAGCCTCTTCAAGAGTCTCCTTCTCAATCAGGGTATCGGCCAGCTTAATCAACATGTCCTTGTGGTCCGCTAACAGCTGGTAACACTCATTTTCGAGTCTCTTGGAAATTGTCTGGTACTCGGAAATCAACTCAGAAGCAGGGACCTTGAGTTCTTCCAGGTTAAGCAGGCCGTACTTGGACATACCATAAACAGACACCATGTGCTTAATAGAACGAGTTGCCTGAGCAATATCGTTAGATGCACCAGTAGTAATCTTATCTTCGCCATTGAGAAGAATCTCTGCGTTACGACCAGCGTACATTGTACGGATATGGTCTTCCATCTCTGCCTTGGAGTACATACCCATCTTCTTCTGATTGAAGATTGTGACACCACCAGCGCCAGAAGTTGTAGGAACGATGGAAATCTTGGAGACTTCCTGGTTCTGCAAGTAGCCAACCAGTGCGTGGCCAGATTCGTGCCAAGCAACAGTTTTGATTTCGTCTTCGTTTCTCTCCCACTTTTTCTTCTTATGGCCGTTCATCAACTGACGATAGAAAGCGTCGTCGATATTGGTCTGATTAATAATACCACCATTCTTGACAGACTCGATGGCTGCTTCATTAATCATTGCTTCGATTGCGGCAGGAGAGCAACCAATGGTCTGCTTTGCCAAAGTAGGAATAGATACAGTCTGGTCAATCTTCTTATTTTTCAGATAGAGTTTGATGATATCTTCTCTATCCTTAGCGGTGTCGGGA
>JAEIGA010018946.1_pt1 | contig 10493 bp, 8 predicted proteins | sample 9270691 | NCBI WGS metagenome assembly JAEIGA01 (sample SAMN17057246, study PRJNA624740) | gut metagenome | biome: biome; isolation source: fecal sample | host: Bos grunniens | place: China: Xizang | collected 2019
AGAGCATTCGCTTGACGTGCGAAGGGTCAGCGGTTCAAGTCCGTTAACGTCCACCAAACTCCAAGTCATTCGGCTTGGAGTTTTTCTTTTTATATTTAAGACTTTTCAAAATCATAGTACTGTGATATTATATTCCCGAGGTGAATTCAATGTTTGCAAAAATTTATAACAAAGAAATCAAGATTGATTATAATCACGTTGACGGTTTCAACCGTTATCCCTCCGACCTTAAAACAGAATATATTCAGTCTGTTGAAGAGGGGCTTGATATTGAAAAATACAAAGGCTTGTTTGATGCTGTTTCGGCAATGCCCAACGGCGAATACAAAACCCGCATGAGTGATATAATCTATGAAATGGTTATAAACGCAAAAATCAGATCGGGATATAAATATAACGAACCCTCTGCATATAAAGAAATCAAAGCATTGAGAACCCCCTATGAATTTGAGGCAAAAACGCCCGACAAAGAAACCCTGCGTAAAAAGATTCTCGGTGCGTGGACGGGCAGAGCTGTCGGATGTCTGCTCGGCAAACCCATTGAATGCATCAGAAGTGATGAGCTGATTCCCCTTCTCAAAGAAACAGGCAATTACCCCATGCACCGTTATATTTTAAGCTCGGATATAACCGACGAGGTTTGTTCTCATTATAAATTCTTTCTCAAAAACAAAGCATATGCCGACACAGTTGACGGTATGCCCGTTGATGACGACACCAACTATGTTGTTCTTGCTCAAAAAATAATCGAAGATTACGGCAGGGACTTTGAACCCGAAGATGTGGCTTCGGCATGGATGAAATATCAATCCGTTCAGTCATATTTCACAGCGGAAAGAATCGCTTATGTCAACTTCATAAATTGTATTGAGCCTCCCGCATCCGCAATGTATAAAAACGTTTGCCGCGAATGGATAGGTGCCCAGATAAGAGGCGATTATTTCGGATATATAAATCCCGGCAAGCCCGAGGATGCAGCTGAAATGGCATTCAACGACGCCTGCATTTCCCATGTCAAAAACGGCATTTACGGCGAAATGTTTGCCGCAGCAATGATTGCCTGCGCCGCCGTTACCGATAACATTGAAGATATTATTCTCGGCGGTCTTTCGCAGATTCCCGCCACCTCAAGACTTTATGAAGCAGTTATGAAAATTCTTGAAGAATATAAAAACGGAATGACCCCCGAAGAATGCTTTGATATGATTCATTCCGCTTATGATGAGCATACAGACCATGGCTGGTGCCACACAATTTCAAATGCAATGATTGTTACCGCCGCCCTTCTCTATGGCGAAGGCGATTTCGGAAAATCAATCTGTTTTGCTGTCGGAATGGCATTCGATACCGATTGCAACGGTGCAACCGTAGGCTCCGTTCTCGGAATGAGAAACACCGCAGACGGAATTGACGGTTACTGGAAAAAACCGATTAACGGCAAAATCCGCACTTCAATATTCGGCGTTGATACCGTTGATATAGAGCAAGCTGTTGATAAAACTTTAGAGCATATTTTTAACTGAACATAAACTTTTCTGCCATTCAAACGGATATTTTAAGGATAAAAAGCCCTGTTTTCCCTTAAATTTAATAAAATGTTTAAAAATAACTATTCCCTTTTTGGAAACGGTGTGTTATAATCCGATTATAAATCCCCAAAAAGGGAAAATAAAACGGAGGATAAAAAAATGACTTCAAAAAGAATTATTGCTATGCTCATGGCTGTGCTTATGCTCTTTTCAGGTATGGCTGTAAGTGCTAGCGCAAACACAGGCGACTCAACTTCAGGCACAGTAACAACAACTCCCACATTCACAAAAATCACACTCAACTCAACAAACTGCAAGATTGCTGTTGACGAAAGCAACAACATCCAGATTCTTGTTGACGCTGCAAAAATAACTGTCGACGGAACAGATTACGAAGTTATTTTCTCTGCAACACAGAAGGATGACGCAACAAAAACTCTTCGCAGACTTGTTGATCCCGAAACAAAGCAGAGCGTTTTCTCAAACCCCGTAACCGGCAAAACATACACCGTTCAGGGTTATATCACAATCGGTGAAAACGATTATGTTGCTTCAAATGCATTTAATGTTGAAGTTCTTCAGTCACAGAGTGCTCCCGCATCTCCCGTTCCTCTCAAGCGCACTTCAACAAGCATCACAATCAAAGCTGTTGCAAACTGCGAATATAAGATTGACGACGGCGAATGGGTTTCAACAACAACATTTGAAAACCTTGACCCCGAAACAAACTATACCGTTTACATGAGATATAAGTATATTGAAGGCAAGTATTATGCAAGTGAGCCTTCATTCATAACTCTTAAAACTCTTAAAGCTTCAAAGGGCAAGGCTGCAACTCCCGTTCTCAAGGATAAAACAAACAATTCAATCACCGTTTTCGTTGAAGAAGGCGCTGAATATTCAATTGATAAGGGTGCAACCTGGAATAAAACAGGTATCTTCACCGACCTCAAGGCAAACAGCAAATATGAAATCATCGCAAGATTCATTTATGATGCAAACACCGAAGACGCAAGCCCCGTAAGTGCTGCTCTTGCAATTGTTACAAACTCAAAGGCAAACACTCTTGCTTCAAAGAATAACTGCAAATTTGAAGTAACAACAGAAGGCAACCTTTACGCAAAGCGTTCCTTCAGCTTCAAGGTTACAGGCGATGCTCCCAAGGATTACGGTTCAGTTCAGTTCGGCGATACAAGACTTATTCCCGTTACATACACAGTAAGAATGAACGGCGCTGCACTTGAAAAAGATGTTGCTTTTACAGCTGACAGCAAAGTTAATGTTAAAACCGGTATCGCAACTCCCACAGAAAAGGGAACAGTTGAAATCGAAGTTACATACCGCACAGAAGAATATAACGGCACAGATTGGGTTAACACAAACCAGGATAAGGTTGCTTCTTATAAGGTTGAAGTCGGCACAGAATATAACGCAGCAAGAGAATTCTTTGTAAAGATTGCAAACTTCTTCCTCAACACTCTCCCCAACCTCATTCTTCGTTTCATGGGTTCAGCAAAATAATGAAAATTTTTAAAGGCTTCTGAAAAGAAGCCTTTATTTTTTTGAGTGTTTTTTTATCTTTATGCGAATAATATAAGGTAATGTTTACCTTTTTGTAACCTTTTATTAATTGCATTTTCATTGCCGTGATGATATAATTCAGTTATATAAAATAAAATGCAGACAGGAGTTTCAGATGAATAGCGATAAAAAGATTTCATTTGCAGATAAACTGCGGATTTTTCTTGATGATGCAAAGCTTCCTCAAGCTATGCTTTTGCGAATAATAACTTCATATTTTGCTGTTTCTGTTGCTGTATCATTCGTAGTCGGCACGGACACATTAAAGCCCATCGAAAACTGGAGAGAATATATTGCCGCTGTCCCGTTCATTGATGTTTTTATTATCTTCGTTTGCGTTTTTATTGCGTTAACGGTTATATGCGCTGTTCTTCCGAAGCAGCTTCGCAATTTTGACCCGATTTCCGCAATAGTTGCCGTTGTTTGTTTTGATTTGAGGCTGTTGCTCGGAACAAATAACTTTTATCTTACGGCAGGCACAATGCTCGTTTCGCTTGTTATTATCGCCTATGCACTCAACAAGCTCGATTTCAGCGAAACCGAGCCCGAAAAACGCAGGGGAATAATTTGCGAATCGGTGATAATCGGATTTACCCTTGCAATGATAACATTCATTTCAATCGGCACAATCTGCCATCACAGACTTTTTTACACGGGAACTCACGATTTCGGTCTTTTCGTTCAGATGTTTCATTCGCTTGCAGAAGACCTTACCGCAGTAACCAGCAGCGAGAGAGACATGTTTATGTCGCATTTTGCAATCCATTCATCCTATATTTTCTATCTGCTGGTTCCGTTTTTTAAGCTTTTCCCCTATGAAGAAACCTTGCTTATCGCTCAGGCTGTTCTCGCAATGGGCGGCGTTGTTCCTCTTATTCTCATTGCCAAAAAGCGTAATTTCAGCCCATCCGCATTAATCGCAATCGGTGCCGCATATGTTTTCAGCGCATCATTAATTTCGCCCTGCTTTTATGATTTCCACGAAAACGCTTTTCTGCCAACTCTGCTTATGTGGACTCTCTGGGCGGTTGATACAAAGAAAACTGCCGCTTTCTATATTTTCTCGGCATTGGTTTGTATAGTCAAAGAGGATGCTCCCCTTTATATCATAGCAATCGGCATGTATGCGTTCTTTGAAAATAAAGGAAGCTTCAAACGAATTCACGGAATTATTGCCTCTGCTCTCAGCGGAGCATATATGATTTTCATAACAAAATGGCTCACCGAAAACGGCGACGGAACCATGATGACATCTTCCCGCTTCGGACATATGCTTATTGATTCCGAGGGCGGAATAATCGATGTTGTTATCAGCGCATTTACAAATCCGGGTTATCTGCTCAGTCTGTTAATTCAGGAAAAAACGCTTGTTTTCTTCCTGCAGGTAATGATTCCGCTTCTCTTTTTGCCGTTTTTTACAAAGAAAATCCACCGTTATCTTTTAATGATACCCTTCATTGTTATGAACCTCGTTATCGGTTCAAACTACGGTTATGCCGCTGAAATCGGTTTCCAATATATTTTCGGACCCGCAACTCTCTTGATTTTTATGTCGCTCATCAATGCAGATGATATGACTCCGAAAATGCGAAAGAACATTACCGTGCTCTGGGGTATTGCAACAATAATTTTCTTCGCAGGCGTTCAGGCTAACGATTCGGTATATATAAAACAGTATAACGATAAAAAGGAATATTATGTTCAGTCAGAGCAACTGCTTGACAGCATTCCCGAAGATGCCGTCATTGCGGGCAACTCGCTTATAATCTCACATCTTTGCGACCGTGAAGAGGTTTATATTTTTGATTATAATGACCTTAATGAGGAAAAAACGCAGATAATCAATCCCGAAAGATATGACTTTATAGTTCTGTTTGTTCACACAGCTGTCTATGAAGATACCGTTCCCCTTCTGGAAAATGAAGGCTTTACACTATGGGCACAGCATACGGATGACCACATTGCCATATATAAAAGCCCGGGATATGAATAAACGAAACCCACGGATTGCTAATTAATCCGTGGGTTTATTAATTCCTCAAATTTGACAACCCGCAAAGTTTCTTCTTCGCCGAAAGCAACCATTCTTGTGTTGTTTTCGGCTTCAATTATTCCTCCTGCCGCCGCAATCATCATAATCAGAATTGCCGAAACCGCAAAATAAAGCCTGAATATTTTCAATTTATTCCTCCGCATATTCATCCATCAAAGCCGCAAGAGCCGCGCCAAGCATTCTGCCCGAATAGCACGCCTCTTCCAATGTGTTTGCTTCGCTCCCCATTTCAATCAGCAAGCTGAATCTGGTCATATCCATATTATATTTTCTCTGCGAAAAAAGTACGGGACGCATCAGCCCCGGAAACATATCCTCGCATTTTTTCTGAAGCTGTAATGCAAATCTCAGGTTATATTCCCAATCGGGGAAATCTTCAACCTTCCCCTCTTCCGCACCCGTGATTATCATAAGCTGCGCCGCTTTTTTGCCTCCGACAGTATTTACGGGCTTAATTTTTTTGCCGTCATTCTGCGTTATTGAATCGCGGTGAATATCCAGCACTATCTGAATTTCAGGATGCTCTTTCAAATGCTTTTCAACGGTTTTTCTTGAATTCGGATATGATGCAGAATAGCTTTTATCATGGATTGTTTTATCGTGAATAACAGTATACCCCGCTTTTTCGAGATAATTCGCTATTTCCGTTCCCACCCTGACAATATTTATATTTTCATCGTTGCTTCTTGCCGTGTAATCAACCGCATACCATTCTCTCTCAATCATCTCATAGCCCTCGGAGGTGTGGCTGTGAAAAATCAGCACGGCAGGTTTTGTTTTATCAATTGACAGCTCCAGCTTCTGCGAAATAACCTGTGCAATATTGAGCGATTTTGTTTCAGTTGTGTTTTTAACGCGTATATTTTCAAAAATATGAGTAGCTCCCGTTTTTTCATATGTAATGCTTTTGATTTCACCGTCTTTTTTGTCATCGGCAAAAAGGGCGGTATATTTTTTGATAATCTCAATAATATCAGCCGGAGTACGTGTAATATCATCAAAGGTCTGAACCTGTGCGGTTGTCTGAGGTTGAGAGCTTTCAGATTCTTCAGTTTGCGTGAAATTGTTTTCCGTTGGCAAAGCGGCAGTATGAGCATAAAAAGCGACTGATGCGCAAAGGAGCGGAAAATCATTTTTTATATCACTCACCGAAAATGCGCATATTATCAACAAAGAAACAATAACCGTTATTATATTTGTTTGCCTGTCCTTTGGCTGCTTATTTTTCATTTGAGTGCTCCTTAAAATCATTGTTACATCTATATATATGCATCATTTCGGATTTTAATGGTTACAAATTGTAACAATTGGCTCGATTTTGTAACCGTTTTGTAGCCATATTGTAATAAAAAAAGGTGGTTTTTTCGATTCCGATGTAATATAATATGAACATAGCAAGTGAGAAACGCAATTGTAGTCTTAACTGAAAGTGCAATCGGTTAAGACGCCCCCATCCTTTCATAAAAAATCGAAAAGGGAGCCTTAAAGGCTCCCTTCGATTTTTATAACAAGAAAAAACCTCGGAATAATCCGAGGTTTTTGTTATACTTTTTCAATTCCTGCTTTTTCAAACTTTTCATTCATTGCTCTGTGGTCCGCAAACATTGCAAGCTCAAATATTGCAACGCCCGAAATGATATGCCAGAAGGAGTGACCGTGAAGATTACCGAGAGCAAATGAATTTATTTCATTATCGCCCCAGAGTGATGTGATAATGAACGCAACAATGAATGTTGCAAATGTAACAATAAGAATGTTACGCTCTGTTTTTGTAACTCTTTTGATATTAGCGGCAAGAAGATAAATCGCGGGAAGAGCTGTTATAAAACAACCGAATTCCGCAAGCGAAAGACCGCCTGTTTTTCCGTCCATAGGTGCTCCGCCGCCGCCGATATAAAGCGGTCTGTCGTGAAGAACAAAAACTTCATAAGTGAGAACGCCTATAACAAGAAGCATCCACGCAGTTTCGCAGGCAAGAAAGATATTTCTCTGCTTTTTTCTTTCAATCTGCGGATAGAATTCAATCGCAAGTGCACAAACGCCTGACCAGGCAACAAGCTCGGTAAGCGACATATCTATGTAGCTTGCGAGAAGCTTTGTCGTGAGCACTCCGGGAATAAACTCACCGTAGTTTGCAGTATGCATTCCGACAGATGTTACCGACATCACCATATAAAACACAATAAAAAGATACCATTGCCATTTCTTGTTCTTTTTAACAAGAAGAATGATGATTGCGATTATTGCCGAAACAGTATAAACCCAGTTTGTCTGAACTGCGGCATACTGTGCGCAATACTCTGCAAGAGTTGTTGTTGAGTCAACAAGAATATCCTTGAATGAGACCCAATCGATGAAATTAAGATTCACCCTTTATCCCTCCAAAAAGTTTTGTTAAATTTAAGCCTTTGGAATTATAGCAGATTTTTTTCATTTTTTCAACAATTTCAGACAAAAAACGCAAAAATTGTCAAATCAGACAAAAACCCCCGAAGCCGAAGCTTCGGGGAAAGCTATTTTTATTTAAGGTCGCCGCCTACCGAACCGTCCCAGGTATCAACGGATGTTGCTTTCATTTCTTCTTCATCAAACCAACGGGTTGTTACAGCCTTTGTTTCTGTGTAGAAACGGAAACCGTCTTTGCCCAGGCAATGAAGATCGCCGAAGAATGAATTCTTATGACCTGTGAAGGGGAACACGCCAACGGGAACGGGAATACCAACGTTAACGCCAACCATACCGCCGTCTGTTCTCTTTGCAAACTCTCTTGCATAGTAACCGCTCTGAGTGAAGATAACCGAACCGTTTGCAAAGGGATTTGCATTCATAACAGCAAGACCCTCTTCGAAATCCTTAACTCTCTTAACGCAGAGAACGGGTCCGAAAATTTCTCTTGAACCAACTGTCATATCCTCTGTTACATGGTCAAAGATTGTGGGACCGACATAGAAGCCGTTTTCATAACCGGGAACAACAGGGTTTCTGCCGTCAAGAATAAGCTCTGCGCCCTCCTCGATGCCTTTTTCAATCCATTTGTGGATTGACTGTCTGTGAGCCTCTGTAACAACGGGACCAAGAGTTGACTCTTTATCATATGCAGGACCGAGCTTAAGCTCTTTTGCAAACTTAACAAGATATTCAACAAGCTCATCTGCGATGCTTTCCTGTGCAACAATAACAGGAAGAGCCATACAACGCTCGCCTGCACAACCGAACGAAGAGTTGATGATGCCTCTTGCACTTCTTTCAAGTGCAGCATCTTCAAGAACGAGTGCATGGTTCTTTGCTTCGCAAAGTGCCTGAACTCTCTTGCCGTTTTCAGCAGCTCTTGAATAAATGTGAAGACCAACGCTTGTTGAACCAACAAATGTGATGCCCTTAACATCGGGATGCTCCATAAAGATTTCTGCTTCATTTCTTGAGCAGGTAACAATATTGATAACGCCATCGGGAAGACCTGCTTCCTGCCAGAGCTCTGCAAGTCTCATACAGGTCATCGGAGTCATTGATGCAGCCTTAAGAACGATTGTGTTACCGCAGGCAATGCAGATGGGTGACATCCAGCCCATAGGAATCATACCGGGGAAATTGAAAGGAACAATACCTGCAAAAACACCAACCGATTCTCTGTAAAGAGTTGTGTCATAGCCCATTGAGGTGTCACGAAGGCTTTCACCCATAAGAAGTGAGGGTGCTGAAAGAGCAAGCTCAACGGGCTCTTTAACCTTAAGAATATCACCCTTTGCTTCGCTCCATACCTTGCCGTGCTCTCTTGCGCAGATTTCTGTAAGCTCGTCCATATGAGCCTCAAGAAGCTCACGGAATTTGAAGATAACCTGAACTCTCTTCATAACGGGAGTATTTGACCATTCGGGATATGCCGCTTTTGCGCAAGCGATAGCCTGATTAACCTCTTCCTTTGTGCAGCAGGGAGTCTGTGCGATAACCTCGCCCGTGCTGGGGTTGTAAACATCCATATACTTTTCGCAGGATGAGTCAAGCCACTTGCCGCCCGCAAAATACTTTAACTTTTTAACTGCCATTTCAATTCACTCCTATCGAAATTATACATAATTATTTTATTACTTTTGAAATATAAAGTCAATGATAAATTAAAGTATATACGCAGACAAAATGATAAAAATAACTGTAAAAGCTTTGGAGATGATTAAATGAAAATAACCGGCGGAGAATACGATAAAATGACCAAAAAGGCATCGCCCCCAAGCAAGATGCTCAAAAACAGCACTTTCGCCTTTCTTATAGGTGGGCTGATCTGTGCCATTGGCGAAGCCTTTTCGATGCTTTATGAATATCTCGGCATAGGCAAAGAGGATGTTAAATTCCTTGTGCCCGCAACGCTGATTGTTGCCGCATCAATCCTCACCGCGGCAGGTGTTTTTGATAACATCGCCTACTACGCAGGTGCAGGCACAATTGTTCCCATAACGGGGTTTGCAAACTCCATTGTTTCACCCGCTATGGAATACAGAAGCGAGGGCAGAATTCTCGGCACGGGTGCAAATATGTTCAAAATCGCAGGCCCCGTGCTCGTTTACGGCTCAGCCGCCGCCGTAATTTACGGGGTATTCTATTATGTTTTCTTAAGATAAAAAAATCCCGCTGTTGCTGACAGCGGGAATCTTTTATGCTTTTTGAGCAAGAGTTATTACATCAATTGCACCTACGGGGCATACCGAATGGCACTTGCCGCAACCCGTGCACTTTTCATAATCAACCTTTGCGCAGAATTTATCAATGGTTATAGCCTCTGTTTCGCAAGCCTTTACGCATTTCATACAGCCGATACAGCCAGCCGTGCATTCCTTGCGTGTAAGGGCGCCCTTATCGTGATTCTTACAAAGCACAGCCGCCTTGCTTTCTTCAAGAGGCATAAGCTCAATAAGATTTTTGGGGCAGGTTCCGATGCACATTTTGCAGGCACGGCATTCTGTAGGATTAATTCTTGCAACGCCGTTGCAAATGCTGATTGCATCATATTCACAAACGGCAACGCAGTCGCCGTAACCTATACAACCGTAAATACATTCTTTGGGGCCGCCAAAAATCTGGCTTGCCATACGGCAACTGTGAACGCCCTGATATTCAAGCTTAACAGCAGCGTTTATATTGTGGCCCTGACAAAGCACCACCGCCGCCATAGGCTTAACCTCGCCTGCGGCAAGACCGGTGATTTCACCGATTGCCTTTGCGGTATCGTTTCCGCCGGGAGCGCAAAGTGCTGTGTCTGCCGTTTCGCCTTTTGAGAGTGCGGCGGCATAGCCGTCACAGCCTGAAAATCCGCAAGCACCGCAGTTGGCACCGGGAAG
>JAEIGA010018947.1_pt1 | contig 10493 bp, 7 predicted proteins | sample 9270691 | NCBI WGS metagenome assembly JAEIGA01 (sample SAMN17057246, study PRJNA624740) | gut metagenome | biome: biome; isolation source: fecal sample | host: Bos grunniens | place: China: Xizang | collected 2019
GATTGACGCAGGAGGAGCGAACACAAGACGAACATCGTTGAATACTTCATAGATAAACATATAGTATTCCAAGCCTTCAAAGAACGGTTTCACTTCTACTTTGTATTTTCCTTCTTCCGAATACTTAACAATCAAGTCTCCGATGTTTTTTTGTATTTGTTCTTCTGTTGCTTTCTCAGGAGTGTTGATGTTTTCTGCCAAAACTTCTTTTGTAACATCTGCCATTCTCACAAGGAATGAAACATACAATCCAGGAATCGGAAGTTCTTCTTCAAAAGATTGAGAAACAAATCCATTATTTAAGTAATCGTGTTCAACAGTTGATTGACTTACGATTGCATCATAGCCACAATGGTGATTTGTAAACATCAATCCTTTGTCGGAAACAATCTCTCCTGTACAGAAATCGCCCATTTGAACGATTGCATCTTTCAAAGATGAGTTGTTTATGCTGTAAAGTTGTTCTGCACTCAACTTTAAGCCCATTTTTTGCATTGTTGAATGATTTAGTTGCTTGAAAAACATTGGCAACCACATACCTTCGTCAGGATTAGCCTTTGGATTTGCAAAGCAAACGCCAAAACCAAGCACGAAAGCCATTAATGATAAAAGTGTTTTTTTCATACTGATATTATTTTATTTGTTTATTCGTATCGTATCATTGATAAGTTTTCTTGTTTAAATACTTCTTGGGCACATTCCAATATTTGCTTGGAAGTTATTTCATCTATCATTGAATAAGTGTCTTGAAGTGTATCAACCTTTCCAAAGTTTAGTAGCATCTTCCCTATTGAAAGCATTTCGTTTTGATTGGAATCGCAACTAATTGCAAGTTGTCCTTTCATTTGTTGCTTAAATTTTTGCAAGGTTTTCTCTGGAAGCAAATTTTGTGTAAAGTAATCCAATTCTTTATTTATTAGTTTTATGGTTTTATCCATATATTTTTTATCTGTCCCTGCATAAATTGCAAAAACACCTACGTCTGAATATGCTGTGTAATTGGATTCTATTGTGTAAGTAAAGCCATATTTTTCTCTTATGTGCATATTAAGATAGGAATTCATAGCCCAGCCACCAAGCATATTGTTTAATAAACTGAATGCGGCTTTTTTCTCACTTTTATAACCATAAGAAGCCGTTCCTATTACGGCATGAGATTGATAAGTGTCTCTATTGTATGTTTTTTCTATGCCATATTGCACTTGTGCTTTATTTCTTTTTCTATTGTCTATTTTTTGAGTTTGAAAACCAAAGTATTTTTCACATAATCTAAACCATTTGTCTGCTTTTGTTGAGCTGACAATTGAGATTACCATTTGATTTGTGAAATAATTATTGTTTATGAAAGTTTTTATCTTATCACTCGTAAAGCTTTCAACATTTTCGGGCGTTCCTAATATTAATCTACCTAAGGAATGATTGTAAAAAAGTTGTTTTTCAAATTCATCGTAAATCAATTCCGAGGGTGTGTCTTCATAAGAATTGATTTCGTCAATTACAACTACCTTTTCTTTATTGATTTCCTTCTCTGGAAATGAGGAATTAAAGACAATATCACTCAAAAGTTCTACAAATCTTTCATTATACGTATCAAGAAAACAGCCATAAATGCAAGTTTCTTCTTTTGTCGTGAAAGCGTTCAATTCTCCGCCTACTCCGTCAATTCTATTTAAGATTTGAAAAGCCTTTCTATTTGCTGTACCTTTAAAAATACTATGTTCAATGAAATGAGCTATGCCATTTTCTTCCTCAGTCTCATCTCTTGAACCTGCGTTTATGATTATTCCACAATGAGAAACGGGAGAAGATGAATAACGATGTATTAATCTTATCCCATTTTTCAGTTCGTGATATTTATATATGCTTTGTTCCAATTATTATCTTGAAATTACGTAAAAGTCTCCTCCTATTTTTTCTTTTATCTTTGCAGCCAAATCATTTGCTTCTTTTAAAGTCCTTCTACTTCCATAACTAACATAATAAACTTGCTCTCCTGCTTTAACTCTATTTATTATGTAGCTGTCATATCCAAGACTTTTAGCCTTTCTTGCCTTCTTTTCTGCATTAGCTCTATCTTTGTAAACTCCACCTATTACATCACAACCCAATTTTGTGTAGTTTTGAATCACAACAGGTGTATTGTCTATTGCAGGTTCAGGATTTGGCTGAGGATTTTCTTCTACTTTATTTTTTTGTGCATCATTTGTCTTTGCTACTCTTGCTTTATTAGCTGGTCTTGGCTTTGGAATAGGATTTTGTTTCACCTCTTCCAAAACAATTTCTGAGACTGTTTCTGTTGAAGTTTCTTCACTTACTACTTCTTCTACAATAGTTTCTGTTGGAGTTACAACAACCGGAACAATAGCTTTTTGAGTTTTTGGCTTTATGTAAACAGATAATTTTTCAGAAATAGGATTCATAAACTTATATCCTTTAAGCAATCCGAAATAATGAGCTGCTACCAATCCTCCACAAGCTAAAAGCAAGAACAAAAGAATAAATAATATTACTAAAAGTATTCTTTTTTTACGTTTTTTAGCTTTTTTCTTTTTCTTCTTTTCCTCTTTCTCTTTTTCTATTTCTTCTGTGTATTTTTCTTCCTTGCTTGCATCTATTATAGCCTGAGCTTTTTCTCTTAATTCCTCATCAGCCGGTTTTATATCCTCAATTTCAACCTCTTTTTCTATTTCTTTAAGTTCTGTTTCCTCTGCTTTTGCCTCAATTTGCAATTCTTGTTCAACTTCTTCTTCGGCTTTTACTTCTTCTTGCTGAGTAAAAACAACAGCTTCTGTATGCTGAACGGTTTCTTTTGGCAATTCTTCTGAAACAGTTTCGTCTTTTATCTTTATTATTATCGGCTCTTCTTCTACTTTTTCTTCAACTTCAACAACTTCTTCCTTAATATTAGGATCAATTGTATGAATCATTTCTATTGACTCATCACTATTGTCAAAAGTTTTCACATCTTTCAAAGGAGCAAAAGCGAAAGAATTGTCTAAAAGATTCAATTTCTCACTTGATTCAAACACATAATTACCATAAAAGTCCTTAGAAAGCACTCCTAACTCACCTATTTGAACTTGTTTTCCGTTTTCAACTTTCTCTTTAACTGACTCTGAATATTGTTTTATCCAAATCAAAGCTGTTTCGTGAGAAATAAATTCCTTTTCTGCCATATTCATAACGAAATTCAAATCGTTATTTTCCTCTTTCTTAAAACTCAACTTACGGCAAGGAGGTCTTATTTCACCTGTAAGAGAAGATATTCTTGCAGATTGAGTAGATACATAAAAAGTTCCTAAACCTACTAATTCTGCACAATCGTTTTCTTTTAAAAATTCGTATAAATTTACTGCAACATTCATATTAAAAATTCTTTTTTATCATATCATTAACTCGTTTTAAATCTTCCGGTGTATCAACTCCTATCGATTCAAAACTTGTGCTTTTTATTTTTATTTCAAAACCATTCTCTAACCAACGCAATTGTTCTAAACTTTCCAAGCTTTCTAAATTACTCTTTTCCAAATGCACTATCTTCTTCAATACATCAAAGCGATAAGCATATATTCCTATATGTTTATAAAACACTCCTTGATTTAAAGCTTGTGAAAGTTCAATATCCCTTGTAAAAGGTATCGCACTACGAGAAAAATACAAAGCCCTATCGTTTGCAAAAACTACTTTAACAACATTAGGGTCTAAAACATCTTGTTGATTATCTATTTTTTTTGACAAAGTTGCTATTTCTACCTTTGGAGTATCGAAACAAGAAAGGATTAATGCTAATTGTTCTTTTGAAATCAAAGGTTCATCACCTTGAACATTGACAACAACATCATAAACCTCTCCCTTAGAGGCTAATTCCTGCACAACTTGCTCACAACGCTGAGTTCCACAACTATGCTCCTTGTTTGTCATCATTGCAATTCCCCCAAGAGCGTTTACTTGATTGAAAATCCTCTCATCATCTGTTGCAACAACAACCTTATCAAATAGTTTTGAATCAAAAACCGCATCATACACCCACATAACCATAGGCTTTCCATTTAAAAGCGCCAAAGGCTTTCCTGGAAATCTACTACTTGCGTAACGAGCTGGTATTATTGCAATTTTTTTCATCTAATCAAACAAACCATTTATTTCAGCGTTTATACTATCATACACAAAACCTAAATCTTTTGGGTTTTCTGTAATATCCAAATCGTCCATATTGATTATGAGTTTACGATTTTCATAACCATCTATCCAAGAATTATATCTATTGTTAAGGGAAGTAATGTAATCTAAACGAATTGAAGATTCATACTCTCTTCCTCGTCTTTCTATTTGACGAATCAATGTAGGCACAGAAGCTTTTAAGTAAATCAATAAATCAGGTGGTTTAATGAAACTTTCCATTAATTCAAACAAAGCTTTATAAGTTTCAAAATCCCTTGTATTCATAAGACCCATTGCATGCAAATTTGGTGCAAATATATAAGCATCTTCATACAATGTTCTATCTTGTACAATATTGTCGTATGTATTTCTTGAATCTATTACATATTTAAATCTCTTGTGCAGAAAATATACTTGAAGATTAAATGACCACCTACGCATATCCTCATAAAAATTAGCAATATAAGGATTATCGTCCATTTGTTCGTAAATAGGAGTCCATTTAAATTGCTTTGCTATCAACTCTGTTAAAGTTGTTTTTCCACTACCAATATTTCCTGCAATAGCTATGTGCATATCCCTACTATATAAAAAACAATAAAATATAATTCTTGCAAAATTACAAATAAGTTTACAAAACCCCAAAAATAACGCAAAAATTCACTAACTTCTACCCTATTATACTCACTTTACTACTTGAAGAATATCCCTCTTGCTTAACTTGTATTTGCACAGGTATTCTTTCTTGCAACTCTTCTACATGACTTATAATTCCAACTTTTTTTCCCGTTGTTTTGTGTAATAGACTTAGTGTTTGCATTACTGTTTGCAAGACATCTTTACTTAGAGTGCCAAATCCCTCATCTATAAATAAAGTATCTAATGAAAGATTTGCACCAATATCACTAAGTGCCAAGGCCAAAGATAATGAAACTAAAAAGCTCTCTCCACCAGAAATTGTAGTAACAGGACGAGATGTAAATCCATTGTAAGCATCTTCTAATTCTATTACAAATGTCCCAGGAATAACCCTTAGCTTATATCTGTCGGTTAGAGTTTTCAAATGATAATTTGCTGAATTTATCAAATTAGACAACACATAACTTTGTGCAATCTTACGAAACTTCACTCCAAGTGAATCTCCTATGAAACTATTTAGCTTATCCCATTTCAAAAATTCTTTCTCTGCTTTATTATACTCCTGAGAAAGTTTTTCTCTTTCTTGAATATTCTTTTGCGATAGCTCTATATCTTTTTCCAAAGCTCCTTTTTGTCTGTTGATTTCCCCAAGAGAATATTCCAAATCTTTAAGCCTTGCATCTATTTCTTGCTTTGTTTCTACGGCTTCTATCTTTGGCTTGTTACGATTGTGATTTTCTATGTTTTTTTCTAAGGTTTCTTTATTTGCTGAAAGCGAAATATTAATTTCTTTACGCTTATTAACCTCTTTTTCTATATCTCTAATCCTCGTCTCTGCAACGGAATTAATCAATTCTAATTTTTCTCGTGTATATTCTTTATTTTCTTGCAAAAAAGCCTCTATCGCCCCTTCTAAGTCCATAGTTTCTTTATTGCAATCATTGAGTTTATTGATTGTTGTTTTCAAATCGCTATGAAAACCATTGAGCTTAGTTTGCAAATTATCAATTCTTTCAACCTCTGTTTTTGATTGTTTTTTCCACTCCGGCATTTGCAAAATTATATTCAAAAAAATGTTTTTTGCGTTCTCGCATTCCATTTTCAATAGCTCAAATTCTCGTTTCAATTCATTGTATTTGTCAATTTTTTTCAAGATTTGCCTTGCATTTTCTGCTGCAATTTCTATTGAGTTTTCCTCTATTTCTTCCGAATTAAAACCACATTTCTCTCTTAACTCTGCAATTTGTTTCTCGCAATCTTGAAGCGAAGTGTCTTTTTCTAATTCTTCTTTTTCTTGATTATAGATTTTTTGATTTGTTTCTATTTGTGCAGAAAGATTTTCTATTTCTTGTTGAAGGTTTTTATAGTTTTTTTCGCAAATCTCATAGTTTTCTTTGAGTGTATTAACTACTTCATACAATTCTTCTTCTATCGGTAAAGAGTTTTCTATCCTTTGTAAACACAAAGGACAAATATCTCCTATTTTTAAGGTCTGTCTTAAATTTATTGCAAACTTATCTATGCTGTCTTTCTGTTTTTCATAAAGCTCCTTAGCTTTGTTATATTCTGATTTTAAGGCATTTAACCTTAAAGCCAAGTCTTGCGAAATTTTTTCTTTGTTTTTTGAAATTTTTTCTTTGATTTTTTCAATTTTTTCTTTGTTTTTTTCAATTTTTTCTTTGATTTTTTTTTCACTTTCCAAGCATTGTTTTAACAAGTTTAAATTTGTCAAAAATTCTGCTATTTCTTGCTGATTTTTTTGCCCAGAAAGTAAGGTTGAAAGATTAGTAAGTTCTATTTGTTTTGCGTCTTTTTCATTTTTCAAATAACGGTATCCGCAAACAAGGCGTTGAAATTCTTCTTCATATTGACATAGAAGTTGAAGAAGTTGTTGCTTTGTTGCTTTGAGCTCTAAGATGCGAGAAATTTTATGACGAACATTTATGGTTTCTTGCCATATCCTTATAGAGTTTTCATTTTTCTTAAAGACTTCACTTTGTATTATTTTTTGATTTTCTTGCCATTTCTCCATTATAGTTGAATAGTCCTTTTCTAATTTTTGAAAAGCATCTATCCATTGACTTTTTTTTGAATTATCATCAAAAATTTGCTTTTGTATGTCATAGGTTTTTGATAATTCTTTAAGTTTTTCTTGTTTTTCTATTTGTTCTTGTGGATTTAAGTCAGGAAACTTATTGAGAGTTGCTTGTAATATATCTTTATTCTGTTTCTTTTCTCTTGTGAGTTCAAATATCTTTTTGCCTATTTTTGAGTAAATATCAATTCCTGTTAGCTTTTCTAAAATTTCTGCCTTCTCATTGTCTTTGCTATTAAGAAATCGTGTAAATTCTCCTTGCGAAAGCATAACCGTTCTTAGAAATTGCTCAAAATCTAAACCAATTATTTTTTTTATTACCTCATCAATTTCTTTATCTTTTACATATAGTAAATCATCACTTAAATTTAGGAGTTGTCTTGTTTTGCTTTGCAGTTTTCCTTCAACAATACTTCTTGATCTTTTACATGCCCACTCGGCTTGATAGAGTTTATTATCGTTTCCAATAAAGGTTAAATTAACAAAACACTCGCTTGTGTTTCTTCTCATCAAGACTCGCGGGTCGTTTACTCTAATTTCTTTATCTCCTTCTTGTACTCCTCCTTCTATATTAGTGGATTTTAGTCTCGGTATTGCACCATACAAAGCCAAAGATATGGAATCTAAAATTGTTGTTTTGCCACTACCGGTTTTTCCCGTGATTAAAAATATGCTACTATCGGACAAAGGTGATTGAGAGAAGTCTATTTGTGCATCTTCTATTGATGCTATATTGTGAATTATCAGTTTTTCTAATTTCATAATTTTGATTTTTTATTCGTTTTGGCTTTCTTTCTCTATTATTTCTAAAACCTCATTAAAGGCTTCTTTCATTTGCTCATCAAAATTAACTCCCGAATATTCAAAATATTTACTTGCTATATCTATTGGCCTTTCTTGTTGAAATTCTGAAATAGTTAATTGTTTTATTTCTCCTTGCTGATTGTTAATTCTTTGAGTATTGATGTAGCAAAAACGACATTTTTTATCCTTTACAATGCTATTAACCTCTACATTAGCACAAGAAGGTAACATATCTTCTATTTCTACATTTAATCTAAGGTATGCAGGATTTTCACAAGGGAAAGAAATCAACAAGTCTTTAACTTCTTCCCAAGAAGCAAAACCTTCTGAGGGTAATGTAACAAGAGGATAAGGATTTTCTATGTTTATTGTTGTAATTTGAGGAATTTGATTATGCGAGGCTATATCTACAAGTGTTATTGAATGAGGATAGGTTTCTTCAAAATTGATTGGCAAAGGCGTTCCACTATATCTTGCTTTTTGTTTGTGCTTATCAATGAATTGTGGTTTATGTATGTGGCCTAATGCAAAATAATCATATCCGTCTGCTATGTCTTCTAAGTTTATTGCTTCTATTCCTCCTACAATTTTTTCATCTGAGGTTTCGTGTCCTGAGAAATCGCAACCAAAAATTGTTGTATGTGCCGAAAGTATTACGGGTAAATTATTTTCATTTCGCTCTTTAACCTCATCAAGTAGGGTTTTATAATAATTTTCCGACTGATTTCTTTCGTAAAAATATGGCAAGGCTATTACAAAACCTTTGTTTGGTATTTCTATTATGTGTTGTTTTAAATCTTTTTTATTCAATGCTCCTATTGCATGCACGTTTAAAGCTTGCCAAGGTCGGCGAAAAATTTCGTGCTTCACTGCACTATCGTGATTTCCTGCTGTAATCACAATTTGCATTTGAGGATTTGCTTTGTGAATGCTTAAAATTGCTTCTGTAAATATGGTTTGAATTAAGGAAGATGGTTGTGAGGTGTGATAGACATCACCACAAAGTAAAAATACATCGGGTTTATGCTCCTCAACTATGCGAGTGATTTGTTTCAACATAAGGATTTGTTCTTCTGTTCGTTCATAATTGTAAAGAACATGTCCTAAATGCCAATCGCTTGTGTGTAATATTTTCATTTTTATTGTTTTTTGCCTTACAAAAGTATAATAAAAAACGCAAATGAATGAGTTTTTCATTTGCGTTTTTATCTTTATTGTATCTTATCCTATCACGGATTATACATATCTTTATTATAGAAATCCAAAATCTTTATACAACTTGCTCTCATTTCTTTTGCAGGAGAGGAAGGATTCAATTCTATTGCTCGCGAGTAACTATTGATTGCATTTTGCCAATTGTTTCCTCTTCTGTATGCGTTGCCTAAAACGTAATATGCTACATCTTTGTTTTCGTTTGAAGAATCTTCAACAAGTTTTTCAAGCAAGGCGATAGCTTCTCCTATATTGTTTTGATCTAAAAGCGTTTTGGCTTTTTCTATTTCTATTTTATCTATCATCTATCTTAGTTATAAATCATAAATGTTCCTTGTTCTCTTTCCAAACGATTAGGTGCGTCATTGTGTCTATACTCTACGCTCCATGTATATACACCTTGCAATACTCTTTCTCCTTTATATGTACAATCCCACGCTTCTTCTATGTCGTTTGTTTGGAAAATCATTTCTCCGTAACGGTTAAAGATTTTTAAATCGTATTCAATTATGTTATCTATCCATAAACGGAATCTTGTATTGTCAGGATTATTGTCGTGAAGATAAACTCCTGTTGGCGCCCAAAGGTGATGTTCTCTTTGAACTCTAATAAAGGCTGATGTAGTATCGGAACAACCAAGTGGAGAATATGCTGTTAATTTAATATCGTAACGAAGTGTTGTGTCGGTTACAGGAAATACGTGAACAAATTCTGCTTCGCTTGATGTTGTTCCATCGCTTAATTCCCATTCTCTTGTAGAGTTTCCGCTCGATACGTCAGTAAATATAACAGTTGGGTCAAGGGCGTCAATAACACTTGGTGAAAATCTTATTGCTGCTGATGGTGTACGTTGTACATTTACATATACTGTGTCGGTTGAATGACAATTTATTTGATTGTAAGCATGTGCTACATACATTGTTGTAGAACTTGGCTTAACTGTGTAGTTTGCTTGACTACCTCCATTAACCGACATATCTTGTGGTACACTTTCCCAAATATATCTTGTAGCGTCTCCATTAACTCCTATTTCTGCTTGTTCGCCTTCGCAAATTGATACGTCTGCTGTACAAATTACATCTGGTGGAAGTTCAACTACTACTGTCGCACTATCAGTTTTTTCGCACATTGCAGGTGGTAATTTTACACTTACATTATATTGTTGTGTGCTACTTGGAGAAACTGTTATTGATTGTGTTGTTTGTCCTGTATTCCATTCAAACAAACAGTTAGGTAATGAAGAATTAACTGTAAGTATTGTAGATGTTCCCTTACAAATATTCATTGTTCCAACAATTTCAATATCTGGCGCATCGTTTACTGTAACTAAAATTGAATCGCTTGCTGTACAACCAAGATAGTTAGTCTTTGTTAGTGTAATGTAACCTGTTGATTGAGGAGTTGTTTGAATTGTATCTCCTGTTTGTCCTGAACTCCAAGCAGATTCTCCTTCTTCTTCGTTTAATACGTCTGTTAGCGTGATTTCTGTTCCTCTACAAATAGTCTTGTCATCATTTACTTGAACATTGAATGATATGTTGTAAATAGTTACAGGATTACTCATTCTTTCACAAACAATTAC
>JAEIGA010018948.1_pt1 | contig 10493 bp, 8 predicted proteins | sample 9270691 | NCBI WGS metagenome assembly JAEIGA01 (sample SAMN17057246, study PRJNA624740) | gut metagenome | biome: biome; isolation source: fecal sample | host: Bos grunniens | place: China: Xizang | collected 2019
AAAATATCCCGATTTCATCATTAAAGAAGAGGAGATTATACGCATATTCCGTAGTGTATATTTAGGCAGAAGCATTGTATAGACAATGTAGCACCCTTAAGTAATCATTGCAACATTATCAGTAGATATACTCCTTGTTTTGATTATAAATAGCCACAAAATTATGGATAACAATACCTAAGAGGCAGAATTATATAAAACCTCATCGCATATCAGAGCGGGCTATGTGATTTAAACGGAAAACACCTAAATAATTATAGAGAGTTGTCCCAAAGGACAACTCTCTATAATTATCGCCATCAAACTATAAACATCAATATCACGACTCTGAATGTCGTATCAACGCCCTGTTTCTTGTGACGGTGCAGGTTGATTTACCTTTATTTTGACTTTGTATATTCAACCTTTATTATTTTGTTCTGGGCATCCAGCGATGCTTTGGCTTTATAGCCATCAACATCTACTGCATCGACATCGTCAGCTGTAAAGAACTGGCTTACGAAAATCTTCTTACCCGATTTGTATTTCTGACCGTCATACAGGACACCGCCTTTACCTTTGCCACCTTTAATCTTCAGTGTGTATTCATAGGCCTGCTGCATATCGCCCTTGATACCAACCTGACTACCGCGCATATACTCGGCCGGAATGGTATATGTGCCGTCGGCTGCAATTGCACTCTGGGGAACATTGACCAATATCCAGTTGGGGTTGCCATTCTCGTCAAGCTGCTCAATGGCATTTACATTATAACCATATTTAAGATCGAAGCCGTTCTGCATAAAGCCGGGAGCCGGGATATCCTTAACCTTCAAAGGCTGTGCATAATCGGTTAAGTAGCCCTGCAATGCACTCTCATCTGATGCCAACACAATATCACCATTGAGCTGTGAGGCACTCACTGACACTTTGTCGCCATGTACATCAAGCATCAAGTCGACATATCCGCCACCGTCAGAGATTATACTGCTGCCTCCTGCAGGGTCAAGATTGTTCCAGTCGATCTTGTAACGCATACGGTAGAGTCCTGCCGGGGTATCTGCCGGAATTGTGAATGGAGGCACGCCACTTGCAATTGTATTGCCATCAGCAGTTGTAGTGCCATCACTCTTGTACCATGTGTCACCAATCTGCAATGCATTGTAGCTGACAACTTCACTGCCTTCTGCGGGCGTACCATCTTCGTTGACGCTGTATTCAAATTTACCGTTCTTGTTCCAGTCGACATATACATAAGCATTCATCCATGCACCGGTGTAGTCGTAAGTGGGCTGTACCTTACTACCTGCCTTAGCCGAAAAGACGCTTACAAGTGTATTGTCGGAATACACCTTGCCCTTGGTAGGCACCGAGGTATATGTCACGCCCGAAGATACAAGGCCTACATTGTTGATAGAGCGTTCAGGACGTGTGATTGTAGCATCCTTATCATATATAAGTGTATATTTGTCAGTAGAGAAGCGCTTGTCGGGGTTGTTATCAATGACAATCTCATCGAAATATGCAACCCAGTCGGCATCGTCGGCATGAGGTGAGCGCACATCGGGAACTATTACCAATGAGTAGATATCGACACCGCTGTTTGCGTTCTCCTCCTTTGAATAAGAGAATCCTTTAAAGTTGACCACAACATCCTGCCAACCATCCTTGGGAACAACATTGGTATTAGTAACGGCCCAGAACTGTTCCTCTTCACCGGTTTGCCAGTTCCAGCCATCCTCTACCCTCTTACCCAAGCCGATGACCATGAGACGACTGGCAACAGGTTTATCCTTAAGATATGTCATAATGTGGATATACTGCAACTGCTTTGTCATGCGTATAGGCTCCTTGAGGTTTATCCTTACGCCAAAAGTGTTGCTGCCGAAACGGCTACGCTGCAAGGCCAACACATTGGATGTAGTGTTGGGAGCAACACCTATAGCCTCGTCCACTTTGAGATCGGGGTTTGGTGTTACTGCTACATTTCCGCTGAGAACTCCTGTACGGAACGGGCTCTTTTCCCATTTATCATAAACGGTAATGGATTCATAATCATTGCTGTCGAATGTTATTGCTGTCTGCGCTGAAGATGCGAGGCTAAAGAACATCAACGCTGCTGAAAATAATATATTCTTTTTCATAGTCTTCTGTTTTAATTATCGTGTCGATGTTTCTTAATATACATTCAAGTTAGAGAGCAAAGGACAAGCACGGCTGTCGAGAATTGTTATGCGCAACTTCTTTGCATTGTAGCCGCTATCATAACTATTGTCGGTCTTTCCATTCAAAGGAATGATGCGCTTGTAACCGACTGTGGTTGTCTGCATATCGGGACAAAGTTCTGTCCATGACTCACCGTCGGCACTATACTCAATCTTGAAGTCCTTTATGCGCTGACCCAAGAATACAGGCTCCTGCATAACAAGGTAACGAATTACCTGAGGAGCATCCCATGAGAGTTCAATGGTTGCTGTGAGATTCTCATCGTTAGTACCCCAGTATGTATTCTTGTCGCCATCGGTAATGTTCGCTGCAGCATATTTTCCACCGCTGCGGGTATCGCTCACCTCAACCTTTGCACTCTTCGCAAGATCTGTTGCTGCAGTGCTCTCATCATGGCCATATACAGGAACTGCCAAACGCTCGTGCAACATCTTACCCAGTTTGACCAATTCATTCACGGTATTCTCGGGAAGAACACCGTATTGGTTAGGAGCACAGTTGAGGATAAGGGTTGCATTGCGTCCTACTGTCTCGAGATACATCTGGAAAAGACGCTCGGCACTCTTCATTGTCTCGCCCTGATGCCAGAACCAACCTGCATCTGATGCCTTAGCATCACTCTCGCCCGGATTCCAGAACCAGCCTTCAATGTCACCCTCTTCGCGGATAACTGTCTCGGAGAGGTAGTCTGTCATAGCCCAGTTTGTCTCACCGGCATAACCCGATTCGTTACCGATCCATCGTGCCTCGCCACCGACACCCCACATGATACAGTTAGGAGCGATACGGTGTACACGGGTACGCAAGTTGGGTACATCGTAGTAAATCTCGGGGTCGATGTCGCGGTTTCCACCCTCACCGCCATAATATCCGTCGCCACCACGTGCACCGTCGAACCACATCTCGAACTGGTCAGAACCATATTCGGCCAACTCCTCGCACTGCTTCAGGAAAACCTCGGTAACATATGTGTCCTTACCATAGTGTGCCGAGTTGCGGTCCCAAGGAGAGATGTAGAAGCCATACTTCATGTCATGCTTGCGGCTTGCATCGGCAAACAACTTGGGGATGTTCGCATTGCGTCCGTTATCATTACCGGCCTTCTTGATACTGTGCTCAGTTGTAGATGTAGGCCATAGGCAGAAACCGTCGTGATGCTTTACGACAGCAATACCGCCATTCATACCGGCAGCCTTGACAGATGTAACCCACTGTTCGGGATTGGGCATGGCCAGAGGAGCATATTTTGACTCGGGTTCATTACCATAACCCCACTCCAATCCTGTAAATGTATTCATACCATAGTGAAAGAAGGCATAGAACTCGGTTTCGTTCCACAGGAGCTGTCGGTCACTGGGTACCGGGTGTACCGGCAGCGGTGCATTGTCGGGATTGGCAGGCACCTCGTTATTGAGCTGCAGCTGCGCCGATGCCCCGAAAGGAGCCATCATACCCAACAAAAACAAAGAAGCAAAAAGTTTTTTCATCTTATTTGGTTTTTGATATTTAACAATTTTCAAATCAAGAATTGGCAAAACCGCAAAATGCGGACTTTAACAATTGCAAATATAATCAAATAATTAATTATATAACTAAAGACCATTACAGAAAACTGCAAAAGCCTAAGAAACTCCATAAAATAACTTTGTATTGCAGCACGGCGGCATAGTTCACCACCAATAGATTTACGCCAATACAAAGGCTCACGAGTTATCACAACAAAAAATGCCACAACCTGTCAAAGCAAGCAGTGGCATTGTTTATTTTCTCACAAAGAGCAGTCGCCTCTATTACAACTATATTTGAAGGATTATATTACTGCTCCAATACAGTCACGTTCATCACCACATCTGTCTTGGGACGGTCGCCCATTGAGGTCTCCACTTTCTGTATAGCCTCAACAACCTCCAAGCCCTCTTCTACCTCGCCGAATACGGTGTATCCGCCATCGAGGAAGGGGGTACCGCCCTGCGTGGTATATACATCCGCCTGCTCGGGAGTGAACGATGGAGTGCCAAGCTCTTTGCTCTTCTCTATCGCCATTTTACCCAACTTGTCCTGCAGTTCCATAAGGCCGTTGCGGTCGCGGTTGCGACGAAGGTTCATTATCTCTTCGCGATGCTCCATAGCAAGTGCATTGAAGATGTTCTGCTCTTGCTGCATCTTCATCTGATGTTCAAGTTGCTTAAGTTCGGCAGCTTTGTAGACCTTTCCCCAAACAATATAGAATTGGCTGCCACTACTCTCTTTCGTGGGGTTTACCTCGTCGCCAAGACGTGCTGCACTCAACGCACCGCGTTTATGGAAAAGGGTTGCCGGCTGAATCTCGGCAGGCACATTATAACCGGGGCCACCTGTTCCCAGACTTTTTCCTGCAGGAGCACCCTTACTATCGGGGTCACCACCCTGAACCATAAAATCCTTTATCACACGGTGGAATAATGTTCCGTTGAAGTAACCCTCTGAAGCAAGCTTCAGAAAATTATCGCGAGGGAGAGGAGTCTCATCGTAAAGGCGCACGGTAATGTCGCCCAATGTTGTTGAAATTTTAACTTTTGCCATAGTATTTACAAATATTTTTCTTTACTGACAGTTTGGGCATTCCCAAGATACAACCACTCAAAGATGCCACATTAGCGAATAGCATTAAACAGCCACTCGTTGCTGTTACAAAGTTACCAATTTTCAGCTATACATAACATATATGCAGCCCTCTTTTTGTAAAAGACGAGACATGAGCAACTGTTTACTGATAATTACCAAGAAGAAAACGACAAGTACTAACAAAAGAAATGTAATACTTTTTGTGTGTTGATATTGTGCATCTACTTGAAGAAGTAATGAGAATTACGTTAAAACTAATTCAGTTTTAGTTTGTCTATATTTTTTCATACATTTGATGTAAACATCGAATATTTACTGCACTCGCTGTGAAATATATTCAAGCAAGCTTGATATATCTGGATTCTCCCAACTGCGGCTGCGCTCATTGTGAATTAAAACATGTTTTATTCATTCGCTTGCACGAACTTTCGCTCGTTTGTTGCTATATTTGATAAAACATCGAATATTTACTGCACTCGCTGTGATATATATTCAAGCAAGCTTGATATATCTCGCTCGTTTGTTGCTATCTTTGCATATTAAAGCGAACATAGTAATGAAAGATATAAATAGAATAAAAACTACACGCATAAAACTCCTATATATTGTAGTTAATTCTTATGGTATAAAATGATAAAATGAAACATATGGAATCGGTTTCTAAACGTGAAAAAGAGATATTGCGTGTAACGTGGATTGGAAGTGCTGTCAACTTTTTGTTGCTCGCATTTAAATTTGTGGCAGGTTTTGTGGGACACAGTTCTGCAATGGTTGCCGATGCTGTGCACTCGTTGTCCGATTTTATTACAGATATAATAATTATAGTCTTTGTGCGCATATCGGGCAAGCCGCGTGATCCGGGACATAACTATGGTTACGGAAAATTTGAAACCCTTGCAACTGCAATCATAGGCATGATATTGTTTATAGTAGGTGTCGGTATTATAATAAACTCAATAAAAGAGATTGTAGCGGTATTACAAGGAGCAGTGCTTGAAGCACCCTCGATGTTGGCGCTTACAGCAGCCATTGTTTCAATCATATCAAAAGAGATAATCTATCATTATACAATTTCGAAAGGCAGGGCGCTTGAGTCAAAAGCTGTAATGGCCAATGCGTGGCATCATAGAAGCGATGCCTTATCATCTGTCGGTACAATGGTTGGTATAGGTGGTGCAATATTCCTTGGGCCGGAATGGAGAGTCCTTGACCCTATATCGGCATTTATTGTAGGACTCCTTATAATAAGGGTTTCAATCGGGATTATAAAACCTTGTACAGATGAATTGTTGGAGAAGTCGTTGCCCAATGAGGTAAAGAATAAGATACTCTCAATAATTGTATCACATCAAGATGTAAGTTCGCCTCACAATCTTCGAACACGCCGAATAGGAAGTGATATTGCTATTGAAGTACATATCAGAATGAACGGTGAAATATCACTAAAGGATGCTCACGAAATCACCAAGCTCATTGAGGCTTCCCTGAAAAGTGAATTCGGACCGAATACCTACATAGGAATACACATGGAACCGCTAAAGTGAGTATATCCGTTATGTCGGATGCAATATGACGTTCAGGTGCATAGAGCATTTTCGCGTGTTCTCTTCATGGCGATTGTATAAGTCTGTATTGCAGTTTGTACGCATTGCTAACATTATCGATTCACCGACCAATGCTATATTGGCAAGGAGATAATGTCGTTTATTGCCTATCTTTATTGTATGGCCGGCGGCCTCTGCTGTTCTGAGTAATTTCTTTCTTGTTGATGTATCACCAAAGAAAGTTGCACTGCCTGTGAAGAATGCAGTTCCCGATGGGCTTAATTCAAACAAGATAGGGCCGGCATCAATGTCCAGGCCTATATAACAGGTCTTGTCCCAATATTCCTTTAATCCGGCTATTGTCCCGACTTTCCAGAATAACGATTTCAATTGTTCGTATTGTGATTTCGCAAACTCCTTGTCAATCAGTGACAGATAATAGCAATTCAGTGCCGAATAAGAGCCCTTTACCGGCGCATCTTCAAATTGGTATCCATCGTTGTCAAGGAAGGATACGAGCAATCCGGTTTCATTGTCAATCCACTCTGTTTGAGCTTTGTTGATCCATTTCCGGACTGTTGAATGGTATTTGCCATTGTTCATGTCGGCATACTTGTTCAGAGCCACAATAGCTACCAGCATATCCGGCACATAGATAGCCTCACCCGGGTATGTTGGCAAATTGAACCCATCACTTGCCACCAGTCTGCGATTCATTGCCTCACATACGTCGGTAAGTAACGCATCGTATTTGTTTTCGCCTCCTATTTCCTTATATCCGCAGATCATCCAAGCCAAGTGGCTAAGATACGAAACATGGCTGTTTTCACTATCCAAACTTTCTAATGGGTCTTCATTCCATCTCATTATGTCATAATAGCGTATTTCATATGAGAGCACTATACTTATAAGACTGTCGATATATGATATGTTCTCTTTCTTTGTTTCGGGGTAAAGTTTGGATATGTTTACCAATGACGCCGATAGCATAGAGCAGGAGTATAGAGCCCATTCTCCCTGAAACTGTGCTCCTATGGCCTTTGGCATTTCATTCAACACATCTTCAGGGGTAGTGACAAGCTCCCCAACAAGATAATTGCGCCTTTCAAGGATATCGCTCTTTTCACTATCCAATGAATAGTGTTCCTGACACACCCAAATGACGCTCAAGAACTTCAATGTTAAAAGGAAAACTATCAATATTGTGTTTGCAATAGCTCTTCCATGTTTGAACCTTTTAAGAATCCTTCTTGAGCGTTTTCGGAAAAGTTTAACACATAAGAAACAGATGAATCCATAAAGAGGCAGGAATATCACAAACCATACAGATGGAGTCAGGTAATCTATTTTTAAACATAAGATTATTGCTGTTGCCAAGTATAACAGATATGGTGAAAGAATCCATTGAGCACGTTTTGCTCTATCTACCAAATTCCAATATATGACATAAAAAGATGTGTATAAGCACATCAACACTATTGTACCGGTAGCATACTCATAATTCCATAAATATGGCATTAGAAAGTATAGGAATATTTGCAGAACGAGCCATTTGCATATCCCTAATGTAGAATGAATACATTTGACAAAAAAATCTTCAGACATTATCGTAGCTTTTTACAAATATAGCAACAAACGAGCGAGATATATCAAGCTTGCTTGAATATATTTCACAGCGAGTGCAGTAAATATTCGATGTTTTATCAAATATAGTGACAAACGAGCGAGATATATAAAGTTTACTTTGAATATATCAAAGCGAGTGCAGGCTATTTTCGAGGTAAGCCTCAAAAATAAGAATTTATATAAGCCAAATAATGAGAGAGTTTTTTCACACTAAATTATTTTATCCATTTTAATTACTCTGCTAAACTTGTCAAAGGAAACGAAAAGAGTTATATTCGCAACCAACAATAGCCATGCCCGTATATCACCAATACCCAATCAATATAACAACAATTTGTGCCATATGCAAACCAAACAGTTTGACATAACCCCTACAATATCTTACGAACAAGGATATGCAATACGTGGTATTGCAATGTTAACAATCATATTTGCTCATGCAATGAACGAATATGAGTTCTACAGTTCCACAACTTCCGTAATATTACTGATACCAATGTTCGGCACACTCGGTTCAAGCTTATTCTTCTTTATGTCGGGATATGGTATATACTGTTCACTATATAAGAAGAAAGATAATTCAAATATAAGCAACCTGTTGAAACATCTGAAGAAGATTATAACACCCATTATCATAGTATACATTATAAACTCTATAATACTACCACAAACACTATCGTATAATGACATAACAATAAGCCATAGGAATGCATTCACGCTCAGTTTGCCCGAGGGAACAGATCTTTGGTTCATAAAAATAATAATATTCAACTATATAACAACATTCCTACTGTTCAAACTCTCGGAAAGAACAGATTTAAGGCTTATATACCTAACCATTACCCAAGTAGCCCTTGTTTCTATTTTATACATGTGCAAAGCCCCTGGATATTGGTATATATCTAACCTCTGTTTTGTATTTGGAGCGTTACATGCAATACATCCTATATTCAAAAGGAATTATATAGCAACATCTATACTACTGTTTGCAGGGTATTACATATGCATTATAAACAATATAGTATCGGCACCTATACAAATTATTGGAAATATAGCATTCTGCATAATAATGGCAAGCATTTTTAACAATACAAACAAATGGCCCGGATGGTTACAATTTATAGGTAAGAACAGCCTCCTATACTATCTCTTGGGCATCCCGGTTATGTGGCTTATACCAAGCAACAAGATGTATCCTATTTTTTATTTTATAGCAAATCTTGTATTTACATCCACTACAGTTATTACTTACAAGAGATTTGAAAAAGCGGCAACGAAGAAAGAGAAAATAGATTAACTACAAAAGCAAGTTGTATAAACCTATGACAAACGAAACGCCACTATTAAACGACCATAAACAAAGTTGCGGTTTAGCGAGCGCAGAAGGCAAGCCTGCTTGCATTATGCCGAGCGACAGCAAGTTCGCCGAAGGCAACGCTGAGTACCCGCCTATGCATAGCGAAGAGTTTGACATATAATAAACAAAAACCACGCTATAGTGCATATTATTGATGCACTATAGCGTGGCTGTTGATTTGGTATCTATTATTGTATCTTCTGCATAATACTTTGCGTACTCATAAACTTGAAGATTCAATAAATTATTTTTCCCATCTAACATTTCTTTTGAACACTTCAATATACTTTCCTTGTCCACCTATTATACAATTAGCTTCGCTTACATTTCGTGTAACTATGGAGTTTGCCGACACTATAACATTATCAGCAATAGACACCCCTTTTAATATCATATTTTTACAACCTATCCAAACGTGATTTCCTATATTTATAGGTCTAGGGGAATTGAGTACAATATTGTTCGTATCAAATATTTTATGGAAATCTGTATCCATAACCAGCACATTCCACGACAAGAGACATTCAGAGCCGAATGTAATTTCTTTTTGACAAATAATTTCAGAATTACCAGTTATTATAAAACCCTTACCCAATGTCAAAATTCCATCCTTACCAACACTTATTTTACTTCCTCTTCCAAAACAAACATGCCCTTTAATAACCAAAGTACCATTCAATTCCCACATAGTCCTTGAATACAACAAATCTTGAGTACCTAATCCGTGCGGTCCAAACTTCATCATTCCAGTTCTAACAGGAGCGTCTATTAAAATGTCACCTCTCATTTTGTAGAGTAGAGTTCTCTTATATATAAAAACAGGCATACGCACTGCCGTCTTAAAAGGGAAATAATGAAAATTAAAATATACAGTTTTCCATAAATTGATTTTCATTAATTGCTTTATGCCATCCAAAATACTCATAGTAAGAATTTTCTCTCCATTAGTTCAACTGGAAAACCAAAAATATTGGTTTAAAATCAGACACAAAAAGAAAGTGGAGCCAACATTCCCGTTATTTCAACTGCGTAGGGTTGGACTCCCTGTAATAAATGAATAACAAGAACGACAGCCCCACTTGGAATGTATTTCGAGAAATGCAAATACAAACCAAGAGAGCGTCCATCCACATTATTCCGTCTATTACTTGTAAAGT
>JAEIGA010018949.1_pt1 | contig 10492 bp, 6 predicted proteins | sample 9270691 | NCBI WGS metagenome assembly JAEIGA01 (sample SAMN17057246, study PRJNA624740) | gut metagenome | biome: biome; isolation source: fecal sample | host: Bos grunniens | place: China: Xizang | collected 2019
GGGCTGCGATATGTAGAGCATGCCTGGTGCTACCATGTGTGGGTAGGTCTCATCGGCGTAGAACTCCTCTATAAAACGTTGCACATCCTCCGTCTTAACCTTACCGTCATAGTGGGGTAGTGTGAGCACCTTGTGTCCCGAGGCCTCTATTGCTCCCGATTCGTGCACGGCGATATGTCCACTCTCGGCGGCCAACACACCCTCATGGCGTGCAAGTATTCCATCTATGGCTGTGGCGTTTGTCTGTGTGCCGCCCACAAGGAACATCACCTCGGCATCATCGCATCCTATCTCTTTGCGTATAAGTTCCTTGGCGCGTGCTGTGTAGTGGTCGTTGCCATAGCCCACAGTGTGCTCGAGGTTTGTCTCCATCAGGCGCTCCAATACCTTGGGATGCGCACCAGCGGTATAGTCGGAATTGAAGTATATCATTGGTATAAGGCCTTGCTAATTATGTGTCTTAAAGTTCTTTGTTTTGGTTAAGAAAGTTATCCAATTCTTCGGTTAATAACTCTTTTTGACGTGAGGATAAATACTTATATGTAGATGCTTTCTCTACGACATCTACAATTTCTTCTTTAGTGAGAAAATCACTCATTACCCAAAAATGCTGAGCGAGTTCACGTCTTGTATAGTCATCATCTACATGTAACATGGCAAGAGTGATAAGTGTAGAAACATTTCCCTCCAATACCTTTTTAGTCATAGTAATTAAAACTTAAATGTTGTGTTCTCTAATGTATTATGGTAACAATGAGTGCCTATCTTCCTTTTGCTTTTATGTTGGTCTGTTAGCGTCTAAATAGCACGGCAGTAGTTGATGCACCACCTACATATGAGAAAAACTCCTCGGCGGGGTCGCACATATCCTTCGACATAAGGAATGGTTCGCTGTAGAATATCTCGCTCATGTTGCCACTCTCATCCTCGGCGATGCCCGCAAAGAGGAAGCGGTCCTGGTCATGCAGGCTGTAGTACATATCCATAATCTCGGGGTTGTTGGCGTAGTCGTACATGAGCAAATCCTCGAGGAAGGCCTCCTCTGAGTACTCCACACGCATCCACTCCTCGTACCACCAGAAGCGTACTCTGTCGGTGGGAGTGTTGGTCTTGGCCTCGACGATGGCTACGCACTCGCATCCCGAAAGTATGTTGGTGTATGAACTGTCGAGGGCGATAATCTCCTTTGTATCAAAGAGTTTTACAATCTCAATGCTCTCGATATATACCTCGCTTGTGCCCGCTTCTAGCGATGTGAAGCGGTGTGAGAACATATCTGTTGTGGGGAGGTTGTTCTCGATGCCGAATGCCACCACGACATACTCCGTGCCTGGCATAAGGGGTGTCAGCGCCTCGCTGAATGGGCCTGAGAAGATTGCGGGGTCGAAGTTCTCGATTATAAACATCATCTGCTCATACTCGCTCTCATAAGGGGGCAGCTGCGATGCTGCAAGGAAGACGCAGGTATACTCCTCGCCTCTCTTCGAGGGTGTCACGGTGAGCATGGCGTTATACTGCGTGATGTCCGTAACATTGATCTCTATTTTGAGATCGCTCTTGTTACTCTCCTCTGTGGTGAAGTATGCCACTGAGGGCTCGGAACAGAGTATTGGTGTCTGGTCCTCGCTCACGGCAAAGCATATTACCATGTAGCTGGCGTTGGGGTTTAGTCGCTCGTTGATGGTCGCCTCGCCACTGTGGCAGAACTGCTCGGCGGGGATACCCTGGTTGTTGATGAGCTCGTTGAATGTCGCCCATGTCTTATTGCGGTAGTGGGCAATGTAGTCGGCATTGAATGGTGCACCCTCGGGCAGATAGTAGCTATCTGTATCGGGCACGATATAGCTGTAATAATGGCCGTTGTAGCCGTCGGGCGAGATTGTTATCGCCACGCTGTTGCCATTTATCGTGGTCTCGATGTCGAACTTAATATCCTGCAATGCGGGCGCAGTAGTAGAGATAACCTCGTGATATACCTCGGTAGTGGCCTCGTAGTTGTCGCCCTCGACATTCACGCCATAGCAGTAAACAACATACTCGGTGGCAGGGTAGAGGTTTGTCACCTTATAACCCTCCTTGTCGCCCTTAGCTATCCACTTCATGCCCTCGAGGAACTCGCGGATGGTGATGCCGTAGTAGTTGGCATAGTCGCGGAGCATGGCAAGGTCATCAGCCATGAGCTCCTCGCGCGTGTCGATGCCGTTAGCCACAAAGTGCTTCTTCTCGGCAAAGAGCACCACATACTCCAAATCCTTATCCTGTGGGAGGATGTTCAGGCTAAGTTCCGTATGTTTGATCTGCATGTTATCGAATGCAAATGGCTGCATATCATTCTCTGGTGGTACGGGGTTGTGGGGTGGTTCGTTTTGGCAAGCCGCAGCGAGGGCTACCACTACAACTGCGAGAATGCTCTTTAGAAATTGTCTCATGGTTTATCGATTAATAGTGTTATTCGTATTGCAAATATAGAAATAAAATTCAATGTTTTGAAAACTTTTATGCTATAAGTGTGATAACGAGACGAAATTTTTCATAACTTTGTCTCTATCTATATCAATTCGCATAAGGATAACTATTAACTCAACAATCATGAGCGATATTTATACCAACCAGATACGTAGCAGTGTTGAAGCGTTGTTCGGATACATGGCAACACGCACTACATCAGAGGAGTTGGCACGCATACGTGCTGCTTATGAACTTGCCTATGAGGCACATAGCCAACAACGACGTAAGAGTGGAGAACCATATATCATACATCCGATTGCCGTTGCTGCCATCGTTGCCGAGGAGTTGGAGTTGGGCGATAATCCCATCATCTCGGCTTTCCTGCACGATGTGGTCGAGGATACGGACTATACCGTAGAGGATATACGCGCGCGCTTTGGTGACGATGTGGCCTTCCTCGTGGATACGGTGACCAAGCGTAAGAAGGATAGCTACGAGCACTCGAAGCAGGTGGATAACTATCGCCAGATATTGGAGTCGGTGCACTTCGATATCCGCGCACTGCTCATCAAGCTTGCCGACCGCCTGCACAATATGCGTACGCTCGACAGCATGCGTCCCGACAAGCAGATGAAGATTGCTGGTGAGACAGACTACTTCTATGCCCCTTTGGCTAACCGCCTGGGTCTCTACCATATCAAAACCGAGCTGGAAAACCTCTCGTTCCGCTATCGCTGTCCCCGCGACTTTGCGGTGCTGGAGAGCATGCTCGAGGCGGAGCGCGAGGCCGACAAGCCACGCCTTACGCGCTTCACCAACCTCATAGACAGGATTATGAAGGAGCACAACCTCGATGTACGCACCGAGATACGCTACCGCCGCCCATATAGCATATGGCGTAAGATGCAGGCCAAGGGTTGCGACCTCAAGCACGTTGATGGCAAGCACTACATACGTATTATATATCCATTAAGTGCTGGTGTGAACGAGAAGACAATGAGTCTCCGCATCTACTCGGCACTCACCGACCACTTCAAGGAGAAGCCTGGCAGTGTGGCAAACTACATTGATGCACCCAAGGAGAATGGCTATCAGAGCTTCCATGTCAAGCTACTCAGTGAGCAGGGTATATGGGAGGAGGTGCATATCTCATCAGAGCGCATGGTGCGCAACTCACGCCTTGGCTGTGCCGCAGAGTGTACCGAGGAGAATGTCACCTCATGGCTCGAGAAGTTTAAGTATGTGCTTCAGGATGTTGCCGACGACAGCCACGACATGGAGTTCATGGATGGTGTTACATCATCGTTCTACAACGACGACATCATGGTCTTTACGCCCAAGGGACGCGGTGTGATACTCCCTAAGGGTGCCACAGCCCTCGACTTTGCGTTCGAGATACACAGCAAGGTGGGTGCGCAGGCTGTATATGCACGCATCAATGGCAAACTCGAATCACTGCGCACAGTTTTGCATCGTGGTGACTGCGTGGAGATTGGTACGAGCGAGGATGCCAAGCCCGAGATTGAGTGGATGGAGCATGTATCGACATACCGCGCAAAGAGATATCTGCGTGGTTACTTCGCCAACCTGCCACGCCTCGAGTACACGCGTTGCGAGAAGTGTCATCCACTGCCAGGTGATGAGGTCATCGGCTTCAAGGAGAGCGACGGCTCGACAACCCTCCATAAGCGAGACTGCCACATAGCCATCCGCGTGGCATCGCAGTATGGCGACTCAATAACAAGTGTTAACTTCGATGAGAACCCCGCGTTCCTCTATCCCGTGCGCATACGCATCAAGGGTATCGATCGCTACCACCTCATGAGCGACCTTATCGACTGCATCACCGATAAGCTACACCTCACAATGTCATCTCTCTCAACCGAGAATATCGACCGCATTGCTATATGCACCATCGACTTTAATGTTCACTCTTTGAGTGAACTGCAGGTAGCCATGGAGTCAATAGCAAGGATTGATGGTATAGATGAAGTCATGCACATCCCAATGTAATTTCTTGTGATAAGGGGTACATCTGCTGCCGCTAACAAAAGAAAATGCGAATAGGTAGTACGCTTTAGTACAACCTATCCGCATTTTTTTTGCCGAGCGTTGCATCTGACTCCCTTCTGACAAGAAATTACTATTGGGATTATTTATCGTGATAGTGGCGCTACTTCGCCACCTCAATCCAAAGAGCGAATGGGAAATACACTTCAGTATGTCCCATCCGCTCTTTCTCTTTATCGGCGGCAAATTAGCACCACTCTGACGATAAATTGGGGTTTCGGAGCGTTTGACCTATATGCTATCTCTCCTCAGAAAAAAATGTCCTTCACCCATGTGTTGTCATTCTGAAAGTAGTGAAGAATCTCCTCGTTAGCAATACTCTATCACCGTAGTCTATGGTCGGCTTTGAGGGGATGCTTCGTTTCACTCAGAATGGCAGAATATAGCATCCGCGCGCAAAATTATCATCATCATGCCAAAGTAATAGCATCCGCGCACAAAAAAAAACTACCCCTGACCGAAGTCGGGGGTAGTTCATTTCAGGCGTTGTATAACGATTACTTAACGCCGTTCTTACCCTTCTTGAGGAACTCAACGAAGCCGTCGATGTCGGTGTTGTAACCGCGAGGACCTGCAAGAACAGTCTCACCATCAGGTGAAAGAAGGATGTAGCCAGGCTGTGCGTTTACGCCCCAACGATCCTGTGCAAACTTAGAGTTGATAGAGCCGAGACGCTTGCCGCCCTCAACCTTTGTCATATCATCTACATAGAGTGCGCAGATAACGAAGTCGTTACGCAACATAGGCAATACCTGGTCGTTGCTCCATACCATAGTCTCCATCTCACGGCAGTTGTTACAAGCGTGACCTGTTACGTCGATGAAGAGAGGCTTGTTCTGCTCCTTAGCGGCCTCTACAGCCTCCTCGAAGTCGAAGTAACCCTCGAGCTGGTGAGGCAAGTGCAAGAAGTCAGCATACTTACGACCTGAGTTTACGTTCTCGTGGCTGCCGCTAACACGGTAGTCCTGAGTGCTCATAGGTGGAATGTAACCAGAGATAGCGTTGAGAGGTGCACCCCACATACCAGGAATGAGGTAAACTACGAATGAGAATACTGCGATAGCGAGTGAGAGACGGAATACTGAAACGTGCTTAACCTCGTCATCGTGAGCGAAGCGGAGCTTACCAAGCAAGTAGAGACCCAAAAGTGCAAATGTCACAATCCAGATAGCGAGGTATGTCTCACGGTCGAGCAAGCCCCAGTGCATAGTCTGGTCTGCAGTCATCAAGAACTTCAAACCGAGGGCGATCTCGATGAAACCGAGAACAACCTTAACAGAGTTCAACCAACCACCGCTCTTTGGAAGGTTCTTGAGCAATGATGGGAACCATGCCAAGAGTGTAAATGGAAGTGCGAATGCGATAGCGAAGGCTGCCATTGTGATGATAGGCATCCAGAAGTTTGTGCTGCCGCTTGTAGCCTCGATGATAACGTTACCTACGATAGGACCTGTACATGAGAATGATACCAACACAAGGGTAAGAGCCATGAAGAAGATACCAATCAAACCGCCACGGTCTGCACCCTCGTCACTCTTGTTAACCAAGCTTGATGGCAAAGTAATCTCGAATGCACCGAAGAATGATGCAGCGAATACCATGAAGATAAGGAAGAAGATGAGGTTAGGAATCCAGTGTGTACCGATGAAGTTGAAGATATCACCAGATACGTCGATGCCGAAGATTGTCAAGCTCATGATGATGGCGATAGGCAACACATAGAGTGCTACGATGAAGAAACCATACATCAATGCGCGCATACGACCCTGAGCAACTGACTGTGAACCCTTAACGAAGAACGATACGGTCATAGGCACCATAGGGAATACGCAAGGTGTCATAAGAGCTGCGAAGCCCCAGAGGATAGCTGTGATGATTGAACCCCAGTCGAGTGCAGATGATGCATCCTCCTGCTCAGTCTCGGCTGCAGCCTCTACGACAGCCTCACCAGGCATCTGGATAGTGAAATCTACGATGTTTGCTGTGCACTGGTTAGTCTCGTTTGTGCAGATTGTAGCGTTGATGTAGCCAACAACCTCCTGACCAGCCTCAGCCTTAATCTTCTGGATGTAGATAGCCTGGTTGTAGTAGATGAATGAAGGCTCGCCTGTGAGCTCGTCGATGCCGTGCTCCTCGGGTGTAAGGGTCTCAACCACGTCACCCTCAACCTCTGCGTTGTCGAAACCGAACAATGGTGCAGAGAAATCTGTCATGGGGTAGCCATGATAACCCTCCTTGATAGCACCGTCGAAGGTAACAACAAAGATGCCATCACCCTCCTCCTCTGCTGTGATAGTCCACTCAATGTTGGGGCTACCCTCATCGTTGCCTACCTTGATGGTAGTCTTTGTGCTCTCGGCATCCTGTGCCATTGCTGCGAATGGCAATACGAGTGCCAGCGTGAGCGCAAGTGTCTTGAAAAGTTTTTTCATAAATTAATTTGGTTAAAAAATTATTTGTTTGATTAAGTTTGTTTACATATCCATATCTGTGTCGTCAACCTCTACTGTGGCGTACTCCTCGAGTGTCGATGCGAAATCCTTGTTCGCGATGATCTCCTCGGTGCGACCATCCCAAATCTTGTAGCGAGATGGCGACACGCCTACGCGCTGCTTGAAGTACTTGCCGAAGAAGGACTGCGATGCGAAGTTGAGCTTCAGGGCGATGTCGCGGATGCTCAGGCCCGAATATTTCAGCAGTCGCTTAGCCTCATAGACAACGGCCTCGTCGATAAGCTTTGAGGCGTTGCGGCCGCTCTTCTTCTTCAGTATGAGCGATAGATACTTGGGCGTGATACCCATCTGTGTGGCGTAGAATTCTACGCTACGCTCTGTGCTGCAGTGCTCACGCAAAAGTGAGAGGAAGGTGTTGAAGAGCTCGTCGGTTCTGTTGCTTACGATGCCGTTGCAGGGCAGGCTGTGCTGCTGAAGGATGCTCATTACGAAGTGGAACATTGCCGCAAAGAGTGAACTTATGATCTTCTCGCGGTTGGCCGTGGGGGCGTAATCGCACAACACCGAGCGCATGAGCTTCGAGATGTCGTGGATGTATGCTGCCTCTTCGGGTTTTACCTGCACGCATGGCTCATTCAAAAATCCATGGTAGATGGAGATAAGGTCCTGCGTGTCAACATGTATGCTGTTGAGATACTGGCGCGAATAGGTGATCATATAGCCCGAAGAACGTATCGAGGCCTTCACCTGCTCAACCACGGTATTCTCGTTAAAGATAAAGAGCGTGTTGGGGCGCAACTCGTGCATCTTGCCGTTGATCTTGATTTTGGCACTGCCACTCACGGTCACACCTATAGAGACACCCTGTATGAGTGCTGTGATATCATCGAGTTCGCGGAACATAACCAACGGAGTGATAACCATATCCTCCGAGTAATATGCTGTCTCGAAACGCGATTTGAGCTTGTCTATCGACGCTCGTTTAATGCCATCCTGCTTCATTTATTTCTTAAATGCTTTATATCTATGCCTCTGTGGGCTATGTTTACATCTTAATCTTCAACGACCTCGGCTCACACGAAATGTGTAGCGGGAAGTTGGGTCCTCGCTCACCATCCACATCCGTGATGCGGTGCTGGTTTGTTGTCACTGTCATCTCCGAACAGCGGAAGTGACGCACGGCCTCGGGGTTGCCTCCAAGCACGTAGCGCAACATATTGCTAAACGACAATAGCTTGCTGCGCTTCTCAAGAACTATGATGTCCATGAGTCCGTCATCGACGTGGGAGTCACGCGTAAGGGGTATTCGTCCCGCCGTTATGCCATTGAAGGCGAGGAACATATATATGTTACCCTCATACTCCTCCCTGTCGGTCTTTATCTCGACCTTTATCGAGCGCATATCCTTTACATCATCGATGCCCGGCTTGATGTATGCCAATATGCCGAGCTGTCGCTTTGCCTCTCGCGATGCGCGCTGCGATGCTGAGGTAAATATGCCGAAACTCAATATGTTGACGAAATATCGGTCATTAACCTTACAACAGTCTATGTTGTGCACCTCACCCTCAAGTATGCGGCGCAGTGCAACGCTGGGGGCGTGCGATATGTCAAGGGCGTTGGCAAGGTCGTTTGCCGTACCCATGGGTACTATACCCAACGTGGGGTTGATGCCTGCGCTACGCATGCAGTTGACCACGTAGTTGATGCTTCCATCACCGCCACACACAACGACTAGCTCCGTGTCGAGCGCATCCTCAAAGGGGTTGACGCCAAATTGCAGATGTCGTGGTTCGAGCGTTATGCCATGCTCGCGAAACATTGCCACGGCCTCCCTTGCAAATTTCACTGAGGTGCCTCTGCCCGCCTTGGGATTGTAAAGTATCATTGCCCTCATAACCTGCATTGTCTATGTTTTGCTACTCGCAATACTCCTCCGAGCACTCTATCCTGTAATCATCGCCATCCGCGAAGATGAAGTAGTACTTCCAGCCGAGATTGTGCTCACACTCCCTGGCCAACTCTACCGCACCACCCTCCGAGCCGAGTGCCATGAACATGGTCGCTGCAGCATCAGCCTCAGCACATGTGGGTGCTACGACTGTGGCTGAGAGCAGGGTGCTTGAAACGCTATAACCGCTGCGTGGGTCTATGGTGTGTGTGATTTTCTCGCCCTTGTCGTTGATGTAGAAGCGACGGTAGTTGCCCGATGTTGCCATTGCTCCATCCTCAATACGTATGATCTTCTCGATTGAGTCCATCGCCATATTGCCATCGTATGGTGTCTCGATGCCTATGCTCCAGTGTTTGCCCTCGGCGTTGCGGCCGCGGCAGCGTATCTCACCGCCGATGTTGACAAGGTAGTCAACAATGCCGAGCGCCTCAAGCTCCTCGCCCACAACATCCACGGTGTAGCCCTTGGCAATAGAGTTGAGGTCTATCTGTGTGCGGCTATCCTCCTTTACGAGGCGATTGCCCTCGATAGAGATGTGGTCGTAGCCAACAAACTGCATTATGGAGTCGATGTTGGGAGTTGTTGCAGACTCCTTACGACCAAAACCCCATGCGTCGGTGAGGGGTTTTACGGTGATGTCGTAGGCACCATTGCTAAGAGTGTAGAAACTGTCCGCAAGTTCGATGTTGAACTTAAGATGCTGGTCGAGTGTGTCGCACTCGTTGCGGTTGATGCGCGAGAGGAGTGATGTCTCGTCGAAGATAGACATGGATGCCTTCATCTGGCTGTCAATAGCTATGATGCGAGACAAAATCTCGGACTCGGTGTGAGTTGTGTTGCACTTCACTACCACAAACGTGCCGAGTGTCTCACCCTCCACGGTGATGTACTCTCGTCTGGCGGATGTGCAAGCCACTATGCCGAGTACTGCAACGAAAATTGCAGCGGTAAACAGTCTATGTAGTTTCGAAAAAGTCATCACAATATTGTATATACAACGCACAAAGATAGTCAAATTTTCCAATTTGCAATACCTATTATTATTAAAAAGTACGTGAATGGCGAAAAAAGGAAAAGTCGAGGAAATTTAGGCGAATTTGAAAATTGTTTTATATAGCTTCTATATCGTTTTTATAAAGAATAAAAAAATAATATCATTGATGCTTTAATGTTGTTTTGCGCTGCTCTATTGTCGTGTGAAGGGTCGCGCTTGTGAGGGTGAGTTTGCTGATGTAATTTATCTATTTGCCCCGTAAATGGTTAGTTTTTATCTTTTTCTTTGAAAAAGGCTTTGTAGTTCGCTAAAAATGACGTATCTTTGCCGCACGCTCTGGCAGGATCTAAGGTAAGGATGATCTGTCGTAGAGTGCAACCAGGAGCGTAATCCTCGGGAAATGAGCAGGATGCGCACCATAAAACCAATAAAATTATGTATTTGACACCTGAGAAGAAGCAGGAGTTGTTTGGCCAGTACGGCAAGTCTACAACCGACACCGGTTCACCCGAGAGCCAGATCGCGTTATTCACTTATCGTATCAACCACCTTACCGAGCACATGAAGAGCAAC
>JAEIGA010018950.1_pt1 | contig 10492 bp, 7 predicted proteins | sample 9270691 | NCBI WGS metagenome assembly JAEIGA01 (sample SAMN17057246, study PRJNA624740) | gut metagenome | biome: biome; isolation source: fecal sample | host: Bos grunniens | place: China: Xizang | collected 2019
GTGCAAGCACAATCATGGCAGGTTCACTCTTCGCAGGAGTTGAGGAGTCACCAGGAGAGACCATCATCCTTAACGGACGTAAATACAAGTCATACCGTGGCATGGGCTCACTCGAGGCTATGCAGCAGGGTTCGAAGGACCGCTACTTCCAGGATATGGAGGCTGACATCAAGAAGCTCGTTCCGGAGGGAATCGTGGCACAGGTGCCTTACAAGGGAACTCTCAACGAGGTCGTATACCAGCTCGTGGGCGGTCTCCGCGCAGGTATGGGCTACTGCGGTGCTCCTAACATCGAGAAGCTCCGTGAGGCTAAGTTCGTACGTATTACAAACGCAGGATACCTCGAGGGTCATCCACATGACGTGACCATCACACGCGAGGCTCCGAACTACTCGAGATAATGGTCTGCTGATGAAGCGGATAGTACATATTTTGACAATCTTAGGGATCGTCTTGCCGATGTTCGCATCGTGCAAGGCGATTTCGGAGTTTTTTGACCGTGGGGAAATAGTGGCCGAAGCGGGTTCTGCAAAACTGAAGAGAGCGGAACTGGACAAGGTCATCCCAAGCGGTCTGGCACCTGAAGACAGCGTGAGACTGGCAAGGCAGTACATCAACACATGGGCCCTTGACCAGATATTTCTCGAGAAGGCAGAAGCCCAGCTGTCGAAGTCGGAAAAGGAAGTGACGCAGGAACTTGAGACATATAGGAGATCCCTCCTGAAGTTCCGCTACGAGCAGCTTTATGTCAATGAGAGACTCGATACTTCGGTAACTGATGACGAGGTGCAGCAATACTATGAAAAGCACAGGGAGAGGTTTGTGCTCCAGCGTCCTGTGGTCAAGGCGAGATTCATCAGCATACCTGAGGAGTCTCCGGTGCTGAAGACCATTAAGAAGAAAATGTCGTCCGACAAGGCGGAGGACATCATGGAGGCGGACAGCCTTGCCTTCTCGGCCGCATTCAAGTTCTCTACATGGAACGATGAATGGATCGACGCATCGACCCTCGCGAGGGAGTTCGGCCAGGAGTCGGCATCAGTGCTTGCCGGCATCAGGGCCGGTTGGGTGGAAAGGACAGACACGTCGGGAGTTGCCAACGTGGCGTTCATATCGGAAATCACTCCGAAAGGAGCCATGTCCCCGATAGAATACAGCACTCCATTCATAAAGGACATGATAATAAGTGCGCGAAAGCAGTCTCTGGTCACATCTTTGGAACGTGATTTGCTTGAAGACGCGCGCGTTAACGGACAATTTATAATTATTGAATGATATGAAGATTCTCTGGATCAAGAGATTGGCTGCAGCCGTGCTTTTCACAGCAGTTGCCTTGACGGCATCTGCGCAGAAATATTCCGGCGGTCTTGTCGACAAGACCGTTGCCATTGTGGGAAATGAGGTCATCATGCTTTCTGACATTGAGGATGAAGTGGCGATGATGAGGGCTTATGGCATGATGTCGGACAAGAAGGGAAGATGCGAGATTCTTGAGGAGATGATGGCGACAAGACTCTTCCTCATGCAGGCAAGACTCGACTCTATCGAGGTCAACAACGATATGGTAGAGGGAGAACTCGCCAACAGGATTGACATGCTCAAGACCAATCTCGGTGGTGAAGAAGAGGTGGTGAAGCAGTTCGGCAAGCCGATCTACAAGCTTCGCCAGGAGTGGAGACAGACTATCGAGGATCAGACCCTGACCCAGCAGATGCAGCAGCAGATCGCTTCGAAGATCCCTGAACTTACTCCATATGATGTGCGTCTGTATGTCGAGAACTCAGCTGTGGAAGATCTCCCTATGGTGCCGGTCAAGTATCAGCTCAGCCAGATCTGCATATATCCGGACCGCGAGGCAGCCAACCTTGCAGTGAAGGAGCGCCTCCTCGCCATCCGTGAACGTATCATCAACGGTGAACGTTTCTCCACACTCGCACGTCTGTATTCGCAGGATCCAGGTTCTGCAAGAAAGGGAGGCGAGCTTGGAATGGCTTCCAAGTCAATCTTCTGGCCTGCCTTCTCGGATGCTGCAATGTCCCTTAAGCCAGGCGTGGTTTCCCAGATCGTTGAGACTCCGGACGGTTTCCATATCATTGAGGTGATTGAGAAGAAGGGTGACATGTTCAATGCCCGTCATATCCTTCTCAAGCCGGAGTACACATCGGAGGACAGGGAAAAGGGATTCAGAGTGCTCGACAGCCTCAGGACTGAGCTTGCCAACGACGCTGTGACCTTTGAACTTGCTGCAAGATTCTATTCAGAGGATCCGGCTACAAGGACAAACGGAGGCCAGATGGCAGATCCTAATACAGGTTCGTCATATTTCGAGATCGACCAGCTCAAGCCTCAGGACTATGCTGCAATCAGAGACCTCAAGGAAGGAGAGATCTCTGAGCCGATCGAGTCTCTTGACAATGAGGGACGTGATGGAAATCTTGTGTATAAGATCGTGAAGGTCGACAAGATCCTCCCGGCTCACCCGGCATCGTTCAACAACGACTACACCCTTCTCCTGGATCAGGCCAAGGCAGAACTTCAGCAGAAGGCCATCAATGATTTCATCGATTCAAAGATCAAGGTGACATACATCGTGATCGATCCTCTCTTCGGCGACTGTGACTTCGAGCGCGAGGCTTGGAAAGAGAAGGTACGCAAATAATCCAACCCATCTATGAAGCTTTTCAGGAAACTTGTCATACCTGTGCTCGTCATCATGGCGAGCTTCTCTGTCATGTCCAGGGCCCAGGTGCAGCGAGAGAAGAAAAGTGAACAGGAAACCAAGGACAGTCTCGTCGTGCTCCTCAGTTCAAAGTCCGCCCAGATGGTTGACATTGAGGGGGCAAGCTACAGAAAGATCGTAGGTCCTGCAAGATTCCTCCACAACGGCACATATCTCCTGTGTGACACCGCCCTGTGGAATGTGCAGACAAAGATCATTGAGGCATGGGGCAACGTGAGCATCCTCCAGGATGAGACAGTGCTTACCAGCGACAAGCTGACCTATCATATCGACATGGACCTCGCCGAGTTCCGCGGCTCCGTTGTCCAGCTCACTGATAAGGATCATAATACCTTGAGGACCAGACATCTGGACTATAATACTGCCGACTCTGTGGCTGTGTTCCAGAAGGGTGGTGCCATGAGGGACAAGGATGGTCAGATCATCGAAAGCCGCAGCGGTACATATGATTCCAAGATCAAGACATTCACATTCTCTGGTGACGTGAACATGTTCACGGATTCAATCTTCGTGAAGACAAAGTCTCTGGTCTATGAGTCGGATCTCAACCTTGCCACATTCGGCTCGGCAACAGATGTATGGAAGGAAGATAACATGTTGTCATCCAACAGGGGATGGTACGACAGAGGCCGCGAGGTGTTCTTCTTTGCCGATGATGTCCATGTGATGTCGCAAGAGCAGGAAGGATGGAGCGACACCCTCTTCTTCTATAGGAACACCTCAGATGTGGAAATGCTCGGCAATGCCCAGGTCACAGACACCACCCGCAATGTCTTCGGATTGGCAGGAAGGATCGAGTATGTGGACTCATTGTCCAAGATTACAATGACGCGCAAGCCTGCGGTCATATCCCAGACCGAGGAACAGGATGGAAGCATAGACACAGTATATCTCGGTGCAGAGAGACTGGTATACTATACGCTAAAGAAATGTGATGTCGACAGCATGGCGGTGGTCGATGCTGAAAAGAGGCTTGAGGCTGTCAATGTCGACCCTGTGGGAGAATATCGCAAGAAAGCGGCAGCGGCGGCAGCAAAGGCCGCTGAGGAGGCCGCTAAGAATGACCCTAACTACAGAGCCAAGACGGCCGCAGCACAGGCGAACAAGTCCGCGGCGTCAAAGCCGGCCATGCCGGGTGCATCAAAACCGGCCATGCCAGGTGCGTCAAAGCCGACAATGCCGGGTGACGCAAGACCAAGCCTTTCGGATTCTTTATCCGTGAAGACCGATTCCCTGACGGTGTCTGATTCCCTGATGGTGTCTGACTCCCTGATGGTTCCCGATTCTGTGGCACTTGCTGACACTCTCGTGGTCGAGGAACCGAAGGACACCACCAAGATAGGCTTCCTTGAGGCTGTCAGAAATGTAAAGATCTACAAGAAGAGCATGCAGATCGTCTGCGATTCGCTCCTTTATTCGGATCTGGATTCATTGGGTCGCCTCTATGTCGAGCCGACAATATGGCAGGATATCACAAGGCAGTATTCTGCAGACAGCATCAGTGTTGTTGTCAGGAATAATGCAATTGAGAAGGCGAGCCTCATGTCAAACGCCTTCATCCACATCCAGGAGGACGATACCCATTACGACCAGATCAAGGGAACGGAAATGCTTGCCTTCTTCGATGAAAAGGGAACATTGGAGCGTTTCGACGTTCTTGGAGGTGCGTCAGCGCTGTTCTATATCGAAGAGAATGAGGTGCTTGCGACAGTCAATAAGCCGGAGTCGAAGATGCTTTCGGCAACATTCAAGGACGGCAACATCCAGAAGATACATTACTACGACCAGGCCAAGAACGATGCATATCCGATAGTGCAGCTCTCATCGGATGACCATCGCCTGAAGGGCTTCAACTGGCAGTCGGAGAAGCGTCCGGCAGACCGCAATTCCGTGACTCCGCTCTCGCTCCGTCCTTCCGAGCGCCGTAAATACAGCGCCCGTCCAAGGACCAGGTTCGCCCAGACGGACATATATTTCCCTGGATACATGAAGGATGTATATCGTCAGATGCATGTGAGGGATTCGTTGAGAAAGGTCCGCGAGAGAGACCGCCGTCTCGAGGAGGCAAGACAGAAGGAGCGTGCAAGTCTGGATAGCATTGCACTGGCTGATTCGCTTGCAGCACTCGACACATTGGACGTATTGGATTCGCTTGTAGTGAATGATTCTCCGCTTAAGGATTCATTGGCGGTAACAGATTCGCTTCATGCGGATGTCGTGGTGAGCCAGGACACCACAGCCGTGGTTCTGACACCAGAGCAGGTCAAGGCTGCCAAGAAGGCCGCTGCAGCAAAGGCCAAGGCCGAGAAGAAGGCTGCAAAGGCTGCCAGAAAGAAAGCAAAGCAGGAAGCTTTGGAGGCAAAGTGGGCTGAACTCGACAAGCGTGATGCAGATAAGGCTGCCGAAAAGGCGGCAAAGAAACTTGCAAAGGAACGCAAGCGTAAGCGTAAGGCTCTGGAGGACCAGGCTGAGCAGCAGCGCCGTGATATGGAAACTCTTGAAAAGTATCGTCTCAAGTACGAGAAGCAGAAGGCTCGTAAGGCTCTCCGTTCAAAATAAATCACAATGATCATACATCCAGCGGAAAGGACAGGTTCTGTCCAGGAATATTACTTCTCGAGGAAACTCAAGGAGATAGCTCTCATTAATGCCCGTAGAAAGGAGGCAGGAGAGGAGCCGGTCATCAGTCTCGGTATCGGCTCTCCGGACGGCATGCCCCCGGCTGAGGCTGTGGAGGCGCTTTGCGCCGCAGCCGTCCAGCCTGATAGCCATGCGTACCAGAGTTATGTGGGACTGCCTGAACTCAGACAGGCGTTTGCTGACTGGTATGCCCGCTGGTATGGAGTGCAGCTCGACCCGTCCAAGGAAATCCAGCCTCTGGTCGGCTCCAAGGAGGGTATTCTGCTGATATCCTTGGCCTTCCTCAACAAGGGCGACAAGGTCCTTGTGCCGGATCCGGGATATCCGACATATTCATCGGCATCGAAACTTGTTGAGGCTGAGATCGTGACCTATGACCTCAAGGCCGAAAACGGCTGGCAGCCTGATTTCGAGGCGTTGGAGAGCATGGACCTCACCGGGGTCAAGATCATGTGGACCAACTACCCCGGCATGCCGACAGGCGCGCCCGCGACAGCAGAACTTTATGCGAAGCTTGTAGATTTCGGCAAGCGTCACGGCATAATGATCTGCAACGACAACCCGTACAGCTTCATCCTGAACGACAATCCGCTCTCGATTCTCGCACAGCCCGGAGCCAAGGACTGCTGTCTGGAACTCAATTCTCTCAGCAAGGCCCATAACATGGCTGGCTGGCGCATAGGAATGGTCGCAGCGGAGGCAGAAGTGATAGAACAGATACTCAAGGTCAAGAGCCAGATGGACTCAGGCATGTTCAGGCCGCTCCAGCTCGCAGCCGTCGAGGCATTGAAGCAGGGTCCGGAATGGTTCGAGCGACTTAATGATGAGTATACCCGCCGCAGGCTTCTCGCAGGAGAGATATTCGACATCCTCGGAGTGGAATATGACCGCAATTCCACAGGAATGTTCCTTTGGGGCAGGGTGCCTGAAGGCAAGGGTGAAGCGCTTGCAGACAAGATTCTCTATGAAGCGGGAGTATTCATAACCCCAGGTTTCATCTTCGGCAGGAACGGAGAGGACTATGTCCGCATCTCTCTCTGTGCAAAACCGGAACTCCTGAAGAAAGCGGCAGAAAAGATAAAGAAAATATGGTAATAGGAATCATAGGACTCGGACTTATAGGAGGCTCCATGGCCATAGACCTCAAGCGTAGAGGATTCGCGCAGCAGGTCCTGGGCGTGGAGGCTGAGCCTGTCAATGCATCAGCCGCGCTGAGCATGGGCCTGGCCGACAGGATCGTCGACCTGCATGAATGCGTGTCAGGCAGTGACATCATAGTCCTCGCAGTCCCTGTGGGCGCAGCCCGCAGACTCCTTCCTGAAATCCTTGACATGATTCCGGAAGGCTCGGACAAGGTGGTGATCGACGTCTGCTCTACCAAGGACCACCTTGTGCAGTCAGTCAAGTGCCACCCGTCCAGAAGGCATTACGTGGCGACCCACCCTATGGCCGGAACGGAATATAGCGGCCCGTGGGCAGCTATGTCGGGCATGTTCGACGGCCATGCATGCATCATATGCGATCCCGAGGATTCATGCCCTGAGGCAGTCACAAAAGTTGAAGCTCTCTATGACGTCCTGAACATGAGGGTCATCAGCATGGACTCCTCAAACCATGACGTCCACACGGCATATGTGTCCCACATATCCCATGTGACCTCATTCGCCCTTGCCCTGACAGTCCTTGACAAGGAAAAGGACGAAAAGCATATCTTTGACCTTGCTTCCGGAGGTTTCTCATCGACCGTCCGCCTCGCCAAGAGCAGCCCCGACATGTGGACTCCGATCCTGAAGCAGAACAAGGACAACGTCCTCCATGTGATGGACACCTATATAGAAAAGATGAACGCCTTCCGCCAGGCAATCGCCGATGGCGACGAAGACGCCATCCGTGCCCTCATCGAAGAGGCCAACCGTATCCGGAGGATCATAAGATAAAACAAGAAACTATGGCAACAAGAAACTTAGATATAATTCCCCTCTATGAATGGGGAATGTTTACCGAGCCGAGACCGAGCGTGGTGGCCGGTCCGTGCAGTGCAGAGACGGAAGAGCAGGTGATGGAGACTGCGAAGGGTCTTCGTGAGATGGGTATAAATGTGTACCGTGCAGGAATCTGGAAGCCGAGGACGCATCCGGGATCGTTCGAGGGCGTTGGCTCGGAAGGTCTGAGGTGGATGCAGAGGGCAAAGAAGGAGTACGGCCTGAAGATCGCGACCGAGGTTGCGAGTGAGAAGCATGTGTTCGAGTGCCTCAAGTTCGGTGTGGATCTGGTGTGGCTCGGAGCGAGAACCACAGCCAATCCGTTCCTTGTCCAGGAGATTGCGGATGCCTTGAAGGACACTGACATTCCTGTGCTCGTGAAGAACCCTGTGAATCCTGATCTTGACCTGTGGATCGGTGCGCTGGAGCGTCTGAACCGTGCAGGCATAAAGAAACTCGGTATCATCCACAGAGGTTTCTCCACATTCGACAAGATAAACTACAGGAATGACCCGCAGTGGCAGGTGGCCATCGAGCTCCGTAACCGCTATCCGGAACTTCCGTTCTTTGTGGACCCAAGCCACATGGCCGGCTGCAAGGAATATATCCGCGAGATCAGCCAGAGGTCTCTGGACCTCGGATTCGAGGGCCTCATGATCGAGTCCCACTGCAATCCTTCCGTAGCGCTGAGCGATGCGAGGCAGCAGCTCACTCCGGATGAGTTGAGCGACCTTCTCTACAAGCAGATCAAGGTGAAGGATAAGGATTCGGATTCGCCGGAGTGGAAAGAGAACATCGACCAGCTCCGTGCCAAGATTGACATCATCGACGAGAACATCCTCTATGCTCTCGGCTCACGAATGAAGATCAGCCGTCAGATCGGTGAAATCAAGAGAAACAGCAACATCGCCATCCTCCAGACAAACCGCTGGGACAAGGTGCTTGCCAAGGTGATAGCCAAGGGAGGAGAATACGGCCTGCCGGAAGACTTCATCAAGACGGTATTCAATGCCATCCATGAGGTCTCTGTAGAGGTACAGAACGAAATAATCTCGGGTAAGTAACCCGAGATCATTTAATTTTGAAAGAGCTTCTGAATTACTTCAGGAGCTCTTTCAGTGTAATATTGAATCTCTCTTTGTCTTCCGGACGAAGGAACTCGGTCTTGATAGGGGCATAGAATAGCCTCTGTTTCAGGGATTCAGGAACTGCCTTGGAGTCGCGAACCCTCTGGCAGTCTTTTTCCGTTGTCATGATCACAGAAGTAGGGAAGGCGTCGCCGGCGTTCCTGATGGACATTATGTCGCTGCGTGTGAACTTGTGGTGGTCAGGGAAGTTGAAGTGCTTCACGATCTTGTATGTGCTGCAGAGGTACCTGGCAAGCGGTGCGTCATTGGCGATGCCGGTGAAGAGGATCAGCCTCTTGGCATACAGGTAGCGTGGATCTCCTTCCGGGAATATCGCCTGAGGCGTATCATATGCTATGGTCGTGAAGAAAAGGTTCTGCTTCCTGCCGTTCTTTCTTGTGCCTGTGCACTCTGCTGCATCGTAGTGGTGCAGGCCAAGAGCCTCAGCCCAATTGCCTTTTTCCCATCCGTCCATGTATTTCGGACACTTGGAAACGATGATGATGTCAGCCGAGGCTATCCTTTCAGGGAGATCGCGGAGCTTGCCCATAGGCATGAGATGGTCCTTGAATATAGGTCTGCTGTAATCGACCAGGACGATGTTTACCTTGGCCCTAACCTTTCTGTGCTGGAATGCGTCGTCAAGGAGGATGAGGTCTGCTTTAGGGAAGTCCTTATGGATGCACCTCCTTCCCTTCTTTGATGTCTTTACGCTTTCCGGATCGGTAAGGAACATGCATCCCTGCCTGCGCGACTTGTCGACGGCGACAGTGACCATAGGGAACTTCTTCTTGATCTGCAGCGGCTCGTCGCCGTAGTCCACGGCACGTCCGTCAGCCACCACCTGCTGGAAGCCTTTGCTCCTGCGCTTGTATCCGCGTGAGAGCACGGCGATGTTCCTGCCGTACCACTGCTCGTCTTCGAGCAGGGTGCGTACGAGCATCTCCGTGTGCGGTGTCTTTCCTGTTCCTCCTACTGTGATGTTACCTATGCATATAGAAGGGACATCGGGCTCGTAAACCTTGCGGAGCCCGTTGTCAAAAAGCATGTGTCTGACCTTCAGGGTCAGCCAATATGGAAATAATAATATCTTATCCATCTTATACATTATATACATTACCCGCCAGTGGAGCCTCGTTCTCTCCCCAGCGTCCGGCAATATAGTCAAGTGTGGCCATCAGTTCGGCAGGATCATTCAAGGTCACCAGCTTCAGCCTTGTCTCCTTGAAGTCCGGCAGACCCTTGAAGTAACATGACAGATGTCTGCGCATCTCGAGGATTCCTACTCGGTCTCCCTTGATCTCGATCGACTTCGCCAGGTGTCTCTTGGCAAGCGCCACTCTGTCCACTACGCTCATCTGCGGCAGCAGTTCTCCTGTCTGGAGATAGTGCTTGATCTCCTGGAATATCCATGGATGGCCGTATGTCGCGCGTCCGATCATGATGCCGTCCACGCCGTAGCGGTCGAAATACTCCTTTGCCTTCTGCGGAGAGTTGATGTCGCCGTTACCTATAATAGGTATATGCATGCGCGGGTTCTCCTTTACCTTTCCGATGAGGGTCCAGTCTGCCTCTCCTGTGTACATCTGGCAGCGTGTGCGGCCGTGGATGGTGAGGGCCTGGATGCCCACGTCCTGCAGCCTCTCCGCCAGTTCGACGATGATCTTCGAGTCCTCATCCCATCCCAGGCGTGTCTTCACGGTCACGGGCAGTTTCACTGCCTCCACTACCTGGCGGGTGATCTCCACCATCTTGTCCGGTTCGCGCATCATGCCTGAGCCGGCTCCACGGCGTGCGATCTTGTTTACGGGACATCCGAAGTTGATGTCCACAAGGTCCGCACCATGGCCTCCGGCGATCTCCGCCGCCTGTTCGGCCATCTTCGCGGCGTCCACCATCGCTTCAGGAATGTTTCCGTAGATCTGGATGCCGATAGGTGCCTCGTAATCATATGTCACGAGTTTCTCGAGGGACTTGCGTGCGTCGCGGATGAGCCCGTCTGA
>JAEIGA010018951.1_pt1 | contig 10492 bp, 8 predicted proteins | sample 9270691 | NCBI WGS metagenome assembly JAEIGA01 (sample SAMN17057246, study PRJNA624740) | gut metagenome | biome: biome; isolation source: fecal sample | host: Bos grunniens | place: China: Xizang | collected 2019
GCTAAAGTTTCATTTAATTTGGTTGATACTTCTCTCAACGCACCCTCAACAGATTTATCAGAGAAGTTGTTTCCAACGTCTATAAGATTAATATCTTTAGCATCGGTTGAACCATATACTTCCCATTCACCTGTAACTGGGTTTTTCTTTCTAATTACACCCATTATAAAACACTCCTTTCTTATTTATTTCTATCGCTGTGATTTATATTAAATGTATGGAATTTAGTTTCTCCTACTTTACTTAAATCTTGATTTATTATAGCATTTTTAAATTCATCTGCACCTTTTATTCCAGTTATTTCATAACTATCACAAATTATTTGATCATAACCTATTTGTAAATCTATATAAACTGGATTTTTTGGTAATGCTTGTGCAGCTAACCACCAAGGACTGTTGTCAGCATTAACATGTTTTGTACCTGCTAGTGCAGTTAAAGTCATAGGTTTTTCTTTTCCTGATAATTTAAATCCAGTTGCTTGATTTAATACATAGTAAGTCCCATTTGCTGGATCTGCTTCTCTATTTATTTCAGTTACTCCATCAGCTTGGAATTCATCAACTATTTTTAAATCTGTAGTTCCGTCAATTGTAGTTACATAATCATTATATGCAGCAGATGCATTATAATCATATCCAGTATATAATGGTTTAGACACAGACCAAGCATGGTTATGTCCACATAATACCATATCTACTTTGTGTTTTTCTAATGGAGCTATCCATCTTTGTAAACGTTTAGTTCTACTAACTGTGAATGGACTTAAATGTGCAAATACTATAACCCATCTTGGTTGTACTTCTCTAGCTTCAACTTCAGTTAAATGTTCATCTAACCAAACTGCTTGTGCTTCTAAGAATGCATTAGTATCAGCATATCCTCCAACAGTACCAACACCATCAACATAAGTTGAGTCTGTATTAGAGTTTAGACATACAAAATGAACAAATCCTAAATCAAATGCATAAACTGAATTAGCAAATTGATTTTCTGCAGTTATATAATAATTAAATGCATCTGAAAATTTTTTATCTATTAAGTCATTATTACCACAAGTTATAACATGAGGTATATTTCTAGTTATATCTTTTGCATAATCATAGTAATATGACCATTCAAAACGTCTGTTTGCATTTTGTGAAATATCTCCAGTATTTAAATGGAAATCAAATGGAACTTCTAAATTTTGTTGTTTATTATTTAAAAATCTTGCAGCAACTTGCCAAACATCATATTCTTGTTTAGTCCAAGATTGTTGGTCAGTTGTCCAAAGAATTCTCATTGCTTGTGTTTCATTATATTCTTTTATTTCAAACGTATATGCATCAGATGTACAACCTTCTGTACCAACTTGATATTCATATACACCTACTTCTAAATCTCTTATTATACATCTATGAACAGAAACATCACCGTCTACATTACTAAATAATTCAACAGTTGTTTCGAAAGTTTCCCATTTAGTTTCTCCTTCTTTTCTTATTTTAACAAACCCATTAGCAGTTAATGGAGTTTGGAATGTAAATGTTCTAGTATGTTCTCCTTCTTCACCATACATAACATTTATCATAGAAGGAACTGTTTCCTTTTGTTTTGGTTTATCTATAAACTCAGTCCATCTTCCATCTTTAACACATCTTGGTTTATAGTATTCCATGTTACAAGTTTTATAATTAACTGGTTCACAGTCACAGTCATTGAATCCTTTATTAGTTGCATTAGTTCCTATAATTTTAGATCCACTATTAGCATAATCTATTCTACGAACACCAGTATTTTTATCCATACATTGTAAGTGTCTAGTTTCAAATGCCCATACAGTATCTTCTTTATTAACTCCACCAGCACCAAGTAAATCTATATATCTACCATTAGTCCAGTTTATATTATTCTGAGCATCTTTAGTATTTCTAACAGGATTATCTTCTGGAGTTTCTTCTCCTATACATAGATAACAACTGAAACCTTTATCTGAAAGTTTTATATTCCATTGCATATCGTAATCAACTATATTACATCTAACACCTTGAGCATAGAAATTAGCATGTTGAGCACATCTTATTAAGAAAGAATGTCTTGGAGGTACTATTCCTTCTAATGCTAAAGATTGCCAAGAACCAGCTTTAGCTCTATACCATAAATATAATCCTTTTAAATTTACTTCTAAATCTCTAAAGTTATATAATTCGATAAAACCATGTGTAACAGGAGTTCCTTCTATAGCATCCCCTCCACCATACATTTGGTTTATTATTAAACCATCGAATAATGGGTTATCTCCTTCTTTTGCAGGTTCAGCATTAAAAACATCCATTCTAGTAGCAACAGCTTCACCGTTTACTATATGAACTCTATATTCTTTCCCGTCATCCCCTATTATATCAACAAAGTCTTCACCTAAATTGTCTGCACCTTTTAAGTATTTAGCTTTGACAACTTTATTTTGTCCATCTAAAACAAAAGGTATTAACTCTTCACCAGTTATAACATTACTTTGTGTTAATTGGGAAATCTTTTTATTTTCTGCCATTATTATCACTCCTTTAAAAATTATTGTTCTCTAATAATATATCACTACCATTTTCAAATAATAATCGTGCACCATTTTCTAATAGTAACAACGATTCGGTTATTTTACTTATATTTTCTTCAAGGATTAAATAGCCTCCATCTTCTAATAAGAATAATCCTCCGTCTTCTAAAGATAGTGTTGAATCTTCATTTTTTTCAACAACTACACTTTCTTCAAGGATTAAATAGCCTCCATCTTCTAATAAGAATAATCCTCCGTCTTCTAACGTTAATATAACATCAACAACTTCTTCTTCATCATCACTTGGGTCATCTGGAATATAACCTCCACCGCCACCATGTATTTTAAGATACTCAACATCTTCTTGTAATTTTTTAACTTGATCTTGTAATGTTCGTATAGAGGCAAACATTTCATCTATTATTGGATTATTATATGTTATATCTGCAGTATTTGCTTCACCTGAATCAAACCATATAACATTATCATTTTCTGGTTCATTTTCACCAACATAAGCAATGTCTATTGAATCTATATCTATTTCAACATCCTCAAGATCCTTCTTTGATGCAAATATATTTTTAAGTTCTCTGAGTAAAAATTTTAACTCATGTTTATCTAATGACATTTCATATTCACCTCCTTAAGATTAAGGCTTGAATACATCAGATATAGCATCAATTATATCAGTTTCTGTAATATCATAACATTTACAATCTGATCCAGTAGCTTCTGGAGCTTCTATATAAACAAATCTTTCTCCACCTACTAAAACAAATTCACCATATATTCTATAGTCAACATCATTAAATTCAACATCTATACCATTAGCACCTATTATATCATCTTCAAATGCAACTTTACCACCAAATCCATTGTCTTTAGTTACATTAAAATCATACATTGTAGGAACTGCTATTACTATATATGAACCTTCATTTACATAACCCATTGATAAAGCAACTCTTTCACCAGGTATTGTAGATTTAACACCAGTCTGTTGTTTTAACATATCAACAGTTATATCTGAATAAGATGATATGACTCCTGTTGTAGTTGGATCTATTATACCATAAAACATTTGAGCTTTAACATCGCAATCAGGATGCATCCATTTATTAATTAAATTAAATAATTCATTTATGGCTCCTATTACAGTTTTATCTTCTGTCTGTAATATGTCATATAGAGTTTCCATGTCGAATTTACCATCTTCACCTTTTTCACCTTGAGGTCCTTTAAGAGAATTTAACCAATCTTCTTCAGTACCTTCAAATCCGTTTTCAAGTGCTGTTTGATAAGCAGATTTACCATCAGCACCAGATTCTCCAACAGGTCCTGGTGTTAATTCTATGTTTTCAACAATCTCATTAACATATTCTTCAGTAGCTAAGTTAATAACTTTTCTATCTGCCATAATTATGAGTCACTCCTTTCCATTTTTGTTTATATGTCTTATATCTTTGTTTTTTAAAAAGAAAAAGAATGGACATAAGTCCATTCTTTATTATTCTTTTGGTACGAATACTTTTGTAACTCCACCTATAGTAACTTCTAATTCACCATTAGCATTAAATTTAAACATGTTAGCTAATTCTTTAACAGCAGAGAATATACTAACAGCATGACAATTTTCATTAGATAAATTTATTCTAATACAATTAGTTTCTATAACATTTCCTTCTTCATCAAGCCATTCTATTACATAATCCCATCCTATAAATTTAGCAGCTGTAGAGTTTTTACCAAAGTAATTCCAAGTTGTACCACTTAAACTTGCAAGTGCTAACCATATAGTTTTAGATTTTTTACCTTCTAGTTGCATTACATCTGGAAGAAGAACTCCTCTATCTCCTTCTCTGAATGCTACTGCACCTTCTGGAGCTTGAGTAGTCATAGCCATGTAATACATATTAGGATTACCAGTTTCTCCAACTTCTTGTTGTTTAAATACTGCATCTGCTGGACACATGACTCTTATTTCATCTTCTCTATAATCAATTATAGTTCCTTCTGGAACGCCAGTTATTTTATGTTTTGGTTGTTCTAATACTTCAATTCTTCCTCTTAATTCTACATCATCGTACATTAATTCTTTAAGTTCTTCTTCAGTGAAATAATCAACACCTTTTACAGGTGTGTAACCAGCTTCTCCTTCTGGTCCTTGTTCACCTTGTGGTCCTTGAGGTCCTTCTGGTCCTTGTTCACCTTGTGGTCCTGCTTCACCTTGTGGTCCTTCTGGTCCTTGTTCACCTTGTGGTCCTTGTATTAATTCAATTTCTTCTTTTACTCTAGCCACAATTGCTTCAATATCTATATCTGCAGGAACTTCTCCACTAGCAGTTCCTCCACCACCTATAGCTAACCATTCTCCTGGAACTCCGCCTTCAGTACATATATAAATAGGTTCACTATCCATCATTTCACCAACATTGATTATGATGTCCCCTTTACGATAAGTCATTTTTTTACCTTCAGGTTTTCCATCACCTATAAGTATACTATTAGCAGGTTCAAACAGAGTATCTTCGTTATGTTTTTTACTCATTTAATTCATCACCTTTCATTTTATGATATTAAGTATGCAATAAATTGCATACTTAATAAATTGTTTTTTATCCAACAGGTTCATCATCATCGTCATCATCATTATGATTTATTTGAGATTCAGTTATAAAATTTTTATACTGATTCTCTTTTTGTCCTGTTCTAAGTTTAGATTTTTTAATACTTGCTAACATCCATAACTCACCAGTACAAAATGCATAAAAACATGTTATAAGTGTAGGCGATAATTCGGTACCTGTTTTTAATTGTAACCACATTGCAAGACCAGTAAATCCAAATATTGCAGTTATAATGAATATTATAAGTTTTTTACTAGTTTTACTATGGCTACTTTTTTGTCTTTTAACTCTCTTTACATTTCTCCTATTATATCTAATAGGTTTCATTCTGATTTCACCTCTCCATTATTTTATAATTATAAATTTGTTTAGAGGGGTAAATATAATTAAAATTAATTATATACAATTAATTAAATAAATTATTATAGGAGGTAGGTTACATGGCAAAACATATAATATTAGACGCAGGACATGCAAAGGTTACTGCAGGTAAAAGATCACCTGATGGTAAACTGTTAGAGTACGAGTTTAATAATGACATGCAATACAGACTTAAACAAAGATTCGAAGCGTTAGGATTTAAAGTATATCTAGTTAACCCGAATCCTGAAAAAGGTTCTGAAGTATCACTTGCATCTAGATGTTCTATAGCAAATAGATACTGGGGTAATCAAGGAGAACCAGACTGTCTATATATTTCATTACATGCAAATGCAGCAGGTACAGGTGGATGGAGCACTGCAAGAGGTGTTGAAGTTTACACAGCAGCAAATGCATCAGCGAAATCTAAAAAAGCAGCAAAATTAATAAATGATCAGATATTTAAAGATGTTTATGCGATAGACAAAGGATTTAAAAACAGAGGTCATAAAACAGCAAGTTTTTATGTTATAAAACATACAGCAATGCCAAGTGTGTTAATAGAATATGAATTCTATTCAAATAAAGATGGTGTTAACTTATTAAAAAATAGAAGAGACCTATTATGTGAGTCTACAGTAAAATCTGTTTGTGAATATTTTGGTGTTAATTATAAAACAGGTAACATTAAAATGACTAAACAGGTTCCAGAAGCACAACCAGTAAATAATAAAATAAACGGTCAATATCCTAACGGGACATATAATAAAAATGGTAGAGTAAATGTAAACTCATTAAATGTCCGTAAAGGTAGACCAGGTACAGCAGGATATAATACAATACTTGGTCAAGTTAGAAAAGATGATATTATTAAAGTCGGTTATTGTTTAAATAACTGGTTTGGTATAGTTTTCAATGGAAAACAAGGATTTGTTTGTGGGGATTATGTTGATGTTGATCAATAGTGTTAAATAATTAAAACGATAAGGAGAGAATGATGGTAAAATGAGTAACTACGTTTATAGATATGAACAATTTGTTGTTAGAAAGACAACAGATGGAGGATTTGTGGTGGTCAACACCAAATCAAGTTACGATTGTCATTCCCATGTAAAATCCGTACAAGCAGGTAAAGCATTATGTAAGTTAGCAGCAAAACATAAATTACCAAAAAATAATGATTTATATTTTATTGAAAGTTTAATAAGATTAACTAACAATAAAAAATATTTATGTGAACTGAATAAACTTAAAAATGATATTATAAATAATAATAATATTGAATCTAAAAAATCCAAAATAATCAAAGAAGATGTTAAAAAAGAAATAAAAGATGGTATTGAAGAATACTATAAAAATATGGATGAAGAAGAATAGAAGCAAATGCTTCTATTCTTCTCCCATTAAATCCAAAATTTCAAGTGCTGATATTTGTTGTACTAATCCTCTATATTGTAACGCATCTATATACCATTCATCCATTAAACTCTCAACTACAGTACACCATCCTATTTTACAATATTCACCAACTGTACCTGTTGATTCAACTTTTTCATCATTTAAAACTATTGCAGTTTTTACTTCTAAATCAAGTACTGATTCTGCATTTAAATCTAGATTAAAACCTTCTATTACTAGATTTACAGGCGTTATTATCGCAACTCTTAATAAAGGTAATGGTAATATATTACAATTCTCACCATCTACTAAACATCGTTTCATACCATTAACATCAACAGGTATGCTTAACACAGGTGTTTCCTCTTGAGGTTCAACATCTTCTATCTGTTCTGCAATTTCTTTTATTTTTTCTTCTATTTCTTCTATAGTTTCCTCTTCTTCGACCTCATCATCATCACATTCAAATTCGTCTTCGGCAATTTGTTGATGAGGTAAAACGTTGCCGTCACTATCTGTATATGCAAATGGATGTATACATACTTCTGGATCTTCAACTTGCTTTACTCTTCTTTCTATAAACTCATCTACTATTTGTTTAACTCTATTTTCTTTCATATCATTATCCCTCCTAGATATTTTTTATTTCTAATAGTTTGTTATGCTGTTAATAAATTTTCATCAATAGTACCAAAAACAAGATTATAAGGATATTCAAAACTAAAAAGGAGGTTTTATTCATGGATATAGATCAATACAAAAAACTCGCATTTAAAAATAATACTTTTAATTTAAAAGCAGTTGAGATGTCGTTAGAAGAATCTAAAATGAATGCGTATCAATATTTACGTCAATTCCAATTAGAGTCAACTGGATATCAAAGATTTGATTTTAAAATGCAAGATATTTATAGAACGAACAAAGTAAACCATGGTTGGAGTTATGTTCCTAGAAGATGGTTATTCTATATCGATTATGAATTCATACATGTCGGTAAAAGATTGGACTATAAGAGATCCGAATTATTTGAAAAAGATCTTAGTTATGATGATATAATAAATAATCCTGATTTATTCAGCTCATCATTTTTAGTATATATAGATGGCGAATTATTTACTGAAGGAATAAAAATACTTTGTAAAGAGGAAAAAACTTATGTCATCTTTAATTGTAAAGAAAAACCAGCTGATAATGGATTTACTATAAGTGATATGTTAAGATATCTAAACGATAATGTTGATGTTACTATATTCTTTATACCTAATGTAGGTATAACAAATATATCAACTAATGCATATAGATTAAGAAATACTGCAGCATATAAAGGATTACAATATAGATCATTGAATTTTTCAGAAAAAGCAACATATGACGATAAAACATTGACATATGTTAAGTATAAAGATTCATTGGCATCAAAACCAGTAAATGTGAATTTTGGTGAAATCGGTTTATTTGTAGATGAAAATACTGTACAAAAAACGATAGATGAAAATCCTGATGACACGACAATGAATATTCAGGTCATACCATTAAGACATATTTTCCAAAAAGTTAAACTTGAAGTAGGTGATAAATGGTTTAAATTGCCAATGCAAGATTATCCTATTGCATCAGATAACTGTTTAGTATTTGATACTGAAGGTACGTTTATTCATAAAGCTAGAATTAGACATTATTATCCTAACGTATATTCAGTTGAAGACGTGGATGATGTGATAGCAGAAAAAGAACTTATTATTTATGTATTCTATTATAAAAATAATCAAAGTATTTTAAAACATATAAACATTGTAGAAGTATATCAAAAATACATGTATGATTATTTAGAAAGATATAGAGATGGTAAAATACCACAAATATTAGTAGATTACGAACCGCCTATAGTTGATTATAATATAAAAGACTTTAGGTTATTTAATCTAACTGATAGTCATTTTGTATACAAAGTTGAAAAGATGAGAGAATTCATAAGAGCAGACGTAAATAATTTTAGACGTTATTTAAGAAAACTTGATGTACACAACAACTACTATTATGTTGATATAAGTAAGATAAATCTGGAAGAACGTTTAAGAAGAGATAATTCTGATACTGGATTAATGCCGAGAGAATTTAATGAAGACCATTATATGTTTATATTCAGAAACGATTTCAGAGGAATGTACGATAAATTATTAATACATGTAGATGGGATAAGATATGAGACTCTAGAATTATTTGCAACGGATAAATACGATTTCGTATATATTCCTTGTAATATAATTAAGCCTGATTCTATATTAGAGATAGAAAAACTTACTGAAGTTAATAAAGAAATCCCGTTTACTGCAGATGAAGCTCATGTTACTATAGATATAGGAGAATTCGCAGTAAGAAATAAAACATTGTATAATGACTTATTTGTAATAGATAATGAGACTTCAATGTATCTTGAACCACACCAATACAGAATAGTGTTCCCATTTGAGATAGAATATAATCCAGAAGTTATCAATTATATAAAATCTAAAGATGGCTCAGACTATTATTATTTAGATATATCAAGTGAAGGAAAAGTTAAATTGGTTCAACCTGATAAATCTAATATATATTACAATGCAGGTTATGTAGTAACAGAAGATGATATAACTAATAGTATATACCAACTTAATATAGATCATAGTGATGTTGCATACGATTTACTTGATGGTGACATGGAAATAGCAAAAAAAGTTAATTCTATTAAAGATCCTAACACTAGCTTCTTATTTAATATTTCAGATGGAAAAGTAAGTATAGAAGTAATGTCCGATAACATTGCTACAATAAATGAAGACGAAGTATTACCTGATGTAATAGAATTAAGCAATGTGTTCTTACGTTGTAACAGATTCGTCACTGTTATAATATTAGATGAAGCGTTATATGGAAGACAACTTAGTCTTTGTATAAAGAAAAATTTCAAAATAGCTAAAAAAGAAATACAAGAAGTAGAAGAAGATCTTAGTGCTATAGAATTCGTTGCAGATAGTAAAAATGACAGACGATATTTTAGATTATATAGAAATGGTAAACTTGTTCCTAGACACTTAGGAGGGGTTAGATTCCCATTTGATTGTAATGTTGCTGAAATGGTCGTTTACCCTGGTTTCCATAGGGAAATTGGTGATGTTATAACAGTTGAAATGATGCCATATATGATGAATCAAATTTGTTATATGACACATATACCTAACAATAAAGTTATCGATTTAAGAGGAATGATAGATAAACCGTTTGATTTTAGATGGCATGATATTTATATAAATGGTAGAAAACTTGTTAAAAGCGAAGTTGAAATAATAACAGCAAACAGAATTAAAATTTTAGGTTCTGAATCATTAAGATGGTTGGAGATAATCGAAAATTCAAGAGATAAAGAATACTTTGGTTATAAACCAGTATATGACTTTATGGATGAATTATTTGATTTTGACCAAGAATTCGCAGATAGAGTAAATGATTCTATAAAAGATATGTTTGATAACGAAGAACCTGTAGTAGAAAATCCTATACCATTAATAGACTACATTCTTAAAGATTTTTATGA
>JAEIGA010018952.1_pt1 | contig 10492 bp, 13 predicted proteins | sample 9270691 | NCBI WGS metagenome assembly JAEIGA01 (sample SAMN17057246, study PRJNA624740) | gut metagenome | biome: biome; isolation source: fecal sample | host: Bos grunniens | place: China: Xizang | collected 2019
CATTCAGAGGGAGATGGACTTTTTCCCATTGAAGCCTTATACGAATATCGTGGAGGGTAATGCCTTGAGAATGGATTGGAATGAGGTTGTGCCTGCGTCGGAACTGAATTACATTATGGGTAATCCGCCGTTTGTGGGAGCCCGCTGGATGACGTCTAAACAGAAAGAAGATGTCATAAATAGTTTTGGGAAAGCTTGGAAGGGTGTGGGAGATTTAGATTATGTAAGTTGCTGGTATAAAGTAGCCTATGAATACATTAAGCATACTTGTGTCCGTTGTGCACTTGTTTCCACAAACTCTATAACCCAGGGTGGAGCTGTCGCAATTCTTTGGAAACCTCTTTTTGAATTAGGCCTTCATTTTGATTTTGCATATAGAACCTTTAGGTGGGATAGTGAAGCTAGCGCAAAAGCACATGTTCATTGTGTTATAATTGGTTTTAGCGTAGCTAACTATAACAGGCAAAAGAAAATTTTTGATGGGGAGAATATAACCATAGCTTCAAATATCAACGGATATTTACTTGATTCTCCTTCTGTATTTATTGAGAAACGAATGCGTCCGATAAGTGACGTTCCAGAAATTTCATTGGGTGGACAGCCAATTGATGATGGAAACCTCACATTGACAGAAGAAGAAAAAGATCTATTGATTCAAGAAGAACCTGACGCACAACAATTCATCAGACCATACATGATGGGAAGCGATTTCATTCAAAGAAAGCCAAGATACTGCTTGTGGTTAAAGGGGGCAAATCCAGCTGAGTTGAAGAAATGCACAAAGGTGCTGGAGCGAGTTAAGAAAGTTAGGGATTTCAGAATGCAGAGCAATCGTTCTAGTACGCTTAAGGCCGCAGAAACTCCAACTCTTTTCGGAGCTCCATTTGAATGCACTGGAGACTATGTTGCGTTACCTAAAGTATCATCTGAGAATAGAAGATATATACCGATTGACTACCTGACAGCGAATATAATTCCAGGAGACAAACTATTCTGTATGCAGAATGCAACGAAGTACGATTTTGGTGTTATGAACTCAAATGCCCATATGTCCTGGATGAGAGCTGTTTGTGGAAGATTAGAGATGCGATATAGTTATTCCAATACAATCGTTTACAACAACTTCCCATGGCCAACACCAACGGATACTCAGAAAGAGAAGATTGAGAAGACAGCTCAGGCAATTCTGGATGCACGTAACCTCTATCCTGATTGCTCTCTCGCAGACCTTTATGATGAGGTAACTATGCCACCGGAACTTCGCAAGGCTCATCAGGAGAATGACAAGGCTGTGATGGAGGCGTATGGTTTCAAAATATCGATGTCAGAAAGCGAGGTAGTCGCAGAACTTTTCAACCTATATAAGCAACTCACTAAAGAGCAGTAAGTCATATCTATATGTTCGGAGGCATTCTCATAGTCATTGCATTTATTGGTCTTACCATTTGGAGGATAATCATGTCCTCACCTGACAACGTGGGTAAGGCTGGGGAAAGACGTGTGGCGAGAAAGCTAGATTGGCTTCCGAAAGAGTATACAATCTTAAATGACATAATGCTTCGCACTCAATATGGAACAACACAAATAGACCATGTCGTTGTATCCCCATACGGCATCTTCGTCATTGAAACCAAAAACTACAAAGGATGGATCTTCGGTCACGAAAACTCCGAAGAATGGAAACAAAGCTTACTAGGTAAGAAGAGATGGTATGGATGGTCAAGTGAAAAACATAAATTCAGGAATCCAATACGCCAAAACATGGCCCACACAAAAGCTATTAAGAGATTACTTTCTGATACAGGAGACTTCCGCATCATCCCTATTGTAGTTTTTTCAGACAGTGCAGACCTGAAAATCACCACACCTAATCACATTGTGGTGAATTGGTGCAACCTACGTAGTGCTATCAAGCAGTTCAACATTCCATGCATACCTGAGAAACATCTTAACACAATAATAAGCACAATCAGCTCAGCAAATGTGGTTGACAAAGACGCTCGAGAATCCCATATCTTTTCTGTTCAACAGACTCAGTCAAGAAAATATCAGATGATAGAGAGCCGAATCTGCCCACAATGTCACTCCGCTCTTGTTGAGAGGAAGGGCAAGTTCGGGAGTTTCTTAGGATGCTCGAACTATCCTAAATGTAAGTTCACACATAATTTAGATTAAGTATCACGTCATGGACCAGCCAAGGATTGAAAGAATGCTTCGACTGATGAAGTTGATGTCCGGCAATACGAACTATACAATAGGTGAACTAGCCAAGAAGCTAGGAATCACATATCGTTCTGTGTACAGATATATAGATACATTTGAAAACAGCGGGTTTGTCGTCGACAAGGTCAGAAAGAATGTCTATAAGCTTGGCAAGATGCCTAAGGGATTAGTAGAACTCGATAAACTTATCTACTTTTCCGAAGAAGAGGCATACATCGTAAACAACCTCATCAACGGACTCGACGCGACTAATACTCTCAAGGCCGACCTTCATCGAAAATTAGCAGCTGTCTACCAGTGCACAAGTATAGGCAACTACATTGAAGACAAGAACTGCGCGGCCAATATCGAGATGCTTGGACAGGCCATTCGCGAGAAAAAGAAGGTCATCCTAAAGAACTACGAGTCAGGAAACTCCAAGCAGGTCGCTGACAGGCTCATCGAGCCATACGAATTCACCACCAACTACATCGACATCTGGGGATACGACATCGAGAAGGGCGAGAACAAAGTCTTCAAGATCTCCAGAATAGACTGGGTCTGCGTGCTTGACGACGAATGGAGCAAGGAAGCACTGCACCAAAAGGCAAGGACCGACTGTTTCAGAATGAGCGGTAACGAAAGTTATCATGTCAAGTTAGAACTTACCATAAAGGCTAAAAGTCTGATGACTGAAGAGTACCCACTCTCAGAAAAGTTCATTACAAAGAAATCTGGGCGCTGGATTTTTGAGGCAGACGTCTGCAAGTTGGAAGGTGTTGGACGTTTTGTTATTGGTCTGGCAGACCAGATTAAGATACTTGAAGGTGAGGAATTGAAAGAATATATCATTAGTTTTACAAACAATTATCTTAAATAGAACACATATGGATGTTAAACTTATGCCTGTCAGCATGGGCGGAGTCGAAATTAAGGTTCCTGAGACATGGAGTGCTGAAACAAACCTATACGTCGAACCAGATGGTAGGGAGTGTTCGATGATTGAAGTTTCCGCTACAGAAGGAGACCCAAGATCAATCATCATCAGCTATGGACCGATGCCTGAAGGTTCCGATGCTCTCATGGAAGCAGGAGGAACATACGAAGAACTAATCGGAGAATTCGGACCTGAGCCGGAAGATGATCCAATCTGCGATTATGATTTCCTAGGAAGAACGGCATACGGATTCGAATGTCCGACAGAGGATAATCTTGCATGCAATTTCATTTGTGCAGATATCGGAACCCAAGAACAGTTGGAGACTGGTACTGGATGCAAGCTACTGACCGTCTTGACTACTGCGGCAACATATGAGCAAATCGACGAGCTGCTCGATCTTATTGAAGAAAATATATCGTTCAACTAAAACTTCATACACCATGAAAAAATCTTTAATCCTTATGCTTTCATGCTGCATTATAACTGCATGTAACTCATACACCGAAAAAATCAAAGAGGAGATCAAAGAGGAGATTATCAATGAGCTGAAAAGTTCAGAAGATGTTCAGAAAGGTTACGGCAACTATTTCTATAACGAACAGATATCCATTGGAGGCGAAGGATATTATATTCATCATTCTACTTTAGAATGTCCCGCTATAAAAGGAGGAGTGAAGAGGAATTTCACATATACAAACTCAGAAGATCGAAATCTTTTCTGCTCAAAATGTATGGATGATGCTTTGATTGAACATTTCAATAAAAGTTTCTTCTCTGAAAAGAAAAAATAGATGAGCACCTTACAACGAGCTTTAGCGATCGCAACAGAAGCGCATAAAGGACAATTCGATAAGTCCGGCAAGGACTACATCGGACACCCTTTGCGCGTTATGGAGATGGGTAGAACAGAGGATGAGAAAATTGTCGGGGTGCTTCATGATGTAGTTGAAGACACTGACTGGACCTTCGAGGCACTCGAGGAAGAAGGCTTCTCCAAAGAGGTCATTGATGCTCTAAGATGCGTCACCAAACTCTCTGAGAATGAGAATTACGATGACTTCATTGAAAGAGTAAAGAAGAATCCTCTAGCCACAACAGTCAAGATTAACGACCTCACGGACAACATGGATATCCGCCGCCTCCCCTATCTGAGTGACAAGGACGTAAAACGACTCAAGAAATATCTCAAGGCATATAAAAGGCTCATCGGTGAACCTGTGTATTCTTTATATGCTGCCCGTCAGGAACACCCTAATGCATACGATCCCTGGACTGAAGAAGCAGATGCAAAGCTTAGGCTGATGTGGGCAGAAGGTACATCGATACAGGATCTTGCAGAACACTTTGGCAGGAAACAGAGTGCGATAATCGTGCGAATGAAGAAACTGGGTTTATAATTTCTTCGTATAACCACATACGTGAAGTTAACAAAGTACAGGCGATACAATTCAAGTGTCGTCTGTATTTTTCTGTAATATGGTAACAGAAAAATGCAGATAAATATTTTTTGTCAGAATGTGTCAAAAACCGGAATTACCTTTGCCAGCATAAAATCACAGGCCATGTACATTATAAACTTCACACTACCTTCATTCAACGAAGAATTTGCAGTCTTATATCATCCTGACGGCCCCATGCTCGGACAGATGAAGAGGAACAGCGGGAACATGTATCCATTCAATATCTTTCCGGAGAGGGTTGAAAGAATGGGATCTCTCAGTATTGACTTCAGAACACCTATTACCATCCTCTATGATAATAACGGATCAGGCAAGACCACCATTCTCAATCTAATCGCAGAGCATCTCAATGCTGCACGACATTCCGCATTCAACAAGAGCGGTCTATTTTATAATTACCTGGAGTTATGCCATTCAGAACTAAGTCACAGGTGCGAAAGGAAGCTGATGATCACCAGCGATGACGTATTCGAGCATCTGCTCAAGGAACGTCGTAAGTTCGACGTCTTCAACGAAGCGAGAGACCGCTATGACGAACATATCTCACAGGAGAGGCTGAGATTCAGCAGGGAACGCGTAAGCATCGACTGTGAGGATCCGGAGAGCATTCAGGCATACAAGAGAAGGTGTCAGATTATGAACAACAGCAACTCCAAGCTCATAGTCCAGAAGATGGGAGTCGACAGGAAAGGACAGTCCAACGGAGAGACAGCCATAGACTTCTTCACCGATCAGATTCAGACTCGAGGCCTATACCTTATCGATGAGCCCGAGAACAGTCTTTCTCCCAAAATGCAGCAGGCGCTTGCAGACTACCTTAAGGTAATGACACAGGAGTTAGGATGCCAGTTCATAGTAGCATCCCACTCCCCTTTCTTCATAGGCATTGAGGGAGCAACTGTCTATGACCTTGACTCGCAGATAATCGAGCCATGTGACTGGAGAGAGTTAGAAAGCATCCAGGTATACAGGGAGTTCTTCAGACAAGTTGAACAGAACGCAATATGAAAGCATACGGTACATTCATTCAGTTCCTTAAAGAGAAGGGATGTCACAAGGAATTCAACGAGGCATTTCAGGCACAGGCACCTGGATACCGACTAGATGCCACTCTATGGGATATCCTCGGAGGTGACGAATATATATTCGGCAGGATCTTCGACTGGGAACGGACACCACAAGGTCGCCAGTTCTGGGCTCAGATAGACCAAGAATGGTACGATTATTCATCATAGAACGACAACTTATACATTCAACCGACATGACTCAGGAAGAAAAAATAGCCAAAGGCCGTAGCCTTCTGAAAATGAGGGTTGCGAAGAAATACAAACAGGAATGCAATGATCCTGACCTTGTAAAGATTCCTCTTGAAGGTCTTCACTCCATCGCACTCCAGCAAATCGGTGAGCAGGAGTCATATATCCAGGAACTTGAAGATAAGATTGTTCTTCTTGAGAAAGAACTGGCAAAGAAAGAGGCTAAGGTTGCCCTTACAAGGCAGGAGAACAAAAAGATCGCTCAGGAGGTCAGACGAGAGGAGGTGATTGAGAAGATATATAAGGACGCCTGTGCATTTAAGACAGAAAATAAAAGGCTGAAGGAGGAAATAAAGGCACTCATTGGAAAACTCTGCATCAAGAATTGTGAAGTAGAATCTCTCAAGAGCCAACTGAATACTATATCTTAAATTTTGGGTATATACACATCGCTGTTCCTACAAGCATCCTGACCTAGAGTGTCCTTGCAGGCAAAAATACCACACAGTCGACATAAAGAAAGGCAGCTCGGGTAATCAGTCCGGGCTGCCTTGGGAGATAGAGGTTCACGTCATCACGACGCTCCTCCGTGCCGAACGGCTAGCAAGGTCCGGCAGAACGCCGGAAGAAGTCTTGCGACCCGGCTATTCCTCAGCCAGGTCGCGTATCTTATTCACGACAATCTCGATATCCTGATGTTCGGTACCGTTCTTGTCAGTCCATGTATTAGGAGTGAGTTTTCCTGTAAGGAGAACTTCCTGTCCCTTCTTGAGGAGGTCCCATGGAATGGTCTGCTGGTTGTCATCGAATTCCTTCTTGAAGATGACGCAGCGGAAGAAGCGAGCGTTCTTATTATCCTTTGTGAAGTTCTTTGCGAGTGTGAATCGCGCGAAAGTCTTTCCTTCGTTAGGTGTCACGTCGGCTGTAAGTCTGCCTGAAAGCTGGATGTAGTTACCTGTATTCATGATAGCTTGATTTAAGGTTGGTTAAACTTATTTTACGGATGCCGCAATAGTACCTGAGGACAAGGGCTCAAGGATACCCCCGGGAAAATACTACCCGAAGGCTGTGGAGATTTTCACGAGGTACCAGCGGATCGGAGCAATGGGCCATTGCGCAGAGTCCTTTAACCAGAAGTCAGAAGGAAAGTACCTTTGCGTCCGGAAATAAAGGAGACCACCCTGTTCAAGCCTGAAGTAAGGAGACTCAGCACAAGACAGACTCCCGATGCGATTCCAGGAGGGCATGAGACTTTTCTCACACTCTCGGCAGGAACCACTCTCGGATAAGTGCATCATCGATTCGGGCGCCCAACTTCTCAGGATTCGCATCCAGTGCCCTCTTCCATGGTGACCCGCTTGCAGTGTGCGGACAGGAAAGTGCCGATGCAGAAGTCCAGGCAAATCTCTGGAAACACTTGGTGACAAAGACGAACTCGGATGGATGGTCTGCCTGAAGCATATCATACTCGACCTCGCCTGTGCCGACGTTCTTCTTCAGGTGCTTGTAGGCTCTTGGAAACACAGGACCGTACTGCCACACCTGCGGATGCTCACTCAGAAGCCTCTCTCCCTTTGTAGCCAGCCAGACACCATAGGCATTGTAAAGGATGCTCTGTATCTGCGACCCGTTCAGGTGAATATCATGCATAGATGCCATCCATTGCAGAGCCTTCGCCACAACCACACTATCCAGCTCATGTGATTCACCCTCCTTTTCCCACGGAAGATCTTCACTAACATTATCACGTATTGTCGATTCTTCTACTATAGGAACTGACGGAACGGTATCTACATTCTGAGCTTCCTCCTGTTGTATCTGAGCCATGAGTGTCTTTATGCTTATCGGGTGCGGAAACCCTTGGCGTCGTCTCTCTCTTCGCCTTGTCGCCTCCTGCTGCCTTGCTGTTTCCTCTTCACTTACCTTCACACCCATCCTGACCATCACCCTGTCAGCGATAGCGTCAAGGAATCGTTCCTCCATCTCCGGATTCGGAGTCATATCGCCTCCATGGAGCCATGCCATCACCTCTCTGAGGTCGTTCCTGTTCTGTGTTTCCATACGATTTATAGAATTATATTTTTATATAATATCCTCTTTGTTGCTACTATATCGCGTTTTCATATAAAGAAAGGGGCCGAAACCCCTTCCTGTTAGAAGCCCTTGAATGTGTCAGGCGGGAGATCGTCGTCATCCTGCACCGGAGCCTGTGACTGCACCTGCTGACCTGTTCCCGAATACGGTCTGATATTACCGATGATGGGACTCACTCTTGCGAGATCATCCTTGCTGAGGGCAAGTTTCTCACGATTGCTCTTACCCACGCTAGCCTTCACGAAGTGGCTATTTCCGTACTGACTGTTAGCCGTCTCACGGACGAAGATGTCAAGAAGGCCCTTCGGCTGTCCAGTCTTTGACTGACACATGAAGATTGAAGGGTTGCTCTGGATCGGAATCGCTATGCTGTCCTGTCCGTTTACCTTGACTACCTGAGCACCGACAAGTGCAAGAAGGTCGATCTGACCAATGAATGAATTTGTTGTCATAATGTATTTACTTTATTAGTTGTTATTACTTTACTGAGAATCTTCTGCCTGGCTGAGTCGTCTCCAGATACTTTGCATAACCCGATGGATCCGCCTCAAGGAAAGCCTTTGCATTGAACTTCTGAGTCGCCTTAGTGTTCTTCCACATGGCCATCACCGCACCTGTAGGTGATACCAGCGTCTCAGCCTGTCCCATCGCCATCTTGATCTCATCCTCTAGGACAGTCTGGGTCTTTTCCAGAGCCTTGATTTCCGAGGTGATCTGTTTAAGACTATTGTACACTGATATCAGCTCAGCATCTGCCTGCATGGTCTCTCCGGCATTCGCCTGAGGATTCTTGAGGAACGTGTCTTCTGAATTGATATCATCCGGTGCAATTCCACCACAGACATTGATGAGCCAGAACTGCTCTATCGCTTCCACAAGCGCCTTGTAGAAATCTGGGTTGAAGTCGAACTCCTTATATCCGAAGTTAAGTCTTGGATATGACGATATCCATGCAACCGCACCTTTCTTCACGCCCATCACTCCCATCTGATACTGAAGCTGGCAGTACCAGTACACCGGAAAGTCCTCTGTATCAACCGCTACTGAAGTAGTCTTGCACTCAAGGATTCGGAGATTCTTCTTGATGTGTTTCTGCCCAGCCTCGTAATAGAGTCTGTCAGGAGACACTCTCAGATAATCGCACTTCTTATCCACTGCGATCCAGTCACCCTCTGAACTCTTGCAAACTTCTGCACCTGTCCTAGCAGCGAACATGGTCACGACTGACGGTTCCATATGATGTCCCAGCTCCATAGCCTCGTTCTGATCGATCGGTCCATCGACTCCGGTCTTCCTTCTCCAAAGGCTATAAGGTGTATCGAACTTATTCACACCCATTATTGTTCCCGCTTCAGAGGATCCTATTCCTTTCTTGCGCTCATCCAGCCACTCCTCGTGAGTAGCCGGACGTATTACTCTATATGCCATATCTGTATGTTTTATGATTTCTTACCTGACTGCTTCAGAAGAAGATCTAAATCTTCATCCGAGATTGTGTACTTGAGACGAATCTTCTTGGTGATTGCCTCTGCATCATCCTTGAGTGACGCTGTGAACGCTACTGCTGACTTCCAGGCGCTACTCTTGGAACTGAGTTTAGGAAGCACTGTCGTCACCACCGACTGTTCCGGCTGTAAAGTCTGAACCTGCGGATTGCAGTCATACTTTGTAACGTCCTTCTCGAAGTAGACATCCGCTCCGATTCCGAGAGCCTTCGCCGCAACGCTGATGGCATCGGTATAGGCTTTCTTGTAGGCATCGTCATCGAGGTACGGTATGTAGACCTGCTGTCCGTTCTCATACTTCTTCTCATTGGCGATAAGCCTGTTTCCGCCGTTTCCGTAGATCGGCTTGCTCCACTCCCCGTCTTTCTTCACGAAGAGGTTGATGTCGACAAACACAGCCATCTCGCCGCTCTCGCTGGCTTCTGTCCATGTCCTCACAATCTCCGTATACCATCCGAATCCCGCCGGGCCGAACACCTCGGTAAGCTTCTTGATACGCCACATCGGATTGATGTCATTCTTGCCTTTCAGCCTTCCTGCCTCGATGGCCTTCTTTGCCTCTTCGGGCACATTTCTCACTCTCTCATAGATCGAGAGGTTTCCGTTGTCCTGCTGGACCTGCTTGTTATTCTCCATATCTTCTTGGATTAATGATTGAACGTCAGTTCATCACTCCGGCCTTCCCTATCGGGACCAGGCTGTGATGTTAAGCAGACAGAAGGTGAACGGAGTAAACGGACAAGGCAGTCAAGGGAAAATCGATGCTCCAATGGGAGTGTCTATTTTGCTGAAGACATATGCGAAGCCGTGAGCATGGTGCATTGGGAGATTGACACCGTTACATACCTTCGCGGCACATCACAGACATCCCGAAAGGGGTTGGTTATAAAATTCCGCCTAACACCCGGTTACTTCGGTTATTATCTGACATTATATTATAGAACCTAACGGCTGGATTCATCTTTTTTAGATAAATTTGCAATGTCCAGCTATTAACAGAAAGTCACATGGAAAATAACAGAACCGAATCCCCTC
>JAEIGA010018953.1_pt1 | contig 10492 bp, 12 predicted proteins | sample 9270691 | NCBI WGS metagenome assembly JAEIGA01 (sample SAMN17057246, study PRJNA624740) | gut metagenome | biome: biome; isolation source: fecal sample | host: Bos grunniens | place: China: Xizang | collected 2019
CTCAAGAATGTTAAGGGTCTTGGCCTTAAGACGGCACAGAAAATCATTGTTGAGATTAAGGATAAGGTTGTGGGCGTGGGTGCTGCTGTGGCACAGAAGGATGTGCTGGAGAATATGAGCAGCGGCAACGAGGCCTATGCGGAGGCTGTACAGGCTCTTATGATGCTCGGATTTAGCAAGGCCTCCAGCGAGAAGGTGCTCAAAAAGGTGGTCAAGGAGAATCCCTCGGCAGAGGTGGAGGCTATGATTCGCTTGGCACTCAAACAACTCTAAAGAAACAAAGTAGGCTATGAAAGAGAAAATCATAAATCGAAGCAAGGAGATTGCCGGCAGTATCAAAAGGCGCATTACGCCCGCCTTCCTGATAGCTCTCTTCCTCTCGTTCATCTTCTGGTATAGCGGCAAGTTGCAATATACCTACACTGCCGAGGTGCCCATCTCGGTTGTGATTGAGGGACAGCGCCACCGCGTAACCTGCGTAGTGGAGGGTACGGGTCACAATATCATCTCGGCCCACTACTTCAAGCGCAAGAGGATAAAATTGCGCCGCACGGACCTGGAGTTGATTCCTGTGGAGGGGGTGTCGGACACCTATCGGGTGACCACCGAGTCGTTGCAGAGTGCCATTGCGGTACGCAACGCCAATCTCAAGGTGCTCTCTGTGAGTGCTCTGCCCTATATCAACTTGGAGGACTAAACACTTTTTCCCCTCGACTGTGGCTGTGAGGCGTGTGGCAATAACCGGAGGTATTGGAAGCGGCAAGAGTACCGTGTGTAGGGCTCTTGCGGCTGTGGGTGGTGCGCCCATCTACGATTCGGACCAGAGGGCAAAGGATATTATGAATGCCAATGAGGCTGTGGTGAGAGAGATTACTGCTCTGTTTGGCCCCGAGGCCTACACCGCAGAGGGGCTCAACCGCCCCCTGATTGCCTCTGTTGCCTTCGGTAATCCGGCAGTTTTGGAGCAACTCAATGCCATTGTGCATCCGAGGGTGGTGGCCGACTTTGAGGAGTGGGCCGAGGCTCAACAGAGCGACTATGTTATTCTGGAGAGCGCCCTGCTGTTCACCTCGCCGCTTGTGGGCCATTACGACTTGTCGGTGGTGGTGGATGCTCCTCTGGAGATGAGAATCGAGAGGTGCGTAAGGCGTGATGGGGCCTCAAGGGAGCAGGTGGCAAGCCGCATTGCCCGTCAGATGCCTGCCGAGCAGATGAGGCTGCGAGGCGACATTGTTGTTGAGGCCGACGGGCGCGACCTGCGGCCTATAGTTGAGGAAATTGACCACATAATAAGAACTCTATGAAACCATTAAATCCACATCGCAAGGTGATGTCCATTCTCAATGTCACCCCCGACTCCTTCTTTGCCGAGAGTAGGGCGGATCAGCGTGAGGAGATAGCCGCTCGCGTGGTGAGAATGCTCCGCGAGGGTGCCGACATCATCGACATTGGGGGTTACTCCACACGCCCTGGTGCCGAGGATGTGGCGGTTGAGGAGGAGTGTCGCAGGGTACTTGTGGGTGCAGAGATTGTGCGCTCTCTGGCCTCTGATATGACACTCTCGATTGACACCTTCCGCAGTGAGATTGCAGCGGCGGTGCTGGAGAGGTATGAGAATGTGATAATCAACGATGTGAGCGGCGGCGAGAGAGATTCGAGGATGGCCGAGGTTGTGGCTCACCACGAGGCTCCGATGGTTGTTATGCACTCGAGGGGCACGCCCCAGACTATGCAGATGCTCACAAACTATGCCGATGTTGTGGAGGAGGTGCGCAACCACTTGGCTCGTCGTGCCGACATCCTGGAGGCCAAGGGTGTGCGTGAGATAATACTCGACCCCGGCATCGGTTTTGCCAAGACCCAGGAGCAGAATTTTGCGCTGATAGCATCATTGGAGCGTGTGGTATCCTTGGGCTATCCCGTCCTGGCTGGCATCTCGCGCAAGAGTTTTATGTGTCGCGCCTTGGGTATCACCCCCGAGGAGGCTTTGGAGGCTACGACTGCCCTTCATTGGGCCTGCCTTGAGAGGGGCGCATCCATACTCCGAGTCCACGATACGCTCGCCGCACGACAGACCATCTCGCTCTACGAAAAAATCTACCGACTATGAAAAACGATATCATCCGTATAGAAAATCTCCACAAACGCTACGGCTCCCTTGAGGTGCTTAAGGGGGTGTCGCTCTCCATTGAGGAGGGTGAGGTTGTGGCCATTGTGGGCCCCAGCGGTGCGGGAAAGACCACACTGCTCCACGCCATCGGTGCCCTCTCCGAGTTCGACGAGGGTGAGGTGTGGGTCGATGGAGTGGGCGTTGCAGAGCTTAAGAGCGACTCGGCGGCCGACTTCAGGGCCACACGCATAGGTCTGGTGTTTCAATTCCACCACTTGTTGCCCGAGTTCACAGCCCTGGAGAATGTATGCATCCCCGGCTATATCGCCTCGCGTCCCAAAGAGGATGTGGAGCGTAGGGCCCACGAGCTGTTGGAACTTGTGGGGCTTGGTGAGCGCAAGAGCCACAAGCCTGCCGAACTCTCGGGTGGTGAGCAACAGAGGGTTGCTATTGCGCGTGCGCTGATTAACTCGCCACGCCTGCTGCTGGCCGACGAGCCCTCGGGTAACCTCGATAGCCACAATCGTACGGAGATTCACAACCTCTTCTTTGAGCTACGCGACAAGCTTGGGCTCACCGTTGTTGTGGTCACCCACGATGAGTCGCTGGCCCAGATGAGCGACAGGAAGATTACCATCATCGATGGTGAGATACACGACGAAAATTAGACTCCGAGGGGAGAGTTTTTCCCTTCGAGTTGGATGGTTCTTATAACCGTTTAGTTGATACCGCAGCCTTGAATCCCGAACTGAAAGATACCCTGGAGGAACTCTACCTCCGCTACGATAACCCCGATTTCATCGAGGCCGACCCCATATCCATTCCCCACTCCTTCTCCTCGCAACTCGACAGGGAGGTGAGTGGCTTTTTGGCAGCCACCATCGCCTGGGGCAACCGCAAGGCTATTGTGAAGAGTGCCTTCAGGATGATGGACTACCTCGACTCACGCCCCTATGAGTATGTGATGGGGGCCTCGGAGAGGGAACTCAAGGAGCTTGGTAGCTATGTCCATCGCACCTTCAACGGCACCGACTTGGAGTGTTTCATAAGGGGCTTAAGGCGCATCTGCGAGCAGCGTGGCTCGCTCGGCGAGTGGTTTCAGAGTGAGTATGAAGCAACGGGCGATATGAGGGTGGTGCTGGCCAACTTCCGCCGTGAGTTCTTCGATTTTTCCCACCCTGCACGCAGCGAAAAACACCTCTCGTCAATTGCTAAAGGGGCGGCTTGCAAAAGACTCAATATGTACCTTCGTTGGATGGTGAGGGAGGATGTCCACGGTGTGGATTTCGGCTATTGGAGGCGAATCCCCGCTTCGGCACTCTACCTTCCTTTGGACCTCCACTCGGGCAACATCTCTCGCCAGCTGGGACTCTTGGAGCGCAGGCAGAACGATTGGAAGGCTGTGGAGGAGGTTATGGTACATCTGCGCGAGGCCGACCCTCGGGACCCTGTGAAATATGACTACGCACTCTTCGGCGTGGGTATTAATGGCGATATGGTATAGCAATGGCGGGTGGTTTCACATTCAAGAGATTCGCCATTGAGCAACAACGCTCGGCAATGAAGGTGGGCACCGATGGTGTCCTTCTTGGTGCGTGGGCCAATATCAACCCCTCGCAAAAACGATTTCTGGATATTGGCGCCGGCACGGGACTTATAGCCCTTATGGTGGCTCAGCGCTCCGAGGAGTGGGGTGGTAGTGTTGTGGGCGTGGAGATTGACCCCCAGAGCTTTATGGATGCAAGGGAGAATGTTGCCTCCTCCCCGTGGAGAGAGAGAGTGACCATTGAGAATTGTGCTATTCAGGAGTTTGCTCCGGATGTAACCTTCGACCATATACTCTCCAATCCCCCCTATTTTGTCGATTCGCTCCTCTCGCCCAATGAGGCTCGCACCAATGCACGCCATACCACAACGCTCACCTTTGAGGCTTTGGCCCACTCGGCCTCGCGACTGCTCTCGAGGGAGGGAGTTGTGAGCCTTATACTTCCCTACGATGCGGTGGCCGATATGACACTTGCGGCCGTACGCGCAGGGCTCTTTCTGGTGCGCCGAATGGATGTGAGAAGCAAACCCTCGGGGGCTCCGTTGCGCTCCCTTCTGGAGTATAGCCCCAGGCCTGCGGCTTTGCAGCGCGAGGAGCTCACTATCCATAGCGTCGGAGGGGATTTTAGTCCCGAATATCGAGCTCTCACCCGAGATTTCTACCTCAAATTTTAATCGGCAAAACTATAGTTGGAGGCTATGGCCGCTGGCAATAAAAAAGTTTGGGATACCTCACGGTATCCCAAACCCCCCAACTTAAAATACTGATTATGAAAGAATCACTAAAACAACTATTTGCGCCCAGCAAATTTCTTTGCCTCGCGCCAACCATTGCTTTGTGGAACAAAAATATAGAATTTTTACGCTTCGACAAAACTTTTTACCAAAAAAAGAGCGTATATTTGTGTAAAACTTATGAAAGAATGTAATTTTTTACAAACAATTAGAAAAAATGAGCACGAAAGATAGTAAAAAAGAGTATAACCCTTCGGATGTAGGGTGCAACAATGGTAACTATTTCGGTATGCCTTTCACCCCCGAAGAGGCGCAACTTGTTCTGGTATCGGCACCTTGGGGTGTGACGGCCTCCTATGGCGGAGGTCAGAGCTATGCCCCCGACGCCATAATCAAGGCCTCCACGCAGCTCGACTTCTATGACCCCGTGAGCCCCGATGAGTGGAGGAAGGGAATCGCCACTGCCCCTATTGACTACTCCATTCAGGATGGCGACTCGCTCCTCAGGGGCGATGCCCAGAAGGTCATAAAGTTCTTGGAGGAGGGCGGTAATTTCTTCGACTCCTCAATGCTCTCCACCCGCCGTGCAAGGGTTAATATGGGCTCGGCAGAGACCAATTGCAAGATATATGAGCAGACCAGCGAGTTGCTCCAGAAGGGTAAACTTGTGGGCCTTGTGGGTGGCGACCATAGCACCCCGCTTGGCTACATCAAGGCCTTGGGCGAGAGGAATCCCGAGATGGGTATCCTCCACATCGACGCCCACGCCGACCTCAGGGAGGCCTATGAGGGCTTCCGCTACTCCCACGCTTCGATTATGTATAATGTCTTGCAGGAGGTTGAGGCGGTGAAGAGGATTGTTCAGGTTGGCGTGCGCGACTACTGCGACGATGAGGTGGCTCTTGTGAAGGCCTCCGAGGGCAGGGTTGTGCAGTTCGACGACTATCTGCTCTCGCGTGAGAGGTTTGAGGGCACAACTTGGGCGGAGCAGTGTCGAAAGATTGTGGAACTGCTGCCCGAGAAGGTCTATGTGAGCTTCGATATTGACGGCCTTGCTGCCGAGAACTGCCCCGGAACGGGTACTCCTGTGACGGGCGGTTTGAGCTTCAATGAGGCTTTGTATCTGCTCGAAATGGTCGTAAGAAGCGGCCGCCGCATTATCGGTTTCGACCTTGTGGAGGTGGCTCCGAGCGATAGGGATGGCGAGTGGAATGCCAATGTTGGTGCCAGAATGTTATTTAAATTGTGCGGCCTTACGCTAAAATCAAATTAATAGCGTTATATTTGCGAGATTTTTGGCACATAGAACCAAAGACTAACTAAAATAACAACAATAAAAAACAGAAAAAGACTATGAAAAAATTTTTCACTCTGGCAGTAGCCGTTTTGGCAGCTGTTTCGATGACTTCGTGCAATGGTCAAGCTCTTAAGACCGACCTCGACAGCCTCTCCTACTTTATGGGTACCAACTTTGGTGCTTCGGTTGAGAATTTCATCAACACCGTTGAGGGTGAGGTTGATTTGGATCTCTTCGTTGCCGGTATGAAAGATCATATGGCTGGTAAAATTGAGGCTGAGCCCCAGGAGATTGACGCCTTCATCCGCAACTATATGAATGTTGTGAACCCCCAGAAAGCACTTGAGGCTTCCAACGAGTTCCTCGCCAATATGGAGAAAAAGTCGGGCGTAGAGAAGACCGAGAGCGGCTTGGTTTACAAGGTTGTACGCGAGGGTGACGCCGAGAAGAAGGCCATCCACGATACCGACAAGGTAAGGGTTTGCTACGAGGGTAAACTCCGCAATGGCGTTGTGTTCGACTCGAGCTATGAGCGTGGCGACACCGTATCGTTTGCTCTCAACCAGGTTATCAAAGGCTGGAGCGAGGGTGTGAAACTCGTAGGTGAGGGTGGTGAGATTATCCTCTACATCCCCTCCAACTTGGCTTACGGTCGCTGGGGTAAGCAGCGTGGTGGCATCGGTCCCAACCAGTGCCTCGAGTTCCGCGTAGAGGTTGTTGAGGTTATCCCCACTCCCGAGGAGGAGCTCAAGAGGATTGAGGAGGCTAAAAAAGAGCAGGTTGAGAAGTAGTTATCCTCCCTCCGAAAAAAATAGAGTTGTGAAAAATAGAGCGGCCACATTTGGGTCGCTCTATTATTTTTTTACTATCTTTGTGCGATAAACCATTTAATCCCGATAATTGATGAAACGCACGATAGTAACCCTGCTTGCACTTTTATTCCTCTCGGCCGCCGGTGTGGTGGCACAGAGCAACAAGGCCGTGCAGCTCAAGAGTGATGTGGATACGCTCTCCTATGCGCTCGGAAGCGACTTCGGACTCTCGCTCCACAAGATTACCAACACTCTTGAGGACGACATCGATTTGGAACTCTTCTTCCGAGGTGTGAACGACTATTTGGAGGGTAAGTGCGCCCTTGGTCAGAGAACCGTGAGGAACTATCTCCAGACCTACATCAATGAGGTGAACCCCCAGAAAGCGCTCGTCAATGCAAACGAATACCTTGAGAATATTGCCAAACAGGAGGGTGTGAAACGCACCGCCAGCGGTCTGTTGTATGAGATTGTGATTCCGGGAAATAGGAACAAACGAGCCGTTCTCGACACGGACTTGGTGAGGATTAACTACGAGGGTAAGTTGCGCAACGGTACGGTATTTGACTCCACCTTTGACCGCAATGAGTCGGAGCAATTTGCGCTCAATCAGCGTATTAAGGGTTTTGCCGAGGGCATCAAGCTCATCGGCGAGGGCGGTGTTATAAAACTCTGGATTCCTCCCCACCTTGGCTATGGTCGCCACGGCATCTATGGTGGTATCGTTGGCCCCAATCAGGCCTTGGCATATACAATCACACTCATCAGCGTAACCCCTACACCCGAGCCCGAGCCCGAAGTAGTTGAGGAGGCTTCACAGAGCGAAGTGACCACCGAGCCCGCCGCAGAGGAGCATCATCAGGAGGAGCCCACCGCTGAAGAGGTTGCCACCGAGCCCACTACCGAGGAGCAGAGCGCACCCGCCACCACCGAGGAGTAGGGGACAAGAGTTTTCCGGATTGTAACCCTTCCGCAGAAAATCGAGATATGAGCAGCACACCACTTGCAGAACGCCTGCGACCACAGTCGCTTGAGGAGTACATCGGTCAGAGCCATCTGGTCGGTGAGGATGGCGTCATACGCAGATTTGTGGAGAGTGGCAATATCCCTTCGTTCATACTTTGGGGCCCTCCCGGAGTGGGTAAGACCACCCTTGCCAAACTTGTGGCCCTTGCCCTGGGACGCCAGATGTTCACTCTCTCGGCCATTGCCAGCGGTGTGAAGGAGGTGAGGGAGGTTATTGAGGCCGCAAAGAAGTGCCGCTTCTTTTCGCAGGCTGCCCCCATTTTGTTTATTGACGAGATTCACCGATTCAATAAAGCACAACAGGACTCGCTGCTTGGTGCAGTTGAGCAGGGTGTCTTTACGCTTATAGGTGCCACCACCGAAAACCCCTCCTTTGAGGTCATCACCCCCCTTCTGTCGCGCTGTCAGGTCTATGTGCTGAAGGCTATGGACAATCAGGAGTTGCAAACCCTTCTGGATAGAGCGATCACGAAGGATAGGGAGCTCGTGGAGAGGGGAGTGAAGGTTGTGGAGACCCACGCGCTGTTTGAGTTCTCGGGCGGCGATGCGAGGAAATTGCTCAATATTCTCGACATTATGGCCGGTGCCTCGGAGGGTGAGATTGTGATTGACGATCGGAGGGTTACGGATTGTTTGCAACAGAACATTGCGCTCTACGATAAGGGTGGCGAGCAACACTACGACATCATCTCGGCCTTCATCAAGAGCATACGAGGCAGCGACCCCGATGCGGCCATCTACTACCTGGCCCGTATGTTGGCCGGTGGCGAGGATGTGAAGTTCATTGCCCGCAGGCTTGTGATTTCGGCCTCGGAGGATGTGGGCCTTGCCAACCCCAATGCGCTTTTGCTGGCCAATGCCTGCTTTGATGCGGTGCATAAGCTCGGTATGCCCGAGGCGCGTATTCCGCTGGCGGAGGCCACAATCTATTTGGCTACGAGCCCCAAGAGCAACTCGGCATATATGGCTGTGAATGAGGCTTTGGCCTTTGTGGGTAAGGATACAAGCAATCGCCCCGTGCCTCTCCACCTGCGTAATGCGCCCACCAAACTGATGGACCAGATGGGCTACGGTAAGGGGTATAAGTATGCCCACGACTACGAGGGTAATTGGGTGGAGCAGGAGTTTATGCCCGCAGGGCTTGAGGGCCGACACTTCTACTCGCCACAGCACAAACGCGAATACGACGCGATGGCTTGGAAGGAGAGCCTCAAAAACAACAAATAGTTCAACCCCAAAGAGATAGATAAAACAGATGAAGGGACTCATTACAATCGGTATGCTTGTGCTTTCGAATGTCTTTATGACATTTGCTTGGTATGGCAACCTTAAACTCAAGGATATGAATGGTGGCAAAGATCCATTCCCACTCTTTGTCATAATTCTGCTCAGCTGGGGCATAGCCTTCTTTGAGTACTGCCTCACCATACCGGCCAACAGGATTGGTTTTGTGGGCGGAGGTGGCCCATTTTCGCTCTTTCAGCTGAAGATTATTCAGGAGTGCATTTCGCTGGTTGTATTCACCGTTCTGGCCCTGGCGCTCTTTAAGACCGAGACCTTCCGTTGGAACTATGTGGTATCGTTTGTTCTGATACTTCTGGCGGTCTATTTCGCCTTCAAAAAATAATGAAAAAGCCACCTTTTGCGAGGTGGCTTTTTTGGTTTTATATGCGTCCCTAAATGTCGTGCGAGAGTGGGGCGGGAACTACCTGCGAGAAGTCGTAGTCGGCCCAGCGCTCGGCGGTGTAGTCCAGCAGTGAACGAATCTCATCGGGGTCGTAGCTCGTCACAAGCTTCATTCGGGTCTGCTTGAAGTCGGGGAGGCCCTTGAAGTAGTTGGAGAAGTGGCGGCGCATCTCGATAATGCCCACAAAGTCGCCCTTGGCTGCCAGCGAGAGGTCCAAGTGGTGCTTGGCAATGGCCACCCTCTCGGGCACGGAGGGCTGGGGCATCCTTTCGCCTGTGGCAATGAAGTGCTTGCACTCGCGGAAAATCCAAGGTCGGCCATAGGTCGCGCGGCCAATCATCACCGCATCCACACCATACCTGTCGAAACACTCGGCAGCCCTCTCGGCTGTGGTGATATCGCCGTTGCCGATGATGGGAATGTGGATTCGGGGGTTGTTTTTGACCTTGCCGATGAGTGTCCAATCGGCCTCTCCGCGGTACATCTGCGAGCGGGTGCGACCGTGGATGGTGAGCGCCTGAATACCAACATCCTGCAACCTCTCGGCAATCTCCTCGATGTTCTTATTTTCGTCGTCCCAACCGAGCCTTGTTTTGACCGTCACGGGGAGCTTTACGGCCTCGACAATCTGGCGAGTCATCTCCACCATCAGGGGCACATCCTTCATCATACCGCTACCCGCACCGCGACCGGCAATCTTCTTCATCGGGCAGCCGAAGTTGATGTCGATAACATCGGGACACGCCCTTTCGGCCAGCTTTGCGGCCTCCACCATAGGCTCAATCAGGTGGCCGTAAATCTGAATTGCCACGGGACGCTCGGAGTCCGAAACATTGAGTTTTCGGAAGGTCTTCTCGGCGCCGTGGAACAAACCATCGGACGAAACAAATTCGGTGGTCACCATATCAGCCCCAAACTCCTTGCAGAGTTGGCGGAACGAAGGGTCTGTGACATCCTCCATAGGTGCCAAAAAAATGGGCTTTTCGCCAAAATCTATACTACCAATCTTCACTGTATGCTAATTTTGCCCCAAAAATAGTTATATTTGCGCTCTAAACAAGGCAAAAATATAAAAATAGTATATAGCAATGACAATCGAACAGACAATTCTTAGCGCCGTAACGGCTACTGTTGAGAAGCTCTACGGCCCCCTCGAAGGGTTGCAGCTCCAGCTCCAGAAGACTCGTAAAGAGTTCACCGGCGACTACACCCTTGTAGTCTTCCCCCTCCTTAAACGCAGCCGCAAATCGCCCGATGCTACCGCTGCCGAGATTGGCGAG
>JAEIGA010018954.1_pt1 | contig 10492 bp, 14 predicted proteins | sample 9270691 | NCBI WGS metagenome assembly JAEIGA01 (sample SAMN17057246, study PRJNA624740) | gut metagenome | biome: biome; isolation source: fecal sample | host: Bos grunniens | place: China: Xizang | collected 2019
CGCCAGTGGCGTCTTGACTATTACCAGACGAAGGTCATCGCCGCGCTCGAACCCTGCACGCTGCAAGTCGTCCGATATGAGAGTTTTCGTTCTATAAATGCACGTACCGTCCGGATATGCAATCTTGTGCGCCTTGAAGGACTTCTGTAGCATCTGCTCGCGCTCGGCCACCAGCTGCTCGTAGGCTTCCTGCAGATCTTTGAAAGACCGCACCAGCTCGTCGATCCGCTCCTCGCGCAGCTCGATGTCTGCCCTCAACCGGTCTCGCTCATCCTTGAGTTTCCGGATCTCATTCAGGCACTCGATCTTCTCCTCCTGCAAAAGATCCTCGCAGTCTCTCTCTCGCTTAGCTCGGGAGACCCATGCTTCCTTGTCGCGCAGTTTTCCTTGCTCCATAGCTACATCTTTTTAGTCTTCCAAGATCTTAGAACCGCAATATGTAGCGCCTCTTTTTGCGAGCTCGCTGTCGCATTTCTCGCGGAGCTCTTCGACGCTTCCACCTTCGATTGTTATGCTATCATCGAAATCTCCAATACAGTAATAAATAATTGCTTTCATAACTACATCTTTTTACCTTCTTCCAAAACCTCTAAATTATAGCCCAAATTTCTTTCTGTTCTCCGGGGTATCAACACACACACAAACCCAACAATCTGGTTCATAACAACGGCCCCAATCAACATCATAATATTCCTGTCCTTCTATTAGCTTTTCAATTTTACCGTTATTAACACGATATACTCGTTCAATCATTGCACTCATACTACATCTTTTTAACGTCTTCAAGAATCTCTTTGTAGGCGGCGAGCTTGCCGCCCTCGAAGCATTTATCTTGCACATAGATCAGCACGACGCGCGCCTGCTGCTCTATCTTAGGCTCCAGGTATTTCACCAGGGTCTCTTTGCAGATGACCGACTTCGGCATCTCCGTCTCCGGCCGCGAGTCCACGAAGCGCAGCAGCTCGTCCAGGAGCCCCAGCTTCGTCCATAAGCGGATTTTATCCTCAGCGGTTACTCTGGGCCTTTCCAGTAATTCGTTGAATCCTTTCTGCATCCGGATCATCTCCTCGCGGACTTCAGCTAGCTGTGCATTCATAATTCTATCTCTTGAGGGGTATCACAGTCTTCAGGGATCAATGCAAACGGTTTACCCATCGGATCCCATTCTCCTCGAGTATTTTTCCGGGTCGGCATTTTTGACTATAGAAATAGACGACCGTCTTCATCTCTAGCAACATATAGTTTTATGTCCATTTTTAACTTATAAGTTAATCTTATAGAAAAAGGGCGCCGGGGTTTCGGCTGGCAGTACACTAGCAAAGAGTTGTAAAAAGATTATGGTATCATGACGATGAATTGTGTGTACTGCGGGCCTCCGGCGCCCTGAGTCGTGTTATTACTTCTGCGGTATCCTGTCGGGCATGAGAGACAGCATGTCGGCAGTGATCTTTGGAGGTTTTGCCATCGGCCCCTTCAGGCGGACCATCTTCCGGAGCTCCTCTTCGCCGTAGCGCTGGACCTTCCGAAGGATCTGCAGAACGGTTGCTTCGCTCAGGAAGAACTCCTCCTCGCTCAGCTGCCGGATGGCGTCGTCGCTGCGCAGGCGCATCACCTCGGTCCAGTAGTAATACCTGGCCGCGATCTTCGCGTTGCGCTTCTCGATCAGTCGCTGGTCACGCTGTCTCTTCATGGCCTTCGGGCGGTTTAGGATTCGGTTATTCCAAGGGGAATTGCCTCCCAGTCATGGACCACGCCGCCGTTCTCGTCGATCTCGCGCTTCTCGCAGCGGATGTAGGTCCGGCTGATCGCCGGCCGGTAGGCGTTCTCGATGATCTTCACGCCTTCGATGAAGCGCTCGTCACCGGACTCGTCGGCGAGCTTGTGCAGGCGCACCACGCGGGAAGCCTTCAGGGCGCCGTTCTGCGTGCGCTGCAGCAGGCTCAGCACCATCTTCACCAGCTGCTGGCTCTTCGCGTCGGAGGCCAGGCCTTCGATGTACTCCTTGACGATGGCGACGCCCTCCTCGACGGTGTCGTCGTAGGCGTCCGTCTCATACACGCCGATGGTCACGCGCTGCGTGCCCTTGGCGTTGGTGAAAGTGTGCGACTTTGGCATGTTCTTGCCGTCGATCTCGAGCAGCTCCGCCTTCAGGGTCTGCAGGGCAGACGCCTCCTCCAGCACGGCCGCCTTCTTGGTGCGAATCTGCTCAGAGAGCGGGGTCAGCATCTTCATGGTCTTCCGGATGAAATCCTCCGACATCTTGGCGTAGTTGTCGCGCAGCTGCAGCACCCGCTCCTCGGCCTGGCGCTTCGCCTGCTCCTTCTTGAAGGCCTCGTATTCGGCCAGCTCCTCCGCGGTCATCTCGACCTGGTGGGTTTGAATGTTCTTTTCTGACATGATTGCTATTTGTTAAATATGTTCCTGATGTTGTAGCCGCACTCCTTGAGATAGCGGCGGACGCGCTTCATGGCGTTCTCTCGGTTGAGCGCCTGGACATACAGACAGAGCTCACGCTGCACGGTCCGGTTCTTATACACCGGCTGAAGGTCCACTCCGATCTCGACGGTGCGCTTCACATCCGCCACGGAGAGCTCCCCGGTGGTGAGGTCATACTGCCAGAGCTGAAGGCCGGCAATGCGGCGCAAGCTGCCGATCAGGCGGAACTGTCGCTGCTGCTGGGCCTTCACCTCCTGGCGCTGCACGGGCGCGTTATCCGGTACGATTCCTTTCATATCAAAGCGCGCTGCAAGTATCGTCGTAGTCGTCCTCAAGTGATGGTCTCTCTTCATCCTCGAAGAAGGGCTCCCCTTCCTTTATGGTGGCCAGCCGTCCCAGGACGATAAGTAAGGCGATCGCGCAGACCAAGAGCACCGCCGGGCCGACCATACAAAGGATTCCAATGACAGGCGTGACGTCCATAGCTTAGATCTCGATTACGACGGGTTTCACAGCTGAGAACACGAAGCCGCGGCGGCGCAGCTCAGCGGCCAGCAGCTTGTCGGGAATGGCCGCCAGCAACATCTCCAGCTCGGCCTTGATCTCCAGCTCGCTGACATCCTCCTTTTTGCCCGGTTTCTGGGCGTTTTCAGGCGCTTCCGCGGGCTTGGGGTCCGGTTGCTCGGCCGCAGGCTTCAAGGCCTTCGTGCGGACTTTGCGTGCGGGTTTCTCGGGCGCTGCAGATTTCGCGGCAGCTGCGGCCGCCTTCTTGGCGGAGACGCCGTTCTTCGCGGCCTGGATCTGGAGCACCTCCGTGGCGGAGAGCACGCGCAGCTGGTGGGCCTTCACCAGGTCCTCCAGCGGCGTGGCCGCGCCCTCGCCGGTCGGCACCGCCTGGCAGAACGAATTGATGTAGTAGCTGGCGCCGCTCTCGTCGGCGACATAGCAGTGGACAGTGATGGCCTTGCCGTCCTTGTCCTTCAGGGTGGTGTCTTCACCCGATTTCATCTTGCGTGACATATTTTCTTGTGTTTAAACAATGATTAAATGCGTTTAGGATGCGACCTCGGTCGGCCGGACGCGCACGACGATGCCCGGCCGGTCGAAGATCGGCGTGCTCTCAGCCGCCGGCGTCTCCTCCTCGCGGTCGCGGGTGCGAAGGCCGCCGGCGCGGGCGATCATCTCGCACTTGCGCACGAGCGCCTGCAGGTCGGCCACGGTCATGTCGTAGAAGCGCTTGCCGGCGATCTTCGGCGACATCGTGAAGGCGTTGATGCCGTCCCAGTTGTCGATGGTGTTGATGCCCAGGCGGCCGATGCGCAGCAGCGCAGAGCTTCGCCAGCGTCGGAGCTCGTCGCGGGTGTTCGCCGTCTGCCGCTCGATGGTGTCGACCATCTCGGCGTACTCCTGGTCGGTCATCGCAGTCAGGTGCGTGGTGCGGCCGTCAGTGAACTGCAGCACCATCTCGTCCTTGTCGATGCGCGGGTTCTTGCGCAGCAGCGCATAGAACTTCGTGTAGGTTCTCTTCTTAGCCATATATCTAGTCATTTTCTTGTGTGTGCTCCTTGCCTCTCCAGTAGCGGTCGGCGCCCTCCTTCCAGATCACGTGGCTCCCGGTGGGACCGATGAAGCGGCCCTTGCTGAATACCGTGTGCCCTTCGACCCAGAGCTTGAGGTCGGCGTCGTACATCATCTTCTCGGCGCCCAGGCCCAGCGGCTGCTTGCCGTGCACCTGGCTGACGAGCACGAAGAGCTTGCGCGGGAAGCGCTCCTTCAGCGTGCGGACGTCCCGGTAGGACAGGCCCATCACCTGGACGGAGTCTATCACTATGAAGTCCGGGCTCCGCTGCCTGCTCAGGCGCTCCGTGAGCGTCTCCACGGTCTCCTCGTCGATCACCTGGAAGGCGGCGCCGCAGTCGGCCATGCCGAGCAGGGAGAGGCGGTTCTGGAAGCTCAGCGAATAGCCCTCCTCGCGGGAGACGTACAGCACCCGTCCGGATGCCGCAAGCATCTTCGCGAAGGCCATGACGGCCGTGCTCTTGCCGTTGCCGCTGCCGCCCCAGATGAAGACGATGCCGTTGCGGGCGATCTCCTCGCCCAGGCACTCCTGCCATTCATCGGAGACGGCCAGCGTGCGGTTCTTCACGCTCAGGGCCTGGCTCGCTGAGATTGCGTTCTTCATGCCTACGCCTCCTCCTGCTCCTGGTTCTCATCGTCGGACAGCCCCAGCCGGCGCAGCTCGCGGTGCACCGCCCGCTTGACGCGGCGCAGGTCATTCCCGTACTCGGCCGCGTCGCTCTTGACGCGGTTGATGGCGTTGCGGTCCTGCAGGCCGTTGGCGTAGCAGATCTGCTCGACCTCCTTCGCGTAGACCGGCGAGAGGTCGACGAAGCGGCGGCCGACGCGGCTCTCCAGCTCGTCGTAGCCCTTCTTGTCGCGCTCGATGCCGTTGCGGATGCGCTTCTTGATGGCGGCCGTCGACAGGAAGACGATGCCGCACCGGTCCTCCAGGGCGTTGTAGATGCTGATGAAGTAGTACATCACGCTGTCGGCCAGCTTGTCGGCCTCGTCGAAGATCAGCAGCGGCTTGTCGAGCGTCACCAGGTGACGCAGGATCTCGCTGAAGGCCTCGCGCACCGACATGCCGGACGTGCGGACGCCGACCTGGCGCGCAAGCTCGTGCACGAAGTCCGTGCGGGTCATGTCGGACGCGCAGGTCAGACGGTACACGTTCGAGTTGAGCGCGGCGTAGCTCGCCGCGGCCGTACTCTTGCCGGTGCCGGCCGGAGCCGTCACCCACATCACCGAGCTCTGCGCCTGGCTGTCGCCAAGGTAGAGGGTCATGTCACGGTAGGCGCACGTGGAGAAGATCTGCCAGCCCTCGTGGCTGACGAGCTGCGCGTCGAGGCGCAGCCACATCTCCTCGCTGATCTTGTCCCACTTGCCGTTCAGAATGTTCGACAGGGTCGCGGCGCTGATCCCCTTCAGGGAGTTCGCGGCCATGTTCTGGCTCGGATAGCGCTGCACGTACAGCGCCACGCGGTCGCGGATCTGAGTCTTTTTTTCTTCGATGATCATATCTGTGTCTTTTTTTGTGTGTGTCGTGTCTACAGGCGGTCGAGCGCCGCGGCGATGTCGTACTGCGTCTGCATCTGCATGCTCTCCTCCTTGGTGAAGCGTCCTTCGCTCTCCGGATAGATCACCGCGGGCGCGGGCTCCTCGGGGATGGCGCGCAGCTCGGCGTCGGCCCTCTCCTCCAGGCGCTGGTAGGTGGAGCGGTTCTCATTGAAGCCGGTGATGCCGGGGCTCACCAGGCCGTGCTGCTCAGGCGCCATGCCGTGCTCGACGAGCAGGGAGTAGGTCTCCTTCTCGCGGCGGATCGCGTGCACCTTGTTGCGCTCATCCTGCAGGCGGATGAAGCGGCGGTCCTCCGCCGTCTGGTCCTGCAGGGCGCGCGGGATGATCCGGTAGGGTGCAGCGTCGGCCTCGAAGCGGAAGCCGTAGCTGTCCTTCGTAAGCAGGCGCACGCTCTCCATGTTGCGCGGATCGAACTGCACGTAGAACTCACGGCCGATGTTGCGGTCACGCCAGTCCAGATCGGGCACGTCCGGCGCCGCATAGACGTCGTACCTGTACTCCTCGCCCTCCACCTGGATGGCGATGCCCTGCGGGGTGAAGCGGGACGGGCGCGCGGTGGTCCTCCAGAACAGGTCACGCATGGCGGAATCGCCGAGCGTCTCCGTGGCGGGGTTCTCGGTGGTCAGGTACACGTCCAGCCGGGAGCGGCCGGAAAAACGGCGGACGTCCGGATGCGCGGACTCATTCCAGCGCTTCCGGGCGTCCATGTATGCGGAGACGACCTGCTCGTATGTGGGAAGGGCGTCGACATTCTTCTCGATCAGCTCGCGGTTGATGCGCGCAGCTTCGCTTCGGGCCGTGACGTTGCCGCCGGTGTAGAACCAGCTCTTATGGAGCTCCTGCGCCTGGAAGCGGCCGAAGACCGACTCGATGGTCTTCGCGGACGGCTGGTGCGGCGCGGTGGGACGGAAGACGGTGGCGATCTTCGAGAGCCACTCCTGCGCGTCGGCGCGCTTCGTGCCGCCCTGGTTATCGCTCACCAGCTCGTAGGGCTTGTGGCCGGCAAAAACGAGCGCGTCGCGGTAAGCCTCGCGCATCATCTCGAAGTTCTCCGTCGTGCCGATGTTGCAGCCCAGGAAGACCTCGGTGGCGGCGTCGATCACCTCGAACACGTAGAGCGTGGCGATGCGGTAGCGGCCGTCCACGTAGGCCTTGTAGAAGAGGTTCAGCCGCGTACCGTCCCCGTACCACAGCGCGTCGCGCACGGTCGGCAGGGAGGTAGCGAACTGATACTGGTATTTGCGCTTGGCCGTGAGGCTGCCCAGGGAGGAACCCTCCCAGCGGGGGCGCACGTCGGGCCGGTTCAAGGTGTTCGTGATAGTGGCCTGCGTCTTCACGGCCTTCCAGCCGCGACGGATCGCCTCCAGGTTGTAGCGCTCCAGGATCTGCGCGTTGTTATACACCGGCACGCGGGAGCACTTGAGCGCCACGAGGAAGTCGATCACCTCGTCGGTCATCTTGCCGGCATTGGCATTGACCAGGCGCCCGGAGACCAGGGAGGAATAGCCGAAGCGGCGGTAGTCGCGCAGCTTCTCGCGCAGGCGGGAGACATTCTTAGGAAGGGTGTGCACGGAGATGTCGCGCAGGGCCTCGCAGCGCTCGTAGATCGGAGGCCAGTTGACCGGCGTCGAATTGCCGGCCTTGTGATGCTCGGCGCGCTGGGTGTTCTCCATCTCCATGAGCTCATTGAGCACGGAGGCGTTCACCGTGAACTCGTCGATCTTGTCGCTCTTGATATGGGAGCCGTCCGGCAGCAGGTAGCGCTCGAAGAATGAGCGGGCCTTCTCGTCCATCACGACAGGCGCCTCCTCGTGGGATGCCTGCAGCTGCTTGCGCGGGTCGCCGTACTTCTCGACGTAGCGCTCCTTGAAGCGGACCGGCAGGGACTCGTAGACGATCAGGGCATAATTGCCCAAACCTTTGCCCTGGCGCCCCTGGGTGATCCGGCGGCGATGCAGCAGATTCTTATATGCTGAGAGAGTCATCACGGGAGATCCGGCGCACTCGTCGGTGAGCTCCTGGACTGTGACGTAGATGATTCCGTCGTGTGATTCCATTATAGCGGTCTATTTTTTTCTTTTTGGTCAGAGGGGGGGGGGTCGAACCCCCTACTTGTCCCAGGGCCCCAGGCGTGGACGCTAAACAAGCAAGTTGCGAGCAAGCTATCGAGATTGGTCGCCAGTCGATAGATTGAAATGCCTCCGGACTGCTCCGGACGTTCAGCGCTCAGGTGGCAGGCTCATGGCTATCCGTTTACCATGCGATCCCTCTGTTTGGTGACCGGTAGCAGGGTCAGCCGCTACCGGCCGGTGTTGAAACGAAAGAAATGATGAACTCGGTCTTCTAACCGAAAGGGGACGCTGTCACAGCGTCGAGGATTTTCCGATAAACCCCGTGGCGCCGGGTCATCACCACGGGGGCGTCGTAATTCTAAAACCTATAATCTCAAATTCATGTCTGGCAAAGTGACCCGGACGTCATTCCCGGCCAAAAGGCCTAGCACAACCTCAATAGTTTCTGATGTAGTCAGTGTTGATCTCTATCAGCTTGATCACGTCCCAAATGAGGGCAATGAGCCAAGCCAAACAAACGATTCCGTCCGAACACATGCCCATCGCAAAAAACACGATGGCCGCGATGATCAGGATGATGTTGACAATGACCTTTTCCATATCAATAGTTGATTAAATGTTCGATTTCTTCAGAAATGGCCCACAGATCACGGGCGGCTTCGTCATGCTTCATAGTAAGGGTCTCTTCCAGCTTGGTGGCATAGCCACTTTCGACGCGGTCCTGGTATTCGTCGCGCTTCTCGCGCTCTTTTGCGTAAGCCTTCAAGACCAACGGCTTGATCCGGAGAGCTTCTTCCTTAGTCAGCACCAGGCTGATGCAGTGAAGTGTCGGAGAATATTCGATTGCTGCCATAGTTACGCGGGGATTGAGAGTCTACCGTCCTGCCCAAGCTGCTGGGCCTTCATCGCAAGGATGGTCCAGTCGTCGAGCGTTACATTAATAGCGGAGTGCACCAGGGCGCCGCGGTGGGTAAGCTCCGCGGAGCTGTCCTTAATATTGACGGTCAGGACCACCTCGTCGGCGAAGATCTGCCGGAAGCCATCCTTGGTCCGCTCGATGCTGCAGGTTGGCACGAAGCCCTCCTCGACATACACGCCGCCGAGCTGGAGCGCCGCGCGGCGGATCGCCTCGGCGATGGCTCCATGCCGCTGGAAGCTCAGAGCATACGACACGAACTGCTGAGAGACGTCGTAGATGTCCTCCAGGCGTTTCTCCAGGGCCGGTTTTACTTTGATTGACTTCTTCATTTGCTTTTTTTGTGTGTTTTTCTCACCTTTGCGGTGGTAAATACAACTGCAAAGATAGGGATAATTTTCAACCTTGCAACATTTCGGTTGAAAATTCTCACACTTTTTTATTTTGATGCAAACTCTATTAGATAGGATAGCTATTCTCGCGCGCTCTGAAGGAATCACCATTGGAGCGCTCGAGAAAAGCATTGGAGCAAGTAAGGCTGTTTTGTCTCGCGCAATTCAGAATAACACCGATATTCAGGCGAAGTGGATCAACCGAATAGTTGAAAATTATCCCTCATACTCGATAGAGTGGCTCGTGACAGGTGAGGGAGAGATGCTGAAGTCTTCAAAAAAAGTCCGGCCAAACCATACCTTCCAGCTTCGGACCGATCGGACCCTGGCAGATCAGGACATCCCGCTTTATGATCTCTCCGCGACGGCCGGCCTGGTGGAGATCTTCAGCGACATGTCCCAGGAGCCGGCGGATCACCTCCGGGTCCCGAACCTTCCGGCGGTGGACGGAGCCGTCTATGTAAAAGGGGATTCGATGACGCCTCTCCTCAAGAGCGGCGACATCATTATTTATAAGAAGACGGATTTCTCCCCTGAAGGGATCCTCTGGGGGCAGATCTACCTGCTGTCCTACACGATCGGCAGCGACACCTACACCGTGGTGAAGTACATCAAACGCTCTTCGATCGAGGGACACATCCGCCTGGTGAGTGCAAATGAGTTCTACGAGCCTGTCGACATCCCCTCCGGATCCATCACAGCTCTCGCCCTGGTGAAGGCCAGCATCACCTTTCACACGATGGAATAAAAAGCTGCTCTAGTGAGAGTTTAGAGCAGCTTTTGCCTTATGCATTATCCTATTGCGCGGGACAAACCCTTCAAGGGTAAGAAGAGGAGTGTCAAAGCCTGGGTCTTTCAAATTCCCCCACAAAGATAGGTATTTTCCCCATATTTTTACCACCTTTTTTCGCTAAATAGCTGATTTTTCGCGCATTAAATCAAAAACTCACCCCCAAAACCATGTAAAAAAGGGTGCAACTCGCGCGTTTTTCATGCAAAAACGGCCTTTTTTATGTCGCTTATACATGCCACTCGGCGATTTTTTTGCACAAAAATGAAACCCTAAGTGAAACCCTATTAAACACATTTCGTTTTTCATGGTCGCAAAAGTGAAACCCTAAGTGAAGCTCTAAGTGTCACCCTAAGCTGAGAATTTATCGTTTTACAATATCATGCTTTTAGGCCAGTTATCGGCCAGATCGGCCGGTGGCCAGAGTGTCTATAAAACACCCTGGCGACATCTCCTGATCGAGCGCATAATGGCCAATACAGGGCGTTTTAAAGCCGTTTATGCGCTGGATCCGGCGGTCTTTCAGGGGAGGTGTTAAAATGGCGTTAAAACGGTGCGTTTTACAAAGGGGGCTCTGTAACACAAAAGTGCGGCCCTTGTCACATTTTGTTTTTGCAACAGGGGGCCGCCCAAATTTGAATATCTACCTTCAACTGAGAGAGTTAGCCATATCTACCACCATCTACCAGGTAATACATTTCGTTTTTATCCCCGTACACCTTCGCCAACGGGCATCGCGTGGGCGGCG
>JAEIGA010018955.1_pt1 | contig 10491 bp, 12 predicted proteins | sample 9270691 | NCBI WGS metagenome assembly JAEIGA01 (sample SAMN17057246, study PRJNA624740) | gut metagenome | biome: biome; isolation source: fecal sample | host: Bos grunniens | place: China: Xizang | collected 2019
AGCGTCTTGATATGGCTGGAATCGAAGTTATTGAGGCTCGAATCAATTACCTCGCCTATGCGCCGGAAATCGCAGCTGTGATGCTTCGCCGCCAGCAGGCTGATGCAATCATTTCTGCAAGAGAAAAGATTGTAGAAGGCGCAGTGTCAATGGTCAAGATGGCTATAGATCAGCTCGCTGATAACAATGTAGTTGAGCTTGATGAGGAGCGTAAAGCGGCTATGGTAAGCAACCTTCTTGTAGTTCTTTGTTCAGACGAGTCAGCTCAGCCTATAGTAAATGCCGGAACCCTTCATCATTAATAGAGAGATATGCCTAAAGAGCAGACTAAAAGTTTCGTATTGCGAGTAGATGCCCAAACCATGGAAGCTATTGAAAAATGGGCGGAAGATGAATTCCGTTCCACTAATGGCCAGCTTCAATGGATAATCTCTGAGGCTCTAAGGAAAAGCGGACGTCTTAAGAAAACCAAACAGTAAGTCAATACAATAGCCCCTAATCACTGATGTGAATAGGGGCTATACTACTTCAAAGCATAAGCGGCAATGATCCTTGAAATCTCCAGGATATCCGAAGCACCTCTGAACTCAAAACGAATTAGTCCGACTCCGCTGTAATAAAGTTCCAGTTCGCTGTCCAGATCAAAAGTTCCAGAAGTCTCAACTGAGAATACAGACACCTTCGAATAAGGAAGAGTAGTAAAATCCTTCTTCTTCCCCGTAATGCCCTGAACATTCACAGAAATAATCCTCTTATCGGTAAATACCACATGATCCCTTACATCCTGATAGCAGCCAAGAAGAGTTTCCCCGGCAACAAGAAGCGGACGCAATTCATCATAAAACTTTGTATCATCAACCTTCCTGAGTTTGAAGACACTTCCATTCTGAAAATCAATCATATCCTTTCTATCTAACCTTACTTTTTCACTTTCTTAAGACCCAGCCAAGTCCTACTCAAAAACCTGGGACATTGACTTGGCGCGCCAGACGTCAGGAGTCTCAACTCCAAAGATTTCAGCAACAGTGGCAGCAAAGTCAAACTGCATCATCGGACGGCTGAACATTCCGCCCTTCTTGATGCCCTTTCCGGCAATGATGAACGGAGTCTCAAGTTCCATAAGACTCTTACCACCATGACCCTTATTGATTCCACCATGGTCAGCAGTCACAATAAAGATAGTGTTCTCATACATGCCGGCCTCTTTCACCGCGTTGATAATCTTACCAATATATGAGTCAAGCTGAGCAAGACAAGCATAATACTCAGGAGAATCATGACCATATCTATGTCCGGCACCATCCGGATTATCATATACAAAGAGGCCAAGGTTAGGCTTCTTCGCAAGAATATACTCAGCCGCCATATCTCCCAATTTCTCAGGATGCTTACCAAAATCCGTAGCCTGCTCATGATAGTCAAAGGCAAGAGAATCAATCACATGCTCAATTCCGTGCCACTCAAACACAGTACCGATCTCTGCCTCAGGATACTTCTGATCGATCAGCTGAAAGACAGTAGGAAACTTATTATTCTTGCTAATCTCATAAGAAGGAATCTCAGGAGTATAAGAATTCCACTCAGTATGTCCATGAACCTCAGGATTTGCACCCATAAACATTGTAGCCCAGTTCACTGCACTTGACGAAGGAAGCACTGCCCTCTTTCCGAGAGTAAAGCAACCCTTAGCCATAAGCGACTGCACATTAGGCATCTCTGCCTTCTCTACACTATAGCTTCCCCATCCATCAAGACCGATGATGATCACATGCTCTGCCTTCCATTGATTTTTTGGTGAACAAGACACCGCTGCAATTGCAAGAATTGCCAAATAAAATAGTTTCTTCATATCTGATAGTTTTAACATTTACTTAAATTCAGCCACCCAAGCCACTAACCTTCCCAAAACTTCTGGAAAAATCGTCTCCTCAATCGTACGATACTCCTGAACAGAACCGGTAGCACAACGCTGGAAAAGATGGTTCACTCCCTCCACAGCAACAACATCATTCTTATCGTTTTCCACAAGTCCCTCACGCAGAGCAGCAAGATTCGCGACATGATCCACCTGCACATCCTTTGTACCATTCATAGCAAGGACAGGACAGACAACATCAGTCAAGACCTTACGAACATCAAGGCTCAAAAAATGCGCGAAATACGGACTCTGAATCTGAACCAGCACAGCAAGGAAGTTCTGCTTCAACACATCAGGAAGATCAAGATTCTCAGCCTTAGGCATCACTCCACCCTCAACCTTCACCTTAAACGCCTGATCCAAGGCATTACAATATCTATCGACAACATCAGCAGCAAAACCCGCCTCAAGCAAGCCAAGCCTATTCTGCCAGACAAGCGCCTCCGCCCCAGAAACCACTACACCGGCAAGGCTCACGACAAAATCCACCTTCTTCTGGGCAGCAAGCAAAAAGGCAATCGTACCGCCTTCACTATGGCCAAGGACTCCAACCTTATCAAACCTCTCTCGAAGCATATCCACAGCCGCAAGAGCATCCGACTTGAAATCATCAGCCGTACAAGTCGCCACATCAGCCGCAGCCCCACCATAACCCCTATCATCATAACGAAGAGAAGCCACTCCGGCACGGGCAAGAGCATCAGCAATCACAGCAAAAGGCTTATGATCAAAGATTTCCTCATCCCTGTTCTGAATTCCACTGCCAGTTACCATAACAAGCACAGGAGTCTTTCGAGAATATCCCTCCGGAAGAGTCAAAGTTCCATTGAAAGTATAGTCTCCACGAACAAAGGAAACCTCCTCCTGAGAATAAGGGAAAGGTCCGACAGGAGTCTGAGGACGTTTAGGCTTATCCTCCCCTGGAGTCAGTACCAGAGGGAGAGACAGACCTCCCTGCTTGAAGGTACCTACTATCTTCTGCACCACCATCATTCCCTCAAAACTTGCACCCAAAGAAGGAATCTTTATAAGAAGGCCACTTATACCATTTTTCTCCACCTGGACAGGAATACCCTTTACCCCCTGATCTGGGGAGTCAACACAAGGTTTATCGCCATCAAGATGAAAAACAAGAGTCAGCTTCGTCCCCTGCACATCTAACTTGCCAGACCAGGTCCCTGTCTGGGCAGAAGCGCCTAACACAGATAAAAGCAGAAGAACCGCTGATATAAAGAGTCTATTTAGCATTATAAATCATGTTATTCAGAACATACTTCATCCGCAGGATAACGGACACCTAACTGACTACGAATTTCATCAATAATTTCAATCGTAGCAAGAGAAACATCCCATGAATTCACCTCAGACTGAGTCTTGCCTGCCTCAACAAGGTCAATGAAATGTCTGATCTCATAATAATACGGATCATACTCAAGAGGAGCACCCATAGAACGACGCTCAGTACGAGTCACAAAGTCCAGAGACTCAGCAATATGAATCTTATCCAGAACCAGACTTCCCTTCTCTCCTGAAATCTCAGTCTGGAGATATGAATCCGCGACCTTAGAATACACAACAGAAGCATCCATTCCATCATACTTGAAATTCACACTTCCCTGAGCATCAACTCCAGTGCTCAAAAGAAAACCTTGAGCAGCCACAGACTGCGGTCTGCCGAACAAGGCAACCATAGGATAGATGGTATAGATACCTATATCCATCACAGCTCCGTTTGAAAGTTCTCTTTTAAAGGCATTAAGGACAATGCCCTCCTTGAACTTGTCATAACGCGAAGAATACTGACAATAGCCGGCAAAATATCTTCTTAAAGGTCCCGCCAAAGACAGATTCTCCCTCATCTTCACAAAATTGGGATTGAGAGTAGAGATCATCGCCTCCATAAAGGCAACTCCATTCCTCTTGGCAGCCTCAACCATCTTCCTCACCTCAGAAGCATTGGAAGCAAGAGGCTTCTCACAAAGCACGTGCTTACCACAGTTCATACACAGGATACTCTGCTCGCAGTGCATATAATTAGGAGAGGCTATATAAACAACATCCACAAGGTCGCTTGAAGCCATCTCCTCAAGAGAATCAAACACATGAGGAATATCATTCTCCTGAGCAAACTCCTTCGCCCTCTCAAGAGTACGGGAATAAACCGCAGTCACCTCAAACCTTTCATCCTGACGCGCTCCCGCAATCACGTTGGCAGTAATCTTACCTGTACCGACAACACCAAATCTTAGCTTACCCATCTTAGAACTCATCACCTAAATACTCATCAGCGGCACCTTCCACCATCTCCTTAAAAAGAAGAGCATACTTATCAGTCACCGCCTTTACATAGGCCGCTCCCTTCTGGGCAGTAGACTTACGTGGATCACCCACACCAGTATCACGGGAAGCCTTGTTCCACTTACGAGGAAGCCAGGCCACCTTCTCCCCTATCATCTTCGAAGCAAAGACCTTAGACCTGCCATCCTCAGCATCAGCAACATCCACAAGATCAGGACGATAATGCATCATCACAGAAGTCTCCTTCTCGTCGGCATGATCTCCAGGCATATCGAAATAACCGGCCTCAGGAATGAAGTCATACCAGTTACTGATAGCAAGCATGAAATCCGGATAATCCACAGCAAGGTCACGCACCATATTCTTGAAGGCATTTCCTCCGTGACCATTGATGACAATCATCTTTCTGTAGCCCTGTCTATAGAGAGAAGCCACCATATCAGACAAGATGGCCTTCTGTGTCTCATATCTATAATGAACGCAGAAATCCAGTTCCCACTGTCCGGGATTCTGCGACCCGAAAGGAACCGGAGGCATAACCATACACCTTATATTATATAATTCGAGAGCTTTCTGAGCCGCCTCAACGGCAACCTCCTGACTCAAGACACAATCCGTAATATATGGAAGATGGTAATTATGAGGTTCTGCAGATCCCCATGGAAGAACAACCAGGTCGTAAGAAAGAGACTTGACTACTCCATAATTAGCCAAGCTCAAATCAATTTCTTTTCTCATAAAGCGACTCATTTGTGATTAGTATCTAAAACACAAATTTGCCGTCTTTTATCGAATTCTCAAAATCTTTTTTAACAGTCCTTGCAGAACTTCACCCGGACCGAACTCAACAAATTCATCCGCCCCGTCTGCAGCCATATTCTTCACACTTTGAGTCCATCTCACAGGAGAGGTAAGTTGAGCAAGAAGATTCGCCTTGATCTCTGCAGGGTCCATAGAAGGACGAGCCGTAACATTCTGATAGATAGGACAATGAGGCACCTTAAACTCCACGGCCTCAATACCCTCAGCAAGTTCGGCACGAGCCGGTTCCATCAGCGGAGAATGAAAGGCACCACCAACAGGAAGTTTAAGAGCACGACGAGCACCCGCCTCCAACATCTTCGCACAAGCCTCATCAACAGCAGCAAGTTCACCAGAAATCACAATCTGACCATCGCAGTTATAATTCGCCGCGACAACAACACCCTCACAAGATACACACACCTCCTCTACCTTCTCATCCTCAAGAGCAAGAACAGCAGCCATCGTAGAAGGAACAAGTTCACATGCCTTCTGCATCGCCTGAGCACGCACAGATACAAGTCTGAGAGCATCCTCAAAAGAAAGTGCACCGCATGCAACAAGGGCAGAAAACTCACCAAGAGAGTGACCGGCAACCATATCAGGAGCGCCATCCTCAGAACAGGCAGCTGCAATCACAGAATGAAGGAAAACAGCTGGTTGGGTCACCTTTGTCTGCTTCAGATCCTCTGCAGAACCCTCAAACATAATATCAGTTATTCTAAAGCCAAGGATTTCATTCGCCTTCTCGAACATCTCCCTTGCCTTCTCATTTGTATCATATAAGTCTTTTCCCATTCCGCTGAACTGCGAACCCTGTCCCGGGAACATATGTACCTTACTCATACCTTCTTATTTTTCTTCAGGCAGAAGCATAGCCACCACCTCATTCTTAGCAACAAATTCACCCTGATGACATACAGCCACCGCTATTCTGCCATCAATTGGAGAAATCACCTCCTCCATTCCATAATACGTCTGGATATAACCTATCACATCACCCTTGGCAACAAGTTTTCCGATTGCAGGAGCAAGCGAATCCGCCTCAACATCAAATTCCCAAAGGAGCTGGCCCTTAGTAGTAGCCTGCACAGGAACTGCAGTAGGATATTCCACAATATATCTGTCAAAATCCAGTTTAGGAAGTTCAACCACTGGACGCACCACCACCTTAGGAGCTCCGGCCTTTGCTCTGGCATCCTCAAGTTCTGCCTTAAAGCGTTCCTTTGCAGCACCACTCTTATAATCTCTATACTGCCTCTCATGCATAGCAAACTCAAAGAGTTCTTCTTCATCCTCACCAAGATCCCAACCTTCCTCAGCCATCATTTCCCTAAATGAATCAAGTTCATTCGGGAAGGCAGACTGAGGATCGCCATTATAGAACTCAAGTCCCTTTGACACAGCAAGTTCAACAATTTCAGGAGCAAGAGATCCAGGAAGCTGACCCATCTTTCCGAGAATCATATTCCAGGTATCCTTGTCAATTCTTGTCCATCTCTGTTCTCCATTCAGGATGCTCAGAAGATTCATCAAGGCCGTATTCTTGACATACTGACTGAAAGGGGTCACAAGAGGAGGATAACCAAGACGAGGCCAGACATATTCCACCTCCTGGAAAAGCATGACCATAAGATTATCCAGGTTCATCTCGGGCTTATTCTGCTTTCTTAATGACATGTTAATCGCATTATGAAAGCCCTTGAGGTCTGCCATCATAGAACCCATCATTCCTCCAGGAAGGCCACAACCCACCAAAAGCGAACTCATCTGAGAATTCGTAGAATCTATCCAATAACCAAGGAAGTCATCAATATATTTCTGGGTAAGGCTTCTTACCTCCATATAAGCATTCATATTGATGTCCTTGACTGCAAAACCGTCAGCCTTGAGCATCTTCTGAACAGTGATCACATCCGGATGGACCTTGCCCCATGACAGAGGTTCAACTGCCACATCAAGATAGTCTGCACCCGCTCTTGCAACCTCAAGCATAGAAGCAACAGAGAAACCAGGACCAGAGTGTCCATGATACTGAACTGCCATATTTGGATATCTGCTCTTTATACCCTTTGTGAGTTCTGCAAGGAAAGAAGGACGACCTATGCCTGCCATATCCTTAAGACAGATCTCATCACAACCATATTCTACTACCTTATCCACTAAGTTGAGGTAGTATTCCACAGTATGAACTGGGGAATCAGTAATCGAAAGAGCCACCTGCGAAATCATTCCCGCCTTCTTCGCATACTCCACGGACAGACGAAGATTCCTATGGTCGTTCAGACCACAGAAAGAACGGGAGATATCTGTACCCTGAGCCTTCTTTACCTTGAACATCAGTTCCCTGACATCGGCAGGAACCGGATTCATTCTCAAGGCATTAAGACCTCTCTCAAGCATATGGGTCTGAATACCCGCCTTATTGAAAGGTGCAGTCCATTCTCTCACTGTACGGTTTGGATTTTCACCAAAGAGGAGGTTGACCTGTTCGAAGGCGCCTCCGTTTGTTTCAACACGATCGAAGCAGCCCATGTCGATAATTGCAGGGGCAACCTCTTTCAGCTGGTCTACAGTAGGCACATACTTTCCAGAAGACTGCCACATGTCCCTATAGACCAACGAGAATTTTATTTCTTTCTTCATAACGGTTTAGTCAAGTACCACGATCTTCTCTCCCTCAAGGACAGTATCTCCTTTATTCACAGAGACCTCCACCACTACTCCATCGACCTCGCTCTCAATATGATTCTCCATCTTCATTGCCTCAAGGATAACAAGGGTCTGTCCTTTCTTGACGACGTCTCCCTTTGCAACAAGTACATCTACGATTGTACCTGGAAGAGGAGTCACTGCTGCCCATCCGGTCTTTGTCATACCTGTTTCCACATCAAGCCTTGGTTGCTCAACAGGTTTATCAACCTTGACAGGAGCGGGTGTCGCAACTATTTCAGCCTCATCAGTCTGAACATCATACTCTACTCCATTTACAAGAACCTTTGCCTTGCCGTCTTCAACAGAATCTATGGTAACTTCGTATTTGTTTGAGTTAATTATGTAATTATATGTCTTCATTTTCACTTATCTTTTTTGAGGTTTCTGTCTCATTGCCGCTGCTCTTGAATTCCATTCGGAACGCCTTGGCGCAATGGTAAGCTTATAGCTCTCAACATCATGAACCTCAGTTGACCTGTACTGGTGCAATGCCATCGCAATTGCTGCCACAACCTCATTATGATCCATCTTGTCTGCTTAGGATTAAATTTCAGATCTGACCAGCCTTACAGAGGAAGGTTGTCATGTTTCTTTGCCGGAGTCTGTACCTTCTTTCCCTCTAGCTGGGCAAGGGCACGGATAACACGGAATCTTGTGTTTCTCGGCTCAATCACGTCATCGATATAGCCGTATGAGGCTGCTTGGTATGGGTTGCAGAAGAGGTCGTTGTATTCCTGCTTTTTCTCCTCCTTTGCCTTCACCTTCTCAGAAGGGTCCTCAACTTCCTTGAGCTGTCTTGAGTAGAGGATTTCCACTGCTCCTTCCGCTCCCATCACTGCGATGTTGGCTGATGGCCATGCGTAGTTGATGTCTCCTCTTAACTGTTTACAACTCATTACGATATGCGCTCCTCCGTATGACTTTCTCAAAGTTACTGTAACCTTAGGGACTGTTGCCTCACCGTAGGCATAAAGAAGCTTTGCTCCATGGGAGATGACTCCACCATACTCCTGCTGAGTTCCACAAAGGAAACCAGGTACATCAACAAGGGAAATGATAGGTATATTGAAGGCATCACAGAATCTTACGAATCTTGCAGCCTTTCTTGAAGCATTTATATCCAGGACACCTGCAAGGACCTTTGGCTGGTTTGCAACGATACCGACTGACTTTCCACCCATTCTTGCAAAGCCCACGATGATGTTTCTAGCAAAACTCTTATGAACCTCAAGGAACTCGCCATTGTCAATGATGCTGCCGATTACAGCATACATGTCATAGGCCTTGTTCGGATTGTCCGGAATAATCTCATTAAGGGCATCATCAAATCTTGAAACCGAATCCTCATTCGGAACAAAAGGCGCGTCTTCCATATTGTTCTGAGGAATGAAGCTGAGAAGTTTCTTGATGAGGTCAAGACCCTCGTGCTCGGTATCAGCTGCAAAATGAGCTACTCCGCTCTTTGTTGCATGGACACTTGCCCCTCCGAGTTCCTCCTGAGTCACAGACTCACCTGTCACACTCTTCACCACTGCAGGTCCAGTGAGGAACATATAGGATGTATCCTTGACCATGATATTGAAGTCAGTTAGTGCAGGTGAGTAGACTGCTCCACCTGCGCAAGGACCGAAGATACCTGAAATCTGAGGAATCACTCCTGAAGCATCGATATTTCTCTGGAAGATCTCTCCATATCCTGCAAGAGAGCAGATACCCTCCTGGATACGTGCTCCACCTGAATCGTTCAAACCTATACAAGGAGTTCCGTTGCGCATCGCCATATCCATCACCTTGCAGATCTTGGCAGCCATCATCTCTGAAAGAGAACCTCCGTTCACTGTAAAATCCTGGGCATAGACATAGACCAGTCTGCCGTCAATTGTACCGCAACCGGTTACAACTCCATCTCCGTCATAATGTTTCTTCTCCATTCCGAAGTTTGTACATCTATGGCGGACGAACATATCGAATTCCTCAAAACTGCCTTCGTCAAGAAGGTAGTCCAATCTTTCTCTAGCTGTGAGTTTATTTTTTGAGTGCTGAACATCTATTCTCTCCTGTCCTCCTCCCAATCTGGCAGCTGTTCTCTTCTGAACCAGCTCCTGAATCTTCTTGCTCTGTAAACTTTCCATCGTTAAAATCTGATTGTCCAGACCTACGGTCTGAGTTCTAGTACACAATTTCAAAAGTTAATTTTAGGCAAAATTTCTGAGGTAGAAAACAGGTAAATAGATATTGTGGTGAAAATAGGCTTGTATGTGGCGTTATCGGGCCTACAGAGGCCTCTGTGTGGTGAGTTTGTGGCGAAGTGTGGCGAAATTTTTGAAAAAAATATAGATTTTCAGACAGAAAATCCAGACAAAACCGAGCCTCCAGAGGGGGTAATAAAAAAAAGAAGTTATCAAAACTGATAACTTCTTTTTTATAGCTAATAAGAAAACCTTTCGGCTTGTCTTTCTTTATGAAAGCTTGTTGATGTACACTGCGATACCTGACTTAAGGTTTGCAGCCTTGTTCTTGTGAATAACACCGATTTTAGCAAGCTTGTCGATCATAGCGTACACCTTAGGTGCGTTAGCCTCTGCTGCTGCTTTGTCAGTTGTGTTACGAATCGCACGAATTGCGTTTCTTGTAGTCTTTGCATAATACTTATTATGCAATCTGCGCCTTTCGCTCTGGCGATAGCGCTTGTCTGCTGTTGCGTGATTTGCCATTGTTTTTATTTTTTATATTTCTAGTAGTCGGTAGGGGAATCGAAC
>JAEIGA010018956.1_pt1 | contig 10491 bp, 7 predicted proteins | sample 9270691 | NCBI WGS metagenome assembly JAEIGA01 (sample SAMN17057246, study PRJNA624740) | gut metagenome | biome: biome; isolation source: fecal sample | host: Bos grunniens | place: China: Xizang | collected 2019
GACTGCAGATCAGAGATAGACCCTTTTATAGAATCGATCTGCTCCTGAATGCTTGCGATATCATCTCTGATAGCAGCAATGTCAGCATTGATGGCAGCTATCATATTGTCGATTACGGCAAGTTTGACATTGACATTTTCCATAGCGGATTCTATCTGTCTTGCAATCTCCACATTGATGACTCCACCCTCTGCCACCGCAGCCTCTATCCCTGCCTGGATCTTGGTGCCGAAATCTTTCAGAGCCTGTTCCAGAGCGGCTTTCTGGTCTGCGATCTGATCTGCAAGCTCCGCATCACCTTCTGATATCTTATTTTCAAGAAGGAGAAGCTTTGCATCGATGGCTGCAATATCATAATAGCTTTCAGCCAGAGTCTTATTGACCCAGTCCTTCATCGAAGCTTCACTTTCCTCTATCGCCTCTGCAATGGCAGCAGTATATTCCTCTGCGATTCCTGCATCCGGCTGCCCTATCATTCCGCTCAGCGCAAGCAACGCTGCCTCAAGTTCATAATACTGAGTCAGGGTCGCGAAAGTGGACTCCGCCCAATCCCTGCTTTGAGCCAATTGCTCATCAACATATGCCTGAAGGTCGGCTATCTTATCATCCAATGCCTCATCCGATACAGTCAGCTGTGCAATAAGAGCCTGAATGTCTGCAATCTTCTTCTGAAGATCCTGCTTGGTGGCAGTATCCACAGAACTGGACTCTAACTGAGTCCTGAGGGCATCCACCAGATTTTCAAGACCTTTCATGGCGATTTGAATGCTGTTGTCAACCCCTTCAAGTTTAGCAAGCGAAATCTTTATGTTGGTCACCTGATCGGACAACGACGCTATCTGAGTCTTCTCGATCTGGTCCAACCGATTATTGATATTCTCGATTTCTCCCATCAGACATGAGGTCATGAGAAGACCTGAAAGCAATGTGATAAGACAAGTAAGTTTTTTCATATACTGAGGTGTTTTATTTGACTTTTTCTTTATGGACTGCAAAGGTATCCCCTAAACATCGAAAAGCAATAGAAAGAAACAAAAATTTATTAACTTTGCTGAAAGTTGAATTTTATATGAATATGGAGAAATATACGACGCCGGCTATAGAAGAAATGGAAGTCGTCTCAGAGGGAGTCTTGTGCGGAAGCAACGAACATATCGATGAGACATATGGAACTTGGTCTTTAGACAGAAAGAATGCACCATGGGAAATAGACTTTTAATATTCGCGGCCATTTTGGCATTGGTCGGATGCAACAAGAACGAGGAGCAGACATCCGAGCCGGAGAAAGAGATTCTGCATGTCCGGATCGAGCAGAACAAGGAGACAAAGACCGAAATGGATATGGACAACAATATCCTGTGGTCTGAGAACGACCAGGTGGTAGCCTTCATGAAGACTTCATACGGCTACAGATACCAGCTGGTACCGCAATTCGCCGGCTTGACCTATGCTGACTTTGAGCGCACTGGCACGTCCGTAAACGAAAACCTTTATGCAGGAATCGAATGGGACCACAATGTGGTATATTACCCATATTCCGACAATGTGAAGGTAAAGAAGTCCGGAGCCAACTACTCATTGGATGTTATCCTTCCTGCAGAACAGCACTATGCACATGAGAGTTTCGGAAGCGGAGACTTCCCGATGGTGGCGGTCAGCCCGGACAATGACATCACATTCAAGAACATCTGCGGCGGAATGAAGCTCCTGTTCAAAGGCAGTCAGGCAGTCACATCGGTCAGCATAGAGGGAAAAGACGGAGAGAAGATTTCAGGAGCTGCTGCAGTCATTGCATACACAGATGGCAGCAGGCCTCTGATAATGATGGCTGAAAACGCTTCCACTACAGTCACCCTCGACTGCGGCAGCGGCGTTCAGCTTGATGAAGATACAGCTACAGAATTCATCATCACACTTCCTCCATTGAGCTTTCAGAAAGGATTCAAAGCCACTGTCTCAACATCTGACAATCAGACACATGTCATTGAAACTGACAAAGAACAGGAAATAGTCAGATCGACCCTTCTGGTCATGCCGGAAAAGACTCTGGAAGCCATGAGTCCAGAACCAGAGCAGCCTTCGGAGGCATATTATATCAAGGTCGATGAAAGCCTGGAAGACTGGAGCGGAGACTATCTCATCACATACAGCACAGCAAGCGCGATAACCGTCTTTGATTCGTTCAGTGGAAGCGACAAGGGAGTTTCAAGGACAGATCTTATCTCACACCTCACTTCCGAGGGCATCCATTCAGACCACGGAGATCCATACAAGGCTGTGGTCACCAAGATCGGAGACAAATATAGCGTGTATCTGACAGGAGTAGGTTACCTTGGAATGACAGCAAGCAAAAACTCCATTTCAAAGACAGATAGCGCTCCGACTTCATCTACAACCGATTATCTCTGGACATTCTCATACAAGAGCAGCGGAAGCGTATGGATGAATAATGTCGGACACAGCGGGTACAGACTGCAGTGGAACAAGAGCGCCGCATGCTTCAGATGCTACACCGGCAGCCAGGCGGAGCTCACCCTATACCGCCGCAGCACCTCGACCGGAGGCAATGCCCCAGACGGCCCTGGAAGCGAAGAACCGGATCAGCCTGTAGACCCGGAACCTGATCCAGACCCGGAACAGCCGGGAGATATTCCCACACCGGTCCCTGGTCAGAGCGGCAAATACGGATGGTATGAACTTCCGGTGATCAATTACTCAACTTCAGGAAGCTATCTGATAGACAGCAATGACAGTGACCTTTATTATGCACACCACATGTGTGCCGGAAACGAAAAGGGTCCGGGAGGCAGACAGGCCCGCAATTACACAGTGTGCTTCAGCGCAGAGCACCACTGCCCTGTATGGGTTGCAGCTCCCAGACACAGGATGTATGAAAGCGGAGCAAGCAGAACTGACGCATACGCAAAAGACCCTTCGATTCCGTCTGACATCCAGTACAGCTCGAAAAGCACAGGCGGAGGCTGCAACAAGGGACATATGCTGGGATCAGCAGAACGTCTTTCATCAACAGCCACCAACAAGCAGGTATTTTACTACACCAATATTGCTCCTCAATACAGCGACACATTCAACACTGGAGGCGGCGGATGGAATACCCTCGAGGACTGGGTTGACGGACAGGTATGCTCAGACACACTCTATGTCGTGATCGGTGCATATTTCGACACATATACCGACCCAAGAGGATATACCGGAAGTCCAAAGAAGATTTCATTCGGCGGCCGCAGCGATGTCTCACGTCCGACCATGTTCTACTACCTGCTCATGAGGACAAAGAGCGGAAGCAGCGGAAAGGCACTTTCGGAGTGCACGGCCTCAGAGATCAAGTGCGCCGCATTCGTAAGAAGCCACGAAACTCCAAAGGGCACAAAGGTCAGCTCGCAGGAGATGATGTCGGTGAGCGATCTGGAGAAGATCACAGGATTCACGTACTTCCCTAACGTGCCTCAGGCACCGAAAGACAGTTTCAAGGCGTCCGAATGGGGATTGTAAAGATTTGATAACACTATAACTATATGAAAGGTACTTATATATTTCTTGCTGACGGCTTCGAGATTTCAGAGGCCCTGACTACTGTAAACATGCTCCGTAGAGGAGGAATCAATGTAAAGACCGTATCGATCTATGATGACAGGATCGTGACAAGTTCAAACCGCATTCCGGTTGTAGCCGACATGGCGTTCGGTGAGTTCAGAGCGTCGACATCCTTCGGTCCATGCCTTCCTTCTGACGTGATGATTTTCCCTGGAGGAATGCCGGGATCGGCAAATCTTGCTGCATTCAAGAAGCTGATGGATATAATGGTACAGCATTATGAGGAAGGTGGTACGGTGGCGGCCATCTGTGCAGCACCAAGCGTCGTGCTCACACTTCTGCCAGACATAAAGGGAAAGAAGATGACATGCTACGACGGTTTCGAGCAGGCTCTCGCTGACAAGGAGGCCGAATATGTAAAGGAAGGTGTCGTGGTGGACGGAAACATGATCACAGGACGTGGACCAGGATGGGCACAGGATTTCGGACTGACTATCCTTGCACACGTCAAGGGTCAGGAAATTGCCGACAAGGTAAAGGCAGGTCTGATGCTATAAGATCCCCGACATCCTAAGGACTCTATCTGCGTATGAACAGTATGGCCATCAGCGGAAGCGCTATGATGGCCATTGTTGCGCTTATAGGGAGGTAAATTCCGAAGTTGACATAGTTCACCACCAGATATGTGATCAGAAGCAAGCCGACTCCCATCGCGGAAGAAATCAGGTAATGCTTGCGTATGTCATCGCTCTTGCATACGATACGGCTAAGATTCGGAACACCCAGAGATATGAATCCGATAGGTCCGCAGATTGACACAGCACTTGTCACAAGAAACATTATGGCCAGCAGCATAAGCGCCTTATGCATGTTAACGAGTTCGATCTCACCTTTCATATGTCTTGTAAGGCTCTTGGATGTCAGCAGGGCCACAGTCAGTCCTACTATGAAAAGGGACAGAGAGAAGAGCACATCCCACGTCGTGACACCCACAAGTTCAAAGTTTGCAGCTCCCCATAGATAATACTGCTTCAGAAGGTCTGGATTCGGGGCATTGGTCACCACGATGGTACCCAGAGAACCGATGAAAGTACCGAACAGGATACCGAATGTGATGAGGTTTCGTGTGCTGACACGTAGGGTGACGAAGAAACATACAAGAGTACAGATCAGAGTGCACACAAAACTTCCTACTGTCATCGAGCACCAGCCTGACATAGTTGCAGCAGCAGCTCCAAGGCATGCGGCACTTCCCAGGCCAAGGCTATATACGTCTCCGAGCTGATTCCGCCAAAGATACTGCATCTGCACTCCTCCGACAGGAAGTGCAATACCGGACAATATCACATATAACAGACTAAGCATACTCTCATTAAAATTCTGCGCTTACAATCGCATCATAAAGGTTCTGGCAACCGTCTTCCAGAAGGTCAAGCACCAGAGCAAAGCCCTCTACGCCCATATAATATGGGTCCGGGATATAAGACATCTTGCGACGCTGCAGAAAATCTGACATGCGACGGATCTTGTGCGTCGCCTCGACTGACGGTGCCAGATGCATCAGATCCTCATAGTTCTGGTCATCCATCGCTATTATAAGGTCGAAATCAAGAAAATCCATACCGGAGACCTGACGTGAGAGATGCGTCAGGCCGTAACCGCGATACATCGCTGCATTACGCATGCGTCTGTCCGGAAGTTCTGCCCTATGACCGCCATAAGTGCCGGCCGAATCCGCCTTTATCTTGTCCTGCATACCGTTCTCACGCACGATATGCTCAAAGATGCCCTGGGCGGCCGGAGAACGGCAGATGTTTCCCAGGCACACGAAAAGGACTTTGTATTTGTTGTTGATATTCTGATTTTCTGGTGTGTTCATATGCTACCGGTTTACAAGCTGGTTTACTTTACTACGATGCGGCGTATGCGGCGTGGGACTGAGGTGAGGATTTCGTATGGGATGGTGCCAAGGATGCCTGCAAGCTCGGTGATGGTAGGATTCTCGCCGAAAACAGTAACCGTATCGCCGACCTTGACGTCTAATCCTGTCACATCAAGCATGCACATGTCCATGCATATGTTTCCGATGGTAGGGACTCTGTGGCCGTTGACTGTAAAGTAGCCATTTCCACGGCTCAGATGACGGTCTACACCATCAGCGTATCCTACCGGGATAGTAGCTATGACTGTTCCTTCAGGGGCAATCTTGCCATGGCGTCCATAACCTATGGTTCCATCTCCCGGGGCGAGTGTCTTCACCTGAAGGACCTTGCACTTGAAGGATGCGACAGGGCTGAGGCTGTTGCCGGGAATGGCACTGACGCCATATATTCCGATGCCGAGACGGACCATATCGAACTGATAGTCTGAAAAACGTTCTATTCCAGCAGAGTTAAGGATATGATACAAAGGCTTATAGCCTACAGCTTGCGAGAGTCTGTCAGCATTGTCCTTAAACAGTCGGATCTGTCCGAGAGTGAAGTCATCGCATGAGGGATCGTCCGCAGCAGCCAGGTGTGAATATACAGACTTCACCTTTATCTGAGGACAATCCTTCAGGAAAGCCATGAGTTCATCAAGCTCTTCAGTCATGAATCCAAGACGATGCATTCCTGTATCGAGCTTTATATGTACGGGAAAATCCGACATTCCTCTCTTGCGGAGGACTTCACAAAGGACCTTCAATGAGTCGATATTAGGAATGCCTGGTTCCAGGCCATAGTTTATTATCTGTTCGAACGAGTCGATGCCTGCAGTAAGGACCATTATCGGTGAGTTGATGCCGGCCTGACGAAGTTCTATACCCTCAACAGGGTAAGCTACTGCCAGATAATCTGCGCCTGCCTCTTCCATAAGCGATGCAAACTCGACGGCACCATGACCGTATGCATTGGCCTTGACCAAAACAAGAAGTCTGGTCGTATCCTTAAGCTTCGACCTGAAATATCTATAGTTCTCCAGGCATCCGCCAAGATTTATCTCCAGTCGCGAAAACTCTTCTTCTCTAAACATATTCATCAGTATAAAGATTTCCAGCACACAAAAATACTAAATTATCTGACATTTTATCTTATTTTTGTAGGTGGCTTGTTTTTTGCACAATATTGCGGCCGCATCGGCTGACCCCCTTTCAGAAACATCTCCGCCAAAATGTCAGTCTGATGAAGACTTGAATTTAACCGATAATTTTATACAATATGAACATTTGGGTAATCATGATTCTCGTGATGGTCGCCAGCATGCTTGTCCAGAGCATGCTGCAGAGCCGTTTCGACAAGTATTCGAAGGTTGGACTTCCTAATGGAATGACAGGAGCCGAAGTGGCGCAGAAGATGCTCCATGATCATGGCATATATGACGTGAAGGTCGTTCCGACAAGGGGAATGCTTACCGACCATTTCAACCCTCAGACAAAGACAGTCGCTCTCAGTGAAGCAGTATATTCAAGCAGAAGCGTTGCGGCGGCAGCTGTAGCAGCGCATGAATGCGGACATGCCGTGCAGCATGCGACCGGATATGCTTTCGTACAGATGCGTACAGCTCTGGTTCCTGTAGTAAGCTTCGCTTCCAGCATTGTCCAATGGGTCCTCCTGGCAGGAGTGCTCATGATCCAGACCATGCCAGGCCTGCTTTGGGTCGGCATCGGACTCTTCGCACTGACCACATTGTTCAGTTTCGTGACTCTCCCTGTGGAGATCAACGCGAGCGCAAGGGCCATAACCTGGCTATCACGAGCAGGAATCACCGACAGCCAGACCCGCCCGATGGCAATCGATGCGCTGAAATGGGCGGCCTACACATATGTGATCGCAGCTATCGGATCACTGGCGACACTCCTTTATTATATAGGAATAGCAAGAAGCAGAGACTAACTAATCCCCAATATCATGAAAAGACTCATTATCATGGCAGCAGCGGTCATCGCCCTGCTGGCAAGCTGTTCACAGTACAAATACGAGACTGTGTCAGGCGACCCTATGGAGTCAAAGATGTACACATTGGACAATGGTCTGAAGGTGTACATGACGGTCAACAAAGAGACTCCGCGCATACAGACCTACATAGCTGTAAAGGTCGGAGGAAAGAACGATCCATCTGAGACAACCGGCCTTGCGCACTATTTCGAACATCTTATGTTCAAGGGATCGGAGCAATTCGGCACATCGGATTATGCTGCAGAGAAGCCTCTTCTGGACGAAATCGAAGCCCTGTTCGAAGTTTACAGGACCACAGAAGACGAGACAGAAAGAGCTGCCCTTTATCATCAGATAGACTCCATCAGCTATCTTGCATCCGACTATTTCATTCCGAATGAATATGACAAGCTCATGTCCATGATAGGTGCAGAGGGCACAAACGCCTACACTTCCACCGACATGACGGTATATGTGGAGGACATTCCATCAAACCAGATAGAAAACTGGGCACGCATCGAGGCTGACCGCTTCATGAACCCGGTGATCCGCGGTTTCCATACCGAGCTTGAGACTGTTTATGAGGAGAAGAACATGTCCCTGACCAACGACTTCAGAAAATCACTCGAGGCAATGGACGGCATCCTCTTCGCCGATCATCCTTACGGCACACAGACAGTCCTTGGAACTCAGGAACACCTGAAGAATCCATCTATAACTAACATCAAGAACTATCAGAAGACATACTATGTGCCTAACAACATGGCAATCTGTCTCAGTGGAGACTTCGATCCTGATGAAATGCTTGCAATAATCGAAAAGTATTTCGGCCAGATGGAGCCTAATCCGAATCTTCCTCAGGTAGATTTCGAGACAAAGACAGTCATTGAGTCACCAGTATCCAAGGATGTCTACGGCCTTGATGCCGAAAACATCATGATCGGATGGAAATACCCTGGCGCAGGAACCCAGGAAGCGATGGTCGCTGACGTCGTTTCATCCATCCTTTCAAATGGCTCCGCCGGTCTTATCGACCTCAACCTCATCCAGCAGCAGAAGGTGCTCGGAGCTCAGGCGATGCCATATACACGTCCAGATGCAGGAGAGTTCCTTATCATAGCCCATCCTAAACAGGGACAGACACTTGACCAGGTCAAGGATCTCGTTCTTGCTGAAATCGCAAAGCTCCGAAACGGAGAATTCGACGAATCACTGCTCACAGGCACAATCAACAACCTCAAGCTCAGACAGATGAGGATGTTCGAGAGCAATGCCGACAGAGCGGACATGTTCGTCCAGTCTTTCATCAACGGTACCGATTGGGCTGACGAAGTCGCTTGGCTCGACAACCTCAGCAAGATCACAAAGCAGGATGTCGTTGATTGGGCCGGCAAATACCTCGCGGACAACAATTACGCTGTAATCTACAAACGTCAGGGTGAGGACAAGAACGTCCAGAAGGTATCTGCACCTAAGATCACCCCGATAAAGGCCAACAGAGACGCTCAGAGCGCATTCCTTGCTGAGATCCAAGGCACAGATGTAACCCCTATAGAGCCTGTATTTGTTGACTACGAAAAGGACATGAGCATCTTTGATGTAAACGGTCTTGATGTGCTCTATGTACAGAACAAGCTCAATGACATCACATACATCACATATTCATATGACAAGGGATATGAGGCTGATCCTGCACTCAACCTTGCATTTGATTATCTCAGCTACCTTGGAACACCGACCAGAAGCGCAGAGGAGATCGCTCAGCAGATGTATCAGCTCGCATGTAATTTTGGCCTTGGGTCCGGAAGCACAAGCACATCAGTATCAATCAGCGGTCTTGCCGAAAACATGCCGCAGGCAATGGAGATTGTGGAGGACCTTGCATATAATGCAATCCCTGACGAGGCCGTCCTGGCAAATCTGAAGGCTGACATGTTCAAGATGCGTCATGATGCAAAGCTCAGCCAGGGTTCATGCTTCAATGCCCTCCAGCAATACATCCTTTATGGTCCTGAATTCATACAGAAGACAACCCTCACCGACCAGCAGATCGAGGCTCTCACCTCAGAGGAGCTTCTTGCAAAGGTACGTGAGCTTCTTGCCTGCAAGCATGAGGTACGTTACTATGGTCCCGCTACAGAAACAGAGGCTGCAGAACTCCTGAAGGCCGGACATAAGATGTCTGAAAACATGAAGCCTCTCGAGAAAAAACACATAAAGTATCAGCCTGTAGAGAAGAGCATTGTGTATATGGCTCCATATGATGCAAAACAGATACGCTATATCCAGTACTCGAACAGAGGAGAGGGTCTCGACACTACAGCTGATCCGCATCTTATGCTGTACAATGAGTATTTCGGTGGAGGAATGAATGCCATCGTATTCCAGGAGATGCGTGAGGCCCGCGGTCTCGCCTATTCTTCAAGCGCAAGACTGTATATGCCTTCCCATAAGGATGACTCATATATGTACTATGCGTTCATCGCAACACAGAACGACAAGATGCAGACAGCCATAGAGGCGTTTGATGAGATCATCAACGACATGCCGCAGTCTGAAACTGCCTTCAACATCGCAAAGGAAGCCCTTATCGGCAGACTCAGAACTGACAGGGTTACAGGAAGAAGAATCCTCAGCCAGTACATCTCGGATCGCGAACTTGGCGTGACAGAGCCTCGCGACAAACAGGTATTCGAAGTAGCGCAGACCCTTACGCTTGATGACGTCAAGGCGACACAGGAGAAATGGGTCAAGGACCGCACCTATGTTTACGGCATCCTGGGTGACATCAACGATCTCGACACAGACTTCCTGAACACCCTAGGCCCTGTCCAGACACTCAGCCTTGAAGAAATCTTCGGATATTAATTGATATCCCTGGCACATAAATGACTGAATTACAGTCCATTAACTAGCAACACGGTGGGTCAAAAAGACCCACCGTGTTGCTAGTTAATAAGCTGAGTAGCAAAGACTTATGTGTCAGAGTTATTTCTTCTTTGAAATGAGATAAAGGTCAGCC
>JAEIGA010018957.1_pt1 | contig 10491 bp, 8 predicted proteins | sample 9270691 | NCBI WGS metagenome assembly JAEIGA01 (sample SAMN17057246, study PRJNA624740) | gut metagenome | biome: biome; isolation source: fecal sample | host: Bos grunniens | place: China: Xizang | collected 2019
CTAACCCACAAATTTGATAGAAGAAATGGATACAACACAATATAAAGATGTTTACGTTTTTTGTGAACAACGCGAAGGCGTAATACAAAGTGTAGCTCTTGAACTTTTGGGAAAAGCTCGTGAACTAGCCGATACCCTAAACGAAAAAGTAGTAGCCATATTGTTGGGTAAAGACATAAAGGCTAAAGCTCAAGATCTTATAGCTGCAGGTGCCGATAAAGTATTGGTAGTAGATAACGATGTATTGAAATATTACCTTACCGAACCTTATACTCAAGCTATTACTCAAATCATCAGCGAGCAAAAGCCAAGCATACTTATGATAGGTGCTACTACAATAGGTCGTGACCTTGGTCCTCGTTTGTCTGCAAGAGTATGTACAGGTCTTACTGCCGACTGTACTAAGTTGGAGATTGGCGAAGAACGTGAGTTGCTTATGACTCGTCCTGCTTTTGGTGGAAACCTTATGGCTACCATCGTTTGTAAAAACCACCGTCCGCAGATGAGTACTGTACGTCCGGGTGTGATGAAGAAAATGACTCCGGATGCCGCTCGCAAAGGCGAAGTAGTAGATTATCAAATAGCTTTCAATCAAGAAAAGATAGGTCGTGTAAGATTGCTTAACACTGTAAAAGAAGATAAAGGTATGGTAGATATATCTGAAGCCAAGATATTGGTTTCGGGTGGTCGTGGAGTAGGAAGTGCCGAAGGTTTCAAGAAATTGGAAGACTTGGCAGCAGTACTTAACGCTCAAGTATCATCGTCGCGTGCTTGTGTTGACGCTGGTATTATAGACCATAGCCGTCAAGTAGGCCAAACAGGTAAAACTGTTCGCCCTGACCTTTATATAGCATGTGGTATTAGTGGCGCTATACAACACCTTGCCGGTATGGAAGAAAGTGAATTTATCGTGGCTATCAACAAAGATAAATTTGCTCCGATATTCAATGTTGCCGATGTAGGTATAGTAGGTGATGTTAATAAGATTCTACCTTTACTTACCGAACGCCTTAAAGGTATGATGGAATAATAACTAACTCTAAAATAAGGAAGATAGTATTAATACTTATTATACTTTTTAATTTAAGAATAGTGATGATAATGCCAATGGCTTATCATCACTTTCTTTTTTTAGTTGTTTGATGTGGTAAATCTTTCAAAAAAAATGTGTACCTTTGTGACATTGATTGATAAATGTAAAGAGTAAATATAATATTGATAAATAATATATTATGAAGTTGAGAGTATATTTGATAGCATTGGTTATGCTTGTTGTAGATGGAACTGTAGTGGCACAACGACTTTTTTCGCCAAATAAAATAAGTCAAGTGGTGCAGTACATAGAGCGTTTTTATGTCGAAGACCAAGATATGGACAAGATTATGGATAAGGGTATCGAGAGTATGCTTCAAGAGTTGGATCCACACAGTGTATATATTCCAAAAAGCGATGTGCAGAAGGCTAACGAACCTCTTGATGGTAGTTTTGTAGGAGTGGGTATAGCCTTTCAGTTGGTAAAAGATACCATAAATGTTGTGGAGGTGATACATGGTGGTCCTGCCGAAAAAGTAGGTATGCAGCCTGGCGATAAAGTAGTACAAGTAAACGGTAATCCTGCTGTGGGTGATAGTATTACCAATAAATGGGTGTATGATCACCTGCGTGGAAAGAAAAATACTAGAGTGAAATTGGGTATAAAGAGGGGTGACGCAAATAGTTTGATTGACTTCGACATACTGCGTGATGCGGTACCTATCAATAGTGTGAATACCTATTTTATGATAGACAAAGAGGTAGGCTATATTGCATTGTCGCGCTTCTCGCGTACATCGGCAAAGGAGGTAAGAGAGGCTATTGCCGATTTGAAAACTCAAGGAATGAAGAGTTTGATATTTGACCTTCGAAGCAATTCGGGTGGATTTTTGGATATTGCTACCGAGATAGTTGACGAGTTTTTGCCCAACGACCAACTGATAGTATATACCGAAGGTAAGAGTCACGACCGACAAGTGATGAAAAGTACTGCTAAAGGTAGTTTCGAAACAGGTAGGTTGGTGGTATTGATTGATGAATACTCGGCAAGTGCAAGTGAGATTGTAAGCGGCGCTGTGCAAGACCACGACCGTGGAATAATAATAGGACGTCGGTCGTTTGGTAAAGGCTTGGTGCAACGTATGTTCCCAACTATCGATGGAGGGCAGATACGGTTGACTACTTCACGCTACTACACACCCAGCGGACGATGTATTCAAAAGCCTTACAACGACGGCTTGCAAGCCTACTACAATGATATTATGAACCGCTACAACGAGAAGGAACTGATGGATCCCGCCAAGGTGCAGGTGCCCGACAGCCTAAAGTATTATACCGATAATAAGAGGGTGGTATATGGCGGTGGAGGTATATTGCCCGATATATTTGTGCCTATCGATACCACACGTGCAAGCGACTATTACATAAATCTTAGAGCAAAAAATCTTATAAACAACTATGCATTGGAGTATGTAGGTGCAAACAGAAATGAACTGTTGCAGAAATATCCTACATACAACGATTTTAATAAAAACTACCGTAGGCTGAACATCGATAAACTGTTTGACAAATATGTGGCCGATGCAGGTGTGAAGAAAACAACCCTCAAACCCGAATGGGTGATAAAATGGGTAGGCGAGGCCTTGAAGGCCGAAACCAAAGACACCATTTCGCCTATCGAAAGCGAGGATTATAGCGAGATGGCAATGAAACTCCTTAGCAATCCCGACCTTATGAAAGAGGTAATGAAAAAAGCCGAAGCCGAAGATAAAAAAAGCAAAGCCATTGTCAAAAACAGCGAGGAGTATATACATATAACCATAAAAGCTTTGATAGCCAGAAACCTTTATGGTATGAGATACTTCTACGAGGCTATGGCTGAAAAGGACAAAGGATACAATGTGGCCATCGACGTGATACACAACGATAAGATATTCCGCCAGCTGAATATAAAGAATTGATAATTCCCAAAATATCATTCCCTGCAACACCGTTGCAACCTCGGACTTAAAACAACAAATGGTAGAAACCCCATCGGGTATCTACCATTTGTTTTGCTATAAACTCTGCACCCTTTATCCCTCAAGGTCAGAACCTTCGGCGTTGCTGCCCGAGCCGGCGTTTCCCTCCGGCTCCATCGGAGTGTTGCCATCGGTAGCCGAGGCCTTGGCCGGGGGTAGATAAGTCCACTCGATATCGTCGGCAATAAGAGTGTTGGCAAACTTGCCCTTCACGCCGCTACCCCGCATGGCTGGCCGAAACTGCACTTTGACGTTCGTAACCTGGTCCATCGACACCTCTTCGGCCGTATCGACACCCGTTTTTTTGCACTCGAAGGTAAGGAAAAACGACCCTATCCCGTCCAATTTCACCGAATGCCCTTCGGCCAAATAGCGCCTCATCACCCCGGGTATTGCGGTTAGCACCGAAATCACATCGGTGTAACTTACGGTACATTCCTTTTCGATGTCCCTGGCCAAACGTTGGGCATCATAGCAGCTAACGGTCTTGGTTATAGGCACCCACTTGCTTGTAACTTTTACGAATTTCTTGCTAAAAAAAGCCATAACTCTACTGTTTTAATTTGTTAAACTACTTAATAATAAATTTCAATTTTCTGCCTTTCGGCGAATGATATTTTGATGTCTGTTTTTTGACACTCCAATATTCTTCAGAGAACCCTCCAAGGTTCTCCAGAGAACCCTCCAAGGTTCTTCAGAGAACCCTCCAAGGTTCTTCAGAGAACCCTCCAAGGTTCTTCAGAGAACCCTCCAAGGTTCTTTTTCTAACGATAAAGGGTGTATTTTATTATCATGCAAAATCAAAAAATTATCCGTTGGGATTGAAGTTTTTCAGCTTTCGCCAAAAAAAAGTCGCTTGCCCAAGGTCGGGCACCGAATTGTGGATAAATCGATGCCATCGGACGTGGAATTTTCAGGCGTGGGCTATATTTATTTTTGGTAAAACATTATTACTTTATCGATGTTTTATTTTTTGTATGAAACAAATTGATAAAATAATGATACAGATAATATGATGAGAGTGCTTATGTTTGGCTGGGAATTTCCGCCGCATATTACGGGCGGATTGGGTACTGCATGCCGAGGTATTGTGCGCGCACTTAGCCAATTGGAGGTGGAAGTGATATTTGTTTTGCCCAAGCTTTGTGGAGGTGAGGAGCATGAAGGTGGCACGGCTTCGATGGTGGCTGCCGATAGTGTAAGGATTAATAGCAATACTATAAAAGACTGTATGACTGCTGGTTTGCAAACCGATGACGTACGTTGGGTGGAGGTCGATTCGTGCCTTGTGCCGTATCAAACGGAGGAGGAATATTATAGAACCATCGGCTCGCAGCCTGCCACTTCGTGCCTGAGGGTCGATGGCGGCGGTGTGACTTATGGGTTTGAGGGTGGCTATGGTGCCGACCTTTATAGCGAGGTATATCGCTACAGCATGGTGGCCGGGCAGGTGGCCAAGGATTATGATTTTGATGTGATTCATTGCCATGATTGGCTTACCTATCCCGCAGGTATCGAGGCCCAAAGGGTAAGCGGAAAGCCTTTGTTGGTGCATGTTCATGCTACGGAGTACGACCGCTCCGCAACGGACAAGGTAAACCCACGGGTGTATGCAATAGAGAAGCATGGTATGGATATGGCCGACGGTATTGTGTGTGTTAGCCAATGGACAAAGAATATACTTGTGGAAAAGTACAAGCAGAATCCGCAAAAAATAAGTGTTATACACAACGGAATCGACAACGTGTTTGTATCCAAACCTACAGCCCCCAAAGTCTATCCCAAGCAGGTAACCTTTCTGGGGCGGATAACCCATCAGAAAGGGCCCGAATACTTTGTGGAAGCAGCTGCCAAAGTGCTGCAGAAAGATGGCAATGTGCACTTTGTGATAGCCGGCAGTGGCGATATGCTCCATGGCATCATCGAGCGTGTGGCCCGCATGGGCCTATCGTCGAGGTTTCATTTTACGGGCTTTCTGAAAGGAGCGGTGGTCGAGCGGCTGTTGAAGATTAGCGATGTGTATGTTATGCCTTCGGTTAGCGAGCCCTTTGGCATATCGGCCTTGGAGGCAGTGGGCTGCCATGTGCCGGTGGTAATAAGCCGTCAGAGCGGCGTAAGTGAGGTGGTGGACAATGCCCTCAAAGTCGATTATTGGGACACCGATGCTATGGCCGATGCCATTTATGCATTGCTCAATTACACTAGTTTGAAACGCTCGATACTCAAAGGTAGTAAAGAAGAACTGAAACATTTGTCGTGGATATCAGCGGCAGATAAACTAAAAAACCTATACAGACAAATAATTGTAAATGGAAGTAATTAACTTGAAAAAAACGATAAAACTATGAATTCAATATGTTTAAATTATAAAGTACATCTGCCATATTTTTACAAGAAGTACCAATTCTTTGATATAGGTGTAAACCATGACTATTACGATACTTTGCGTTGCGAAGCCGAAGTTCAGAGAATTTCCGAACGTAGTTACCTTCCGGCCAACGAGTTGATGTATAGTCTAATTGAGCGATATCCCGACCGATTTTCGTTTGCCCTTGCCATTACAGGTACTACTGTTGAGCTGTTGGAAGAATATGCACCAAAGGTATTGGACAGTTTCAGAAAGCTAGTGGATACCGGAAGGGTAGAACTATTGGGAACACCCTATTATAATTCGCTTTCATCGTTGAAGAGTAGCGAAGAGTTTAAGTGCCAAGTTGAACTTCATCGTAAAAAGATGAAAGAAGTATTTGGTGTAGTACCCCAAACATTTGTTAATACCGAGATGGTTTATGCCGATTATATAGGTGTAATTTTATCTGAAATGGGTTTTGGAGGTGTTATAAGTGAGGGCGCTACACATGTTCTAGGGTGGCGTAGCCCCAATTATGTATATTCCAATCCTATAGCACAAAACCTTAAGATACTATTCAGAAATCAGACAATGAGCGACGATATAGCACTGCGATTTACTAACAGCTATTGGACAGGATACCCTCTTACTGCCGAGAAGTTTACGGATTGGATTGTACGTGATCCCAATCATAAATGTGTAACCTTAGCTATGGATTACAGAGTTATAGGTGATTATATGGATAGAAGTACAGGTATATTCAACTTTTTTGAGTATTTCCCCGAAATAGTAAAGAAATATACCGACTTTAAATTTAGTACTCCAAGTATGATATTCAGTAAAATGGATTCTGTTGCTCCCGTATATATACCACACGAAATATCTTGGTTTTCGGCCGAAAGAGATATCACTCCGTGGCTTGGAAACGAGTTACAAAAAGACTTTTTTAGAAAGATATTTTTGATAGAAGAAGCACTGAAGAAAACTAACGATAACAGATTACTATCTGATTGGCGACGATTGCAGAGCGCAGACAATTTGTATAATATGAATATGCGTTGGTTGAATGAAAAAGGTGTCAATGATTCAATGTCGCCATACGATACGTATGTAAATAATATGAATATATTTTCTGATATAGAAGTACGTATGCAACAACACAAACTTATAAAGTTGGCAACACGAAAACACCGACATCACAAAGAATTAGTTTTGAGATAATAAAATATAAAAGTCGAGATGAAAAACACTATTAAACATCTCGACTTTTTAATTTCATAGAAAGTATGTGTTAAAATAAAGGTCTTGTAACTAGTATATTGACGAAATATGGGAAAAAATAAATTAAATTTCTAGGCAAATACACAATAAAACGAAAATAATTAAGTTAATAAAGCAACAAAAAATGAAAATCTGACTATTATGAAAGCTGAGATTAAGACAAATAAAGGAATAATGAAAGTGATGTTTTACGAAAAAGATGCGCCAAATACTGTTGCAAATTTTGTAAAACTTTCTAAAAGTGGATTTTATGATGGACTTACATTCCATAGAGTAATACCTGATTTTGTTATACAAGGTGGATGCCCCAGAGGTGATGGTACCGGTGGTCCGGGATACAAAATCAAATGTGAATTAGATGGTGATAATCAGTATCATGATAGAGGTGTGTTATCTATGGCTCATGCAGGTAGAGATACCGGTGGTTCGCAATTCTTTATTTGTCATAATAGAGAGAATACTCAACACTTAGACCGTCATCATACTTGTTTTGGACGTGTATATGAGGGATTAGAGGTAATAGATATGATACGTCCTCATGATGTTATAGAATCAATAGCAATATTTGACGAAGAATAGATAAGTTAAAACTATTTGTACAAATAATTGTTTAGAAATAAAATAGAAATATAAAATTTAAATTAGCATAGACTATGGAAAATTTAGGAATAAAAGTGCTTGTGGCAGAAGATGATCCTAATTTGGGAACTATTCTAAGAGCATACCTTAACCAAAAAGGTTTTACAGTTTTTTTGGCTGTAGATGGACAAATGGCTGTTGAATTTTTCAAGCAAGAAGATATAGATGTATGTGTGTTGGATATTATGATGCCTGTGAAGGATGGGTATGCAGTGGCAAAAGAAATACGTAAGATAGACAGACGTGTACCTATATTGTTTTTGAGTGCCAAATCATTGGAAGCAGATAAGTTAAGAGGTTTCGAAATAGGTGGTGATGACTATATTACAAAACCTTTCTCGATGGAAGAACTTTTGGCTCGTATATCAGCAACTTTGCGCAGAAGTTATGATGATACAAAACCTGAAAACAACATATTTTCTATAGGAAAATATACTTTCGATTATAATCATCAAACATTGACGATAAATGATGACGAAAAGAAATTAACCGGAAAAGAAAGTGAACTTTTACGTATGTTCTGTATCAACTTCAATCAATTGATTGAACGTCAAAATGCTTTGCAAAAGATATGGAAAGACGATAGTTATTTTGCAGCTCGTTCAATGGATGTTTATATTACCAAATTGAGAAAATATTTGAAGAAAGATCCGGCTATACAAATAGTTAATGTTCATGGTGTTGGATTTAAATTGACATCTAAAGATCCTTCAAAGAACTAATTTATATAGGAAATTTATGATATCAAAAGTGGGAATACAAGAAGTATTCCCACTTTTGTTTTATTAAATATTTCGGTGGGTATTTTACTTGAAAAATCCCGACGATATTGTTGTCGTCGGGACAAGATGTTAAACAAAGAGAAGATATATTGATGGTTTGATATTGAAGTGATTAGTTAAACTATGGGATTGGATATGTTATTCGAAATGTTTGTGCATTTTCTTGAGTTGCAGCGAATAGCTGAATACTGCTATTCCTAACATTATAAGTGCAATACTACACCAAATTACTACGGCTTCGGTACCAAATATAAGTGGTTGTGATAGAACAATGAATGCACAAAGAATGGTCATGATTCCCATAAGTAATGTCCAACCGGCACCGGGAATTTCCATTATATTCATATCGTCGCTGACACCAACCATATTTATGCCCTTAAACAAAATCCATATACCTAATAATACAGGCAATATGGCTGCCGAAATAGCTATGCTGAAAATAAGAATAAAACCAATTAATACTTCGACAATTCCGCTTACGAAAATCCACATCTTTCCGGTGATAATGTGATGAGAATTTGTAGATAAAGCAAGGTTAGAAACTCCCGAAGCAAAAATAACGATACCTATTATAGACGAAAGAAATAGGTAGCTTATTTCGGGGTTAAACATCATAATCAATCCTGCGATTATGAGTAGAATGCCTACAATGGTGGCAGCCCACCAAAAACGTATAACTTTATTGGATGACTCCAAGCGTTGCAATAATTTATTTTTCATAGTATCAAAATATTTTTTGTTTTTGAATATTATAACAAATATATCACTAACGAGTTGGATTAGATATTTTTTTTGTTGTGAAAAATATTTCTACTATTTGATATGTAATACCCGTTGGTTGAATTAATTTCCAAAATAATTTGCATGAACATATAATTTCAGGCAATTTCTAAAAATTACTTTGCAAGTGATTTGTGGAAGATTGACTTCATAGAATTTGCCTTATATAGTACCATAGGTTGAGGTTCGATATATGGTATATATAGTATATATATATTATGTAGGAATATCCTATAGGTAGAGATGTACCACGGTACGTTTTTACTATCCATTGTCCGCCATTTTCATCAAAAAAATCTCTATTGAAAATCAATGATATACCGATAACGTTCCAATATATATAATTTATCGCTGTAACATATATATGTTAGAGTCGCTAAGATATATATCTTAGGTGCCGTAAGATATATATCTTACGGCCACAACATATATATGCTACGACGCCAGACTATATATGTTACGACGGCTAAGATATATATGTTACGGCGACAGGATATATATGTTACGGAGCTAAACCATATATCTTACGGCGACGAGTATATTTCGCACCATATATATATCCGTTGGTTGGAGTAAAATTCCCGAATATTTTGCATGAACATATAATTTCATGCAATTTCTAAAATATCACAATCGGTGAAATAAATTTATATCGCGAGGTACATTTATCTACATCACGCACTAGTCCCATCAGCATCGGGAGGAATTATCAGCTATATGGCGATGATTTTTGAAACGATATATCGGCTGATGCTCAATGGTATATCATCATACTTGCAACATCATACTATGGAATAATTGTGAATATATATATGATTTAATTCATCCAACGGGTATGTAATGAGAAAATCTACAAAATAAATTATGAAGAGGATGTATATTAAAATTTCCTCCCGAGGGAGATATGTTGGTATCCCGAGGAAGATGAAATGTCCTCGGGAGGAAAGTTTATCTCCCTCGGGAGGGTGATTTTCATTTTATAATAAAAATTTCCTCAGCCCAGCACTACCCTAAATATCACTCTTCCGCTTCGATTTAGAACAAGACTTAGTGAGCCATCGTGCAGACGTACTATCTGCTTGGATATGGCAAGACCTACTCCGGTACCGTCTTTTTTAGTGGTAAAGAACGGTGTGAATATATTATCAAGTTCTTCGGTAGGTATGGCTTGTCCACTATTTATTATATCTATTATTATACGCTCGGTTGCATCTATAGTAGAATTTATCTCTATATGATGTTTGGTATATGAGACTGTGTTGTGACATGCCTCTATTGCATTCTTCAACAAGTTTATCATCACTTGGCTTATTTGGGTACGGTCGGCATATACTATAGTGTCAGAGGGTGATAGGTTTACGGTTATATCTATATCATTGGTATCAACCAAATGTAATATCTCATCCACTATATCGGCAAGGTAAACGGGCGCTTTCTGTGGCTGTGGCACACGCGATAGTAGTCTGAACGATGTCACAAAATTCATCAACCTATTGGAGGTGGAATGGATGGTTTCCAATCCTTGTTGTATCTTTTCACTGTCGTGTTTATTGCTTATTAAAGTGTTGCTTATAGAGGTTATTGGTGCTAAAGAATTCATTATTTC
>JAEIGA010018958.1_pt1 | contig 10490 bp, 9 predicted proteins | sample 9270691 | NCBI WGS metagenome assembly JAEIGA01 (sample SAMN17057246, study PRJNA624740) | gut metagenome | biome: biome; isolation source: fecal sample | host: Bos grunniens | place: China: Xizang | collected 2019
GGAGGCGCAGATGGCCATTCTTGAAAGTGAAATGGTGCAGATGGACGAGATCTTCTTGCCTTATATGGTTGCGAAAGACGGTCTTACCACCTACGATCTGTACCGAGAAAATCAATTGTTGATAGGAGCACCGGATGATGGAAAATCGAGGTAACGCGCAGCCCGCTTTGCATTATATGGGCTTCAAAATCTACGAAACCACCGCTATCACAAAGCAGGTACAGCGCAGAAGGCATCGAAAAAGAAGAATCAACAAGAAATGGCTTAAAAGGTACGGATATAAAACTGTTCTTGATGATGAGAAAATAATTCGTGTTGGAGATCGGCTTTATGCTACACCCAATATGGTTAAAAAGCTTGTTGAAACTTCTGCTTCTCTGAAAGATTATAAATCGCCGGGGAAAACGATAACAGTTCCAAAATTTGAATTTAAAGGAGAACTAAATGAGCGAACTTAACAGAGATCAGTTAGTAAAACTTTTTGAGTATTGTTCAAAATCAAAATATTGCGATGGTTGTATGATGATGTATAATCCACGTTTCTTAGAGGCTCGTTCGGTTGATCCGGAATTAGTTTGCGGGAAAGTTTTGCTAAGATGGGCAACTCAATGCATAAATGAACTCACCCAAGCGCACGAAATGCTCTCCGAGAGTTACGATCATCTTGAAAAGACCAAAGACGATTTGCTTGCGGAGAAATCAAGGTTCACCAAAGAGAATGCAAGTTTACACGCATCTTGCACGGAACTTATACAAAAGTGTGCAAGTTTAGAAGCTGACCTTGCCGCAGCCGAAGCAGAAGCAGAAAAGGCTATTGATATTGCCGAGGGGAATATAAGAGCCGAGATCGCAAGCGGTGGCACTTCCTGTCATTGGTGCGAGGATAAAGTAAAAGCCGACACCGTGCGGAAGATGCAGGATCGGTTTAATGAAGTTTTCGGTGGTATGGATGCAACGCAGGCTTTGTTGAGGCGAACATTTGACCATATCGTTAAAGAGATGTTGGAGGGATAAAATGAAAAAGAAAAAGGGTTATGAATATCTGTCCTACATACAGCATGGCGGGTACATCGTTATTCAGGATACGGCTTATAACGTGATTGTGTCCAAAGACGGAAAGCCGATACTTCTTTCTTCATTCAAAAAGCGACTGACAGAGGACGAGCTTTGCGATCACGTGGATCTTGTTCGTAGGATCGGAGAGGGAGAATAATGCAAAAGGCATCCGAACTCACAGAGCAAGAGGTCGTTGTCGAATACTGCGACCTTCGCGATATCCCGATCGTGCACATCCCGAACGAGGGGAAGAGATCCGTTTCTTACGGTGCCAAGATGAAGCGCGCCGGGATGCGCAAGGGCTTTCCGGATCTCTTTCTCCCCATTGCGCGGCGTGGATTTCACGGCTTTGTGATCGAAATGAAGTTTGACAAGGGCAAATTATCACCCGATCAGATAAAGTGGCTTAGAAGGCTGAAAAAAGAGGGCTATGCGACCTCTGTTTGCTACGGAGCGGACGAGGCCATACGGATGATCGAAAAATATTTGATAGGAGGAGAGGGAAAATGAGCCGCCACAGAGTATTCGGAACGTGGGAGATCCCTCGCACGGTTGTTGATATTGTAAAAAGCATTTGCGCGGACTACGACCGCCGCGCCATTGCCATGCAAACGGCCGCAGAGGAGATCGTGAATACGTATAAAGCTATGAACGATGCCATTGATCATGCAATGCAAGATATCGAGCCTGCGATCCGCCGCACGATGCTTGAAGATATTTACAACGGGCGTGGATACGGACGTTCGCCGGCATCTGCCATTTTGACCAAGCATGCCTACTATTCACGAAAGCACAAGGCAATACACGATATTGCGGTGAATTTTAGGCTTTTGGAATAATAAATGGTGACCAAACGCCAAAAAGTTTGTGTTATACTATAAAAAAGCGAATAAATGAAAGAGCCATATGGCCATAGAGCCGAGAGCCGTTCGCCCGCCAAGTGCGGGCAATGGCTCTTTTTGTTTTTTTGAGGTGAGAAATGAGAGACAAGAAAAGAGCCACGAAGAAAAATACAACGAAAAAGCCGACCAAGGCGCGCAGTGAGAAGGATCCGCGCCGCCTTGCGGATGGAAAATTTACAGAGGGCAATACGATTGGAGCGGATACGCGTTTTAAAAAAGGCGAGCAGCACGGTACGCCTTTCCAAAAAGGAAATACGCTTGCGAAGAAATATAAAGACGAGTACGCAGATCTGTTGCTTGAATACTTCCGCAAGGAGGACATTGCTTTTCCCACGCTGGAAGGCTTTGTGGAGTGGGTGCGAATCATAGAAGGTGAGGCGATCTCCTATGAGGCTGCGCTCATGTGGGCAAATACTGAGACAGAATACGCCCAACGTTTTAAAGATATTTACGCACAGGCGAAGGCAATTCAGCGCGACAAGCTGATCTTTGGAGGACTTACGAAGCGGTTTGATCCCTCTTTTGCGCGTTTTCTTGCATCTTCTATGCACGATATGAGAGAGAAGACCGAGCAAAAGGTGGATGCAGACTTGAAGGGCGAGGGAACGTTCAACGTAAATATTACATATTTCGAGGATGATGCAAAGTGAGCGGTATTGATCTGAAGATCACGAGAAAGCAAAAGCTCTTTATCGATGCACACGAAACAGAGGTGCTCTTTGGCGGTGCTGCCGGTGGCGGCAAGAGCTACGGCCAGGTGATCGATGCGTTGCTGTTTGCGCTTCGGTACGCGGGATCCAAGCAGCTGATCTTGCGCCGCACGTTTGCGGAGCTGGATAAATCCATTATCCGTACGGTTCTCGGAATGTATCCGCGAGAGATCTTTTCCTTCAATTCCTCCGCACATACGGGCCGCTTTAAAAACGGATCGATCATCGATTTCGGATACATAGCCAACGATAAAGACGTTTATCAATATCAGAGCGCGGAATATGACGTCGTTCGCTTCGACGAGCTTACGCACTTTACGGAGGTTCAGTATATCTATCTGATTTCGCGTGTGAGAGGTGCGAACACCTTTCCAAAGCAGATCAAGTCCTCCACCAACCCCGGAGGCGTGGGCCATACGTGGGTGAAAGAGAGATTTGTGGATCCCTCGCCGCCGAATACTAAATTCGTTGGCGGTGACGGCGTGGAGCGCGTATTCATTCCTTCCTTGCTATCGGATAACAAGCCGCTGAACGACAGCGATCCAAACTACCGAAAACGCCTTGAGGCCCTTCCGGAAAAGGAAAAGAAGGCCTTGCTATACGGAGATTGGAATATTTTTGACGGACAGTATTTCACCGAGTTTGATCCCGCGATCCATATCGTAGATCCGTTCGTGATCCCGAAGGAATGGAGAAAATGGCGTGCGTTCGACTACGGTCTTGACCGCCTCGCTTGCCTTTGGGTGGCCATGGATAGTGCGAGAAACGTTTACGTATACAAGGCGCTTGGAGAAAGCAATATGCCTATTTCTGCGGCCGCTAAGGCCATGCTGGACGCAACACCCGAGGATGAAGAGATTTATGCAACCTTTGCACCGCCCGATATGTGGTCAAGATCACAGGAGACGGGGCGCGATAAGGCTCAGATCTTCTATGAGAGTGGGCTGACCTTAACGAAGGCATCCAATGACCGAGAGGCGGGCTGGCTTGCTATCAAGGAGCTTTTGAAGACGGATGCAAACGGAGATTCAAGGCTCAAGATCTTCTCAAATTGCCGCGAGCTGATCAAGTGTTTGCCCGCGTTGCAGATCGATCCGAGAAGACCGACGGATTGCGCAACAGAGCCACACGATATCACGCATATGCCCGATGCGCTCAGATATTACGCCGCATCATGGGCGCGCCCCGTGGAGCCCGAGAAGCCGAAGAAACGAAAATACAGTGAGGATCTGATGGAGGATTACCTCCGCGCGGATGCAGAAACAAGAAAAATCATTATAGCCCGATACGGCGAGCCGGAATTATAAAGGAGAAAACACATGAGAATCGAAGCAAGAGGAAAAAAGGAACGGCTGGACTTTTTCCAAACGCTCTATGAAGAAGCCAAAACCGCCATGAGCGAGGATTACGAAAAGCTTAAACGCAACATTGATCAATACAAGGGCTCAAAAGAGCTTGACGGAAGCTCCGAGCCTGCAACCGTTGTTCGCAATATCACGTATGAGCTTATAGAATCGCAGATCAGCTCTTACATACCGTCACCGTCCGTCACACCCAAGATGGCAAGCGAGGAGAATACGCGCCTTGCAAAGAGCATTGAGACGCTTTGCAAGAATAAGCGTGACGAGCTTCCATTTGAGACGATGAATGATTTGGACGAGAGATACAATCCGATCTATGGCGGTTCAGTGTGGCTTGTGGAGTGGGATAATTCCATCGTAACGCCGCAGTCCGTTGGCGATCTTCGCGTGATGTGCCTTTCTCCGCGTGCGTTCGTGGGAGAGCCGAACATTTACGATATACGCGATATGGACTATTGCTTTGTTTCCTTTGAGACAACTAAGGACGATATTGTGCGCAAATACGGCGTTTCGTATGCGGATGCGGATGAAACCGCAAGCGAAAGAGCGGATACTGCCTCGGATAACTCCGCGACCGTGATCGTTTGTTACTACAAAAATGAGGAGGACAAGGTTTGTCAGTTCATTTGGTCTGATGAAAAAACGCTTCTCGATATTGACGATTACTTTGCCCGAAAAACAAAAATCTGCGCACGTTGCGGAAAAAAGGAGCAGATCTGCACCTGCAAGGAACGTGGAGAAACACCGAAGATCCGAACTGTAACGGACGAGGAAGAGATTCTCGAAGCTCCGATCCTGCGCTCGGACGGAAGCGTGATCCCCATAATGAGCCCTGTTTTGGAAAACGGTGTACCGGTGGTAGAAACCGTCAGCGTGGAGGCCTTGGATGCAGAGGGAAACGTGATTCTTGAAAGCGTTGGCGGTGTTCTGATGCCGAAAATGGTAGAGGTACAGATGCCGAAGATGGAAGAAACGCGCCTTCCGTGGTACGCGCCGACGGCTTTTCCGATCGTGATTCGAAAGAACACATCTGAAGAGGACAAGCTCTTTGGTCAGAGCGATTGCGAGTTTATCCGTCCCCAGCAGCAGGCCATCAATAAGGTGGAGAGCCGCATCATGATGAAGCTGATGCGTGCCTCCGTTACCCCCGTGATGCCCGAGGATGCCACCGTTGCGATCAATAACAGCGTTTTCGGCCAGGTGATCAAGATGAAGCCCGGCGAAAGCTCGTCACAGTATGGTGTTGTGGATACCACGCCGAACATTGCGCAGGATATTGCGGAGGCAGAGCGCCTTTACGACCATGCAAAGCGCATCCTCGGAATATCGGACAGTTACCAAGGGCAATACGATGCATCCGCGCAAAGCGGCAAAGCAAAGCAGATGCAGATCCAGCAGGCCGCAGGCCGTCTTGATTCCAAGCGGCAGATGAAGAACGCGGCCTATGCGGAGATCGACCGCATTATGTTTCAGCTATACCTTGCCTATGCAGACGAGCCGCGCGTATATTCCTTCCGTGATGCTTTCGGAAGGTGGCAAAACATCACCTTTAACCGATACGATTTTTTGAAGCAGGATGAGAGCGGAAAATGGTATTACGACGATAGCTTTCTCTTTGCCGCGGATGCATCTGTTGATATTGATAAATCCCGCGATTTTATTTGGCAGGAGAATGCAAAGCTTTTCCAAATGGGCGCGTACGGAAAGCCGCAAACGGCAGAGGCACAGCTGATCTTCTGGCAAAACAACGAGGCCGCAAAATATCCCTTCTCGCACGATAACGTGGAACGGCTCAAGGAGATCGTGAACGCACAGAGGCAGGCGGCTATGCAACAGCAGGCTCTTGCACAAGCGAAGGCACAGAATGAAGCCCTTGCGGGAGAGGTTCAAAACAGAGCCGCATACGGAGATTATCTTTATAACATGATCCAAGGAGGACAAGCACAATGAGTAGTGTTCAGAAGCCTAAGTACACCATGGAGGACTACGTTTACGTTAACGGAAAAATGGTGCCTAAAAGCAAATTGACGTATACGGATGGAGGGCAGGCAACCAATACAGGCGTTTATCCTACATCTGTGGACGTAGGATCTTTCACACCTCCTCCGGTATCACCAACGCCAACCGTCGATAACAGCAGATATACTTACGTTCCCGGTTCTGCCGCTCCTACGAATGCGAACGCGATGGATTATGCAACGTGGTTGCAAGGAAACACGAAATATCAAGCGGGGCAGATGCGCGAGCAAGCTGTAAAGCAAGCAGAAACCGATAGACAGCGCGCGATCGTTGATGCGAATTCTGCTTATGCGAAGAATCAAGCGTTATACGGCGCAAATGCCGAAAATATGGCTTCTATGGGCCTTTCATCCAGCGGATACGGCGAATACCTTACCGGCAAGGCGTACGCAACGCAGAGAGCAGACGTGCAGAACGCGAACGCAACGGCACAGGCACGCAAAGATCAGGCACTTTACGAAGAGGGCCGTCTGAAGATGCAAGCAGATCAGAAGTACGCGGAGGATCTTATCAATATAGATAATGCGCGGAACGAGTCTTACAATTCCCTCTATAATTCCGCTTTGAACGGCGCATCCATTGAATCCTTGATGCAAGACGGAAGATGGAGCAACCTTACGGTCGCACAGCAAAATACGATTAAGCAAGCCACGACAGCAAATAGCATCAAGACAATGATTGACGGCGGCGCGACGCTTGAAAGCCTTGCTTCTAACGAGGGGTGGCTGTCCCTTACAAATGATCAAAGAAATCAGCTTACTGTTTACGCCAATAACTTGGCCGACGCAAAAGCAACCGAGGCTGAGGGCAATTTCTCCACGTGGCTGAACGGTATAAGCAGCGGCGCATATACGCTCGATGACGTGAAGGCCATGAGCGGTTATGAGAATCTTTCTCCTGATCAGAAGGAACGGCTGGAAAGCGCATATGACAGCGAGATAAATGTTATGGTGTCTTCTCTTTCGGAAGAATATAAAGCCGATTGGAATAATTTGAATGATGTGAAAAAAACGCTTTCCGTATTGGGATATTCAGCGAACATCATCACTGATTTTGTTTCAAGTTGGCAACAGGCAAATTATGATCTTCTCGTTTCTGAACTTCAAAACACGTGGAGTTCACAGAATGTTGATCCCATTAAAGAGCTTGAGAGCGACATTGACAACGGCTTATTATCCGAGGATTCCGGAAAAAAACTTTTGAATGCAATGAAAACTGTTTTAGAAACTCCGGTTATTGTGGGAGGCTCGGTGGAAACACGTCCCAATGTCATAAAAATATATTATCAATTATATCCGGAAGAGTGGAAAACGGCTGTGTTAACCATTCTTGAAGGCGGACGTTTGCCGGGAGATACTTCAAGTGATCTTCCCAAATTGGGAGGCCCCGCAAGCGGAAACTATAAAAACGCTTATCAAGGTGATGTGGACAAACTTATAGAAGAAACACGCAACAAATCTAAATAGAGTTAGGAGCTTCAAATGTCTTTGGTAGGATTGATAAAAAAAGATAATTCCTTGGAAGATAATTTGTCTTATTCGTTATTATCTCGCGTTAAGAATGGTCAAAAGTTACAGAATAACAGTGGAAACGCGATGCTTTCCCCCGCCGCCTCACTTTACGCAAAAAAGAAAGAGGATGACGAGGAGAAGAACAAGGGCGGTCTGCTTGGCGGCCTTGGTTATCTCGGACATAATATCGGCCTTGGCTTTATGCAGGGCGTTGAGGGAATTTGGGACTACGCCGCGGGCGGTATCGCGGATCTCTTCGGTGCGGACGAATGGGCCGAAGAGCGATTTAAGAGCGATTGGCTCGATTATAACGCCGCGGACGAGTGGTACAATCCCGGCGAAGGATGGAAATTCGCGGGAGACGTAGCGGGCGGCATAGGAAACTCTTTGCCGGGTATTGCTACGTCGGTTGGTCTGACGGTGGCAACGGGCGGTGCGGCACTTCCCACGTTCGCCGGTATCGGCGTTGGATCTCTTTCTGCGGCGGGAACGTCCACCAAGGAGGCAATGCTTGAGAGCGGCGAGCTGACGGGCAAGGAATATCTCTACGGTGCCGGTATGGGTGCCGTTGAGGCCGTAACGGAGAAGCTGACGGGCGGCATCGGCGCAGGCGTTACCAAGGCGGCAAAGAGCGTTGGAAAGGTGCTTGGCAAGGTTGCGGCAAAGGAGGTTGCAGAATCCGCGGCAAAGAAGAGCGTTGCACTCTCGCTGAAATCGGCTGCCAAGAGCGCCGCAAAGGAATTTGCAGGCGAAGCCTTTGAGGAGGGCTTTGCCGAGTGGGTGGCACCGTATATTGCGCGTGCTACGTACGATCCGAACGCGAAGAACGCAAGCGCGCAGGAGATCTTCTATTCTGCGCTTGTCGGAGGTCTTGCAGGCGTTGGTATGGGAGGCGCTACGGGCGCGCTTACGCAGGGCATCAATTACCATAGCGGCAAAAGCATCGTCAATAACGGCCGCACACAGCAGATCATGGATCTTGCCAAGACGTATACCGAAGAGGGCGCTTCCAAGACGGAGGCCGCCAACGGTATCCGTGAGATTTACGGAAAGCTTTCTTCTGCCGTGCAGAGCGGTGCGGGGCTGAATAGGGAGCAGCAACGTATGCTTGGCGAGCTTGCCGCGTTTGAAACGCAGGAGCAGCTCCGCCCCATGGTGCAAAGATCCGCGATCCATGCCATTCAGAGCGCAGATGCGGTTGCCGAGCGTTTGAATGCCGTCGGCCGTTATAAGATGGTGGACGGTAAGCTGACGGACACGCAGGCGAATAACAGCATCCCAGAGGGCGCAGAAGTGCGCGAGATTACCGCAGAGGATATTCGGGGTACGTACGATCCCAAGAACAAGAAAAGCCTCGCAGAAGCGCTTAAAACGAACGACGTGCTTCGCTTTATTGCCGCATCGGATGCCGCAGGGCGCTTGATGCTTACGGCAAAGGACGTGGAGAAATCCGTCCTCACGGGTACGCGTATTCATACGCAGGCAGAACTGAACGAATTTATCACGAGCGCAAGCGCCGAGCAGAAGGCCGCCGTTGGCAAGGAGCTTGGCATTGAGGATTGGAATACGCTCACCGTGGAAGAGTTTGCAAAAAAGGCCTCTGCCTACCGCGAGAGCGGAAAAGCAGAAGCCTATAAGAAAAAAGCGGCCAAGGTGCAAAAAATGCAGGACTTGGCCGAGAGCAAGGCAAGAAATATCCCGCGCGCCATTGCCTTGGAGGACGGTGCCGTGCAGAGATATGCGGATGCGGATAGCAATTTCGCGGTCGCGCGTGACGGAGATACGTATATCGTCTATGACTACGCCACCGGCAACGTAACGAGGGATATGACACGCGCCGAGGTCAATGCCGCGCTTGCGAAGTATCGGGAAAGCAAGAGCGCAACAAGTAAAAATTTTAGTTCTGATGCAGAAATTGAAATAAAAGACGAAAAGATTTCAAAAACCGCCTTTGAAAATGAATTTTCGGAAGAAAAGTCCCGTCCAACAGCCAAGGATATCAAGGCGGCGAACGAGGCGAAAGCGCAAGCGGCCGCGATCGAGAGCCTTGCAAAGGAAAAGATCAAGGATTATGCGGATCTCTCAAAGGAAAATCAAAGCATGATCCGCAAGGTGCTCCGCGAGGCCATGGCAAGCGGCATCAGCGAGGCGGATGCTTTATCCTACGCGCGTGTGGCGGCTCGCTCGGGCTTGGATATTACCTTTGATAAGAAAGCCTGCTACAAGGGCAAAAACGAGGCAGGAGAGGACGTATACCACGCAGGCTTCTATGATCCCGAAAACAACCGCATCGTGATCAATCCCGAAACCAAGCGTAAGCACGCATCCCTTCTGATCCATGAGCTTTCGCACGCCATCCGCTCTTACATAGGCAAGGACGGAAAACGGCATTACAAAGCAGGGATTGACGATGCAACGAAGATTTCCGACGAAATGTGGGAGAAGATCAATGCCGATTACGGAGACAGAACGATTTCGGAAACGCAAACGGAGTTTCGTATAGACGAGGCCTCCGCATACTACGCAGAGCAGATGCTCGGCACGGATGCGGCAATTGATCTGCTCCTTGGAGAAAAGCCAACTCTGCAGCAGAAGATCCTCTCCTTCTTCAAGAAATCCGCGCAGGACTATTCCTCCGATGAAGCGCTCTCCCGCGAATCGAGAAAATTTCTCCGCAATTTCAAGAAAACATTTGATGCCTTCGCAGCAAGGAACCGGGGCAGAAACATAGAGGCGAGGAATGACGGAGATCAGAGTGCGAGAAGGTTTTCGATGGAGGATGTATCTGCTAAAAATATACGTTGGAGAAACGTAGCTTATGACGTTTCGGAAGTAAGGGCAAGAATAACCGATGATCTTCACAATAGCATGGTAAAAGACGGTTTAATCGTTGATATACCTGAAGAAATAACATCAAAAGTAAATGAATCC
>JAEIGA010018959.1_pt1 | contig 10490 bp, 6 predicted proteins | sample 9270691 | NCBI WGS metagenome assembly JAEIGA01 (sample SAMN17057246, study PRJNA624740) | gut metagenome | biome: biome; isolation source: fecal sample | host: Bos grunniens | place: China: Xizang | collected 2019
CGACGCTTCTGTGGCTCGCTATTTGGAGAGAGGCTTTACTCACTTGCAGTTTAGTTTTGGTTGCACAGGAGGTCAACATAGGTCTGTGTATGGAGCAGAGCACCTAGCGCAACACCTTTCTGAGAAATTTGGCGTGCAAATACGCCTTACACATCGCGAACAGAAGATAAAAAGAATAATAAAATGAACGCATTTATATTTGCAGCAGGACTTGGCACACGCCTAAAACCACTTACAGACACCATGCCAAAAGCACTTGTACCTGTGGGCGGGAAACCACTGCTTGCACACGTAATAGAAAAACTAAAAGCAGCAGGCTGCAAAAAAATAGTGATAAACATTCACCACTTCGGTGATACGATAATAGACTATGTAAAAAGCCAAAATAGCTTTGGAGTAGAGATACTTTTCTCTGACGAGAGACAAATGCTCCTAGAGACTGGCGGTGCCATAAAACACGCTGTAGATTTGCTTGGCGACGATCCTTTCCTTATTCACAACGTGGATATTTTGTCTAATGTAGATTTAAATGCCCTTATTGCAGCACATAGCGAATCTGACTCTGCTGCCACCCTGCTTGTGAGCAAAAGAAATAGTTCTCGTGCACTACTTTTTAGCCCTGAAGGCAACCTTACAGCTTGGACAAACAAAACCACAGGAGAAGTGAAAAGTCCATACGAAGATATAGATATTAGCAATCTAAATGAATTTGCCTTTAGCGGTATTCATATTTTCTCCCCTCGCCTATTCAAATATTTTGGCGCATATCCAAAGAAATTCTCTATCATAGATTTCTACCTAAACACCTGCAAAGACGAAAACATAAAAGCATACACCCAAGAGGGACTGCAACTACTTGACGTAGGGAAATTAGACTCGCTAGAAAGAGCAGAAAAGTTTGTACAATAAAAAAGTTGACCTCAGCGGTCAACTTTTTTATTGGTGATTTGTTTAGGCGTTTAGGCTAAATCGGTCACTGAGCCTGTCGAAGTGCCCGATTTAGAAGTTCTAACTTTTTTATAGATTCCATATCCTAATATAAATGGTAATAACCAAAGCGTTGAGCCGAGTGGCAGTGAAGGTCCACCACCGCACATTTTCATACAGGTATCGTAAAGTACTTCATGTTCATCGGCATAACTAGTAGCAGCCCAAGAAGCATCACAACAGTCTTGGCATTCTGCTTGCTCAGCAAGACCACCTTTAGAGCAAGTACTACCCCAACCTTCATTGTCGGTTTGCAAACGCATATTAATACCAGCAATTGTTGTTCCTTCAGAGATTTCTACCATATCCTCATTTTCTGCATACAGTTCGTTGGCACCAAAAAATGAGTAAGTAGGCAAGTTCACAGCAAATGCTACAGAAGCAACGGCTAAAAGTAGAAATAATATATTTAATCTTAATGTCTTCATAGGGGTGACTTTTTAAATTAGTTTAATTTTATTTTTTCTACTCTTGTAGCATTTTCGCCTATCACATTTATGGTATAAACACCAATAGCAACTGGTAAATCTAGTCTTACATATTGGCCAGACACCTTATATTCTTGTGTTTTACCAGAAATATCTGAAACTATCACAGTTTTTAATTCCACCTCAGAACTTACCACCACTGTGTTGCCTTGGGTAAAGATATCGATACCAGCATCTGAAGCAGAAGCATCTTCCACTTCGGTAGGAACATCTTCTTCCTCATCTTCTTCAACAATTTCTTGCAGATTGATATAGAAACGACCTTCACAGTTGCCTTTTACTAAATCTTCTACTACGCATCTTTCACCTGCAGACAGATTGTAAGTTTTTCCTTCTTGTCTGTCTTCCAAGATGATTTCGTATGGAAGATTTGATTTAGCAAGACTAAATATAAATTTCTGGTCGTTTGATGCTACTTTCACACCAAGTGGAATTGGTTTAGTCATTTCTGGAATGCTAATACCTGCCCATTTTTTGTCGTATCTCATTACATACAATTCTGCCAATGCAGTTTGTTTTCAATTGAATACCTTAGGTGCGTCTGTGAAATAATTAGCAACGTCTTCTTTTAGTTCATCGAAACTAATATAAACTTCACTTGATACAGATTCCTTATAGTTGGTTGTCTTTATTCTGAATGAGTAAATCTCATCTGCAGCAGATCTATGACCAGTGCCAGTGAAGTTAAGGAAATTTTGCTGAACTTCTAGACGTGTTCTATCACCACCAACTGTAAATAGGAAACCATGTTGCGAAAGTATCTCTGCATCTTTTTCATCATTACCTACAACTCTAAATTCTTTATTGTCATAATCATAAATCTGAATAGTTCCCTTTTCTTTTTGGAACTCATAAGCATTGATATTTGCAGGATAGGTATTTGTCAAAAGAACTGATTTTCCAGATTCCAAATCTTCATAAGTCAATACTTTTCCTTGGTTGTAGAAACGACCAGTATATTGGTATGTATGAGGAGCATTGCCATCGTATGGTATTTCTGGGTTATTCTTTCTATTATAAACCTCAGCAGGCCATTTTTTAGGTCCATATTGGTTTGGCAAGCGTACTGCAAACACTCGTTTAGGGTCTACCTCTACACCTAGTGGAGCAAAAGACTCATCCCAACCTACACTATTTTCATTTATATTAGCAGAGTGCATATATACGTGTGGTAAATGACCAAGGTAATAATCACCAGACACCATTGGGCGAGTAACAAAATTGCCTTCATTGTCTTTTTCACGATTTCCTTCTTCATCTACTTTGAAAGGATTAACCACACCACCTACAAGTAGCCAGTCGTGTCTGCGGGCAGTAAATTCTGTTTTAACCTCTGCATAGTTTTTATCTTTCAAGTATTCTACACCCACTATAGCTGCTCCATATTCCATATCTATAGTATGTGCCAATTTTGGATTTAGTTCATCAAAATTGCTTCCAGCATTAACTGCTTCTGAGCCCCATTTATCCTTTCTGTCTTTCACAGCTTGTTCACTAGATATATCTGGTAACAATGGATATCTACTAATACCTACTGGTGGGGTAATGTATTTTTCAGAGTTTTTATTTGGAATAATTACTGTTAAATCTTCTGTTAGAGCATCTAAGCAAGTAACTAAGGTACCATCTGTTTTATACCAGTTGTTGCGGTCGTCCCATTCTACAGATGCTGTACCATGCCAAATAATAGTATTCACAGGAGTTACTTTTCCTTGTTGGAATGCACCCACAGTCCAAGCACCTGGTATTTTATTTAATTCATGATAATAGTGACCATGAATAGGGATACGTAATACCAACTGCTGTTCATCGGTTGGAACATTTTTACCCGCTGGCATAATCTTTAAAAATGCTTCATAATCCATATCATCTGTTGGGTTTTCAGGACGAACAAATGTAATATAAATAGGAGTGTTTTTTAGTTGCACAGCTGCACTAGTTATATTTTCTCCTTTTGAGTTTGTCAAAGCAAAAACCACAGGGGTATTATTAAATACATTATCATGAGCATCAACCAAACTTAAGCTTACTTCACTAGCAGTTAAACCTATAGATGTTAGTAATACATCTGTGGTTTGTGAACCAACAATTTTTGAGGTATAAAGGTTGATTACCCCTGGCTCTGTATTGATTTTATCGTATGGCGATAATGATTCATTGTCTACATCTACAGGATAACGTGGACGTGCTGTATTACCTTCATTTAGTGGATTTAGTCTATCGCTAAAAATTTCATCTGCACCTTGCAATGAAACATCTTCTTTTATTTGCATACCGATATTTAATCCATCTCCTACTACAACTAGTGAACCTGGTCTAGAAGGGTCTGTTTTACAAGTTACTTCCTCTACATTTTCAAACAAGTTATAAGTTTCAAAGTTTCCAGAAGGACCGTCAATACAGAACTTACCTATCTCAAATTTTGAAGATGAGTTTCCTTTTTCTTTATCATATTTACTCCAGAAGTTGTTGTATTTGAAGCATTGGCACCAATCTGTGCTTTCACCTATTCCTTGAAGGTAGAATAAAAGAGTTTTAACATCATCTGTTATAGAATGTTCTTTAGCGTAGTCTTCTATATTTTGTTTATCGTTGTTACCCTTGATATCATCGTCGTAACTATAACAGTTGTTGTATTGGAAACGGATAGTATTAGGGTCAAAATTGTTAACAATGTCACCAGTAACAGGTTGTGTTTTGCCACCTAAGCGGAAAAAGTCGAAGTAGTCATAATTTCCATCGCCCACTTCATTATTCTTGATAAAGAATGTATTGTAGTAAATACCTATATTTTGAAGTTTCAGTTCAGAAGCCTTATCACCGAAACTTATCAATCTTACGTTTGCTATGGTACTACCTGTTTCGTGTACGTTTTTCACAGCTACTGCATTTTCATTCCAGAATACGTTGTTCATAATAAGCATACGTTCACAACCTTGAATAAAGAATGAAGTTGCTAGTGTACCTTCTGAGTTGTTGCGCAAAAACTTCACATCTCTACAGTTGATAAACTTAATAGTACCACCCCAGTCTACCACATCCATAGATTCATCTGAACTCACACCACCTGCAGCTGCATAATCGAAGTGAGTGTGAAACTCGTTGTTTTCTGCATAAAATCCTTTTATACCCACTAGATGGATACAGTTGCGTCCAAAAGACTCAAGGAAACAGTTTTTAAGTGTAATGTTGCTTGATGGGTCTGCATCCCCCGGTCTTTTTACTATATTATAGTCTTCAGAAAGATTTTCTAGATTGTCTATGCCCTCACCTGTATCTATATCTAGAGCATTGTCGCGCAAGTTTGAGTCACTTATAATATCTAGGTTGTCGAACACAATGTTTCTACTGCGACGAATAACAGGGTGTTGCAATACTGCACGGTTACCTTTAGGGTCTGCAGTGCGCACTACCAATGAATATTGTGCATCTGGTGTATTATTTATATTGCGGAAGAAAATTGCAGAAGCATCTGCAACGTGACCTCCAGACATACCAACATATTCTGTACCTCTATATGGCATAGGACCAAATACCACTTGCATCACCACATGTTTTTTTAGTGTGATTACATCTTCTCTTAGGTCTTCATAGAATTGCTCACTAGCATCACAGATATTTGATTTTGTTTTTAATACTGCAAATGCTTGTTCAAAAGAATTAAACACATATTTACATGGGTCTGCTTCAACAAATTGATTAATAGTAACAAATACGGTATCATTTACTATTACCAATTCTTCTTTTTCGCAAACAATGTTTTCATAGTCTTCACCACAAACACCTGAATATTGAATCTCATTATGATCATCTTGATCCCATCCTGTTAGTTTGGTAAGTGTGTTTTTAGAATCGTATTTTATACCATCAGTTTGGTTAACATCATGGTCCCAATCATTGGTATCACCTTTTATTCTTACCCAATTGTAGCCGTCGTATCCAGCTGGAATTTGAGCATAAAAGTAACTATTACATTTAGCGGCTGTAACCCAACCAACTGGTTTGCTATCGTCATAGGTGAAATAATACACTGCTATGCGGGCATCTTCTTTGTCCCAAGTTTCATTTGGGTCTCTCCATGTACTAGCAGTTCCTACTTTAGGGTCTAAGAAAACTTTTTGAGCATCTGTTATTTCGCCACCAATGTAGATTTGAGTTGTGTTTTTATCAAAATAGAAGTCGTAAGAACCGTCTTCTAGTACAATGTTACCGTCTGTATCAAAAGAGTATGGTACAGGAGAATCTATTTTTACATCTGCGTAAAATTCATCACCACAAGGGCTCTTCTTTACTATTTTTATTGCATCTGTTGCTTTAGAAATCTCTTGTCCTGTCAGTACCAATTCATAATCATTTTCATTACTTTCTTTCAACTCAATACCATTGGCCCAATCATTATTTATACCCATAAGGTAATATTTTATAGCCGATGGTGAAGGAGTGATGTAGATTCCTTCACTTTCTTTAAAGTAAAAGTCGTATGTACCTGTTGGAAGTTTGATGTTATTTCCACTACCACCTGTGACTTTCGCTGAGCAAGGAGACTCTTTTACGTTATCGTAATAAACTCTATCTGCACAAAGTGATGTCTTAACTATTTTAAATTCATCGTCAGCAGCTATAGGCTGATTTAATAGCATGTATTCGCCTGCACTGGCTGTATTTGCTTCTAACAAAATACCATTATCCCAATCTCCACCTATTCCCATTAAATAGTATTTATCTGCATTGGCTGGGTTTGTTGAATTAGCACCTACATACAACTGGTTATTATCTAATTTAAAGTAAAAATCATAATAACCATCTTTTTGGAATGTAATACCGCTAGCAGTAGATTTTACTGTAGAGCAAGATGCTGCATCTAAGTTCTTGTATTCAACATTTCCGCAAGCAGACTCTACCAATACTTTCACTACATCGGTACTAGTTATCTTTTGATTTGATACAACATACTCCGTCTTTGCATCATTCAATTTCATTTCTACCTCTGTATTACCTATTGCTAGATAATATGTTGTCGGGTAATATGAAACATTGACTGTAGTTTTACAACTTGTATATTTTATCGTAATATCTGCACAACCTGTGGTTGTAAATTTAATATTTCCACCATTGTCACTACAAGTTATATTACTTCCTGTTGCAGTAAATTTATCATAACCTAACCACTGTCCATCTGAAACAACCTTAAACTCATAAGTACCGCTTGGAACTTTGCTAAATTTTATTTGACCATTAGCATCCAATTTACTACCAGTTGCATTCCAGCTTGCTCCTCCACACCATGGATTGCCTGTAGAACCATTTCCCGCCACATAACAACCACCTGTTATTTTAGACCACGACCCACTACTCCAATTATCATTGTTTTCTGTTATTGTATATAAATTATTATTATTTGATGGTCCTTGTAAATCCGCAGTTTGGTTCCATTTTACACCATTATTCCAGTTATTGGCTGCGGTATTTGGATTCATACGACAGAATATAACATAGTTTAAATTTTTATCAGGCACTGTCACTTCATAAACTCCATCACAGTTACTATCGGTCATTGAAACCCAAGTTCCATCTTTATCACCATTATCCCTAAGAAAGAAATAAGCCGCAAAACGAGCATTATCACTTCTCCAGTTGTTATTTGGTTTTAGATACAATTTTCCATTTTTGGTCAATGTCGCAGCTCCTGCAGTAAAAGTTGTTAGGCAGAAAAAGAATACTGCTAAAACACTTAATATTTTATTTATCATTGTTGTTTTCATAATTTTCTTCCCTCCTCATTAATAAATTGCCCATAAATATTTTAAAGCGTTAGCCTCACCATACACGTCGTGAATGTGCATATAATATTTACCGACAGCATAATTTGAAATATCTAAAGTAAATTTAGATGGAGCATCGTCGAAATTGTTATAATACAAACGTTGTTTTAAATCAAACTCTCCTGTAGCTTTATTATATCCGCTTTCAGGGAATACACCTACAGATGCCATACTACCTGTAGTTTGGAGCGTAAGCTGAGATTGAGCATCGTATGTTTTTTCAAACTCTATGATTTTATATACCTCCTCGTCTTGACAACCTGTACCTATTTGGTATGCCACAGATTTTGTTAGATAGAAGTTTGCCAACCAGTTACAACGTTTTGCAGGGGTAAGCATTACCGCAAAATACATCTTAGCACCATCTTTCATTGCGGTATTTCCCAACTTATCAAATGTACATGTGTACCATCCATCTGGCCCTTTTTCCATTCCTATAGACTTAATGGTAAAGATAAATTCTAGAATATTGCTTGGATTTGGACCATAGAATAGCGACACACTATTTATCTCGTCGTCACTATCCAATCTAAATCTTACTGTCATCCTTGGTTTATCATCTATATACTCTGTATAGAACTCTACATCGTATGGAGCTAGAAAACCTTTGTCACCACAACCAATCGAAGATGCGCTTGTAGTACCTTCTATTTCGCAGATACTACCCACTTTTGTTTTGGTTGTAACCTCGTCTCTAGTAATATTGTATTCACCTTCGTCTTTCAAAGTCAATACAAATTTATAATTTGTAGAATGTTCCAGATTTCCTGCAGAATATTCAGTTACGCTAGGATTATCTAATGTAATTGTTTTACTTTCACTATTATCAAGGTTTATAATTTCTAGTTCTGCTGTTTTAACATCAAACCCAGGATTGTCCCATGATAATTCTACTACATATTGGGTTGTTTTGGTTACTTGTAGACCAATTTCTATATCACAATGTTGAGTTGAAAGTTTACCCTCATTATCCAATTCAAAGACACCAACAGCTTTTACTTCTCCTTCATCTTGTTTCTTTATCGTTGTTTCAAGTCTAAACTCTTTAGTATAATCTACAGCATTGTTGAATTCGAAAGTAAGTCTACCTGTTCCAGTATTGATAGTTGAGCATTTTACAGGTTGGGCACCATTTGACAATTCATAAAAATCTTTATTGTCATTAAAGCCATTGCCAAATTCTAAAATATTAAGAGAAATTGTCTTCTTATCTTTTGATACGGTTATATCTGTAAAAGTAAGACACTCTGTTCTCACTGGAATATAAGTATTGCTTGTTTGCGAAGTTGATAGATATGCACCGTCTTTATAGGCACGAACAAAGAACTCGTATTCAACAGAAGGAACTAAGTGTGTGATAAGATATTCTGTATCTTCTGTTGAAGCAACATTAAAGTGGGTAGTTTCACCATTTTCTATTTTATGACCATAAATGGTATAAAAGTCTGGTTTTGTATCAGCATCAAGGAAAAGACATTTACTACTCCAAGAAAGTTTTACAGATGTTGACTTGCCTTCTGAAAGAACAGGAAATTCTGGCAAACCGTATGTAAAGGAATATTTTGTAGCATCGTTTTGATCAGACACCGCTGTAGCATTACCTGTAAAAGGTCCATTCTTTTCACGAATGAAAATCATTTCTACTTTTTCATTATCATTATTATCTTTTGTAGTAGCCTTAATTGCTATTTGATAATAAGTATTACCTGTTAGGTCTAGACCATCTAGATAACAAGAATAAGATTCATCGCCAGTAAACTCATAATCACAAATCAATTGCTTTGTATTTGGATCTAAAACGAAATTACCATCTTCCATTTTATAGAAATCCTCTGCTTCTACACCATCTGGAAGTCTTTCTAAAGTAGTAAACTTAATAGATGGATTTTCTGGATTCGCGCCATTTTCGTACTTAAACACCTCAAATGTGGTGTTCGCGTTTACACCTTTGTAATGGAATGTAAACTCCATCATGTCATCTGTACGTTGTTTTTTTACATCTATTGTAAAATCTGACTGAGCCACCGCCACTAAGGAACATAAGAACAAGCTCAATAAAAGTAAAATCTTTCGCATATTTTTTGTTTTATTTTATTCTAGTTTAGCGTACAAATGTAACATTTTTGTAACATATATGCAAACGATTGAAAATATTTTTTGTTAGAAAATAAGAACACCCCCTCAGATGTGCCTGAGAGGGCGCTATAGAAGTATTTCTCTGAGAGGGATTTTGCCAAAGGACAACTTTAAAGTATTTCTCTGAGAGTAATTTTAAAGAGGTCGCACCCCTAACTAATGATTATGTTTGTGAGGTTTATGTAGTTTCTTCTCTATCCACTTTCCCTCCAACTCCCAACTATTTAGGAGCCAACCGCCACAGTTTGGGCAAAACTCGGTTACACCACAGTCGCGACACATATCAAAGCGGCGTCCGCAATGGTCGCAGGTGTATTGAGTAGATTGCATTATCCTGCCAGCAAGCGACAGACCACATATCTTGCATTTCGCTTCAGAGTCTTCTGGACGTTTTATAAGACTATTTAGCATTGGGGTTTTATACACCGGACGCTCTCCGTATGGAGCTTTAAGTTCTTTTTCTTCAGACATATTATTTAATTTTACGTTTTCTCAACCATTCAGACATAAATCTATCGTAAATGATATAGCCATTTTCAGATTTATATACAATCTCGTTTTCTTCTAGTTTTGTAAGCGAAGCACTCACACTGCTCGCACCTGTTAGTTTATATTTTGAGATAAACTCCCCTGCATAAATTTCCTTCACGCATCCCTCGCTGGCAATAGCCTCTATCAAACGCACATTGCTTGCTGTGAGTGAATTCAACAAATCTACATAAGAATATGAATACTCAGAAACTACCTGATTTATAGCAAATTCCACACTTTCTAAGTTCACTTCTTCGCCATAACCATAAAGTCGGTTAAGCAAGTTTTGAATATACCAAGTATGACCTTCAAACCTATCATACATTGCATTAAATGTATCTTCGGAGATTTTCAGAATCTTCTTGGCAAAATTTTCTATAGCAAAATTTGCATATTCTTGTCTTTCAATCTCACCTATATTAAGTATTTGTGTGCTTTGATAAAAAGGTCGTGTAGAAGATGTAAACATTTTTTGCATAATATGCTTTTTACTTCCTGCAAAAATAAAGTTTACATTTGGCAAAAA
>JAEIGA010018960.1_pt1 | contig 10490 bp, 8 predicted proteins | sample 9270691 | NCBI WGS metagenome assembly JAEIGA01 (sample SAMN17057246, study PRJNA624740) | gut metagenome | biome: biome; isolation source: fecal sample | host: Bos grunniens | place: China: Xizang | collected 2019
CAACTTTATTGATATGAGTGAAGATAACTATGGTGTTACAATCCTTAACGATTGTAAGTATGGTTACGAGGTTGATAAGCAGAGAATGATTATCACTCTTCTTAAGGCTCCTATGAACCCCGACCCCAAATCAGACCGTGGTGACCACTACTTCACATATTCAATTTACCCCCATGCAGGTAGCTGGAAAACTGCTGAAACTCTTGTAAGAGGTCTTGAAATGAACAACCCTGCAGTTGCTGTTGAGCTCAATGGTGGCGCAGCAGGTGATGTTGAAAAATCATTCATCAAGGTTGACGGCAAAAACGTTACTCTTGAAGCCGTTAAAAAGTGCGAGGATGAAGATGCTTACATCATCCGTTTTGTTGAAAAGTCAGGCGCTCGTACAGACGTTACTGCAGAGCTCTTTGCGGAGATTGCTTCTGTTGCAGAGTGTAACCTTCTTGAGCGTGAGGATGTTGCAGTTGATATAGCAGACGGCAACAAGCTTTGCTTCACAATTAATCCCTTTGAGATTAAGTGCTACAAGGTTAAGGTTAAATAATTAATAAACAATAAAAATTGTTTCAGAAGGGCAGATAACTGCCCTTCTTTTTTATTTTTTAAACAAAATGTGAATAATTATTTATAAAATGTATTGAAAAATTGATTTTAACTGTGTATAATGATAGGGAATAAAAATGGGTAGTAGTATGACCTGTTACCCGATTCATAATATTTATGGAGGCAGTTATGAAAATTACTTTCAAAAAGTCTTTGGCAACATTACTTGCGCTTGTAATGCTTTTCTCTTGTGTTGGCATTTCAGGCTCTGCCGGAGCAACAACAGGTTACGAAACAACAAGACTCAACTGTACAGTGTATGGCGACACTCAGACACAGCGTGGCTTTACATGGTACACAGCACGTCCTTGCGACACAGCAATTCAGATTGTTGATGCAGGCAACTATAAGCTTACAGGCTTCCAGAAGGCAAAAACCTACACAGGTACAGTATCTGATTGGGATGGTTATTATTGCCATAAGGTAGTTGTTACAGGTCTTGAGCCCGGCGTAGATTATCGTTATCGCGCAGGTAGCTTAGAGTACAACACATGGAGCCAGATGGGTAAATTCTACACAGATAATGCTGACGGCAAATTCTCATTTATTGCTATTGCTGACGTTCAGGCAAGAGATCATGAAGAATATGTTCAGGCATCAAACGTAATGCGCGCTGCTATGGATTACACTCCTGGTGCAGAGTTTGCAATCAACCTTGGTGACTTTGTTAACGATTGTACAAGCGAAGAGTGGGAGGATTTCGGTTCAACCTTCGCAGATGTAAACACAAAGATTACATATGTTCCCGTTGTTGGTAACCACGAAGGTAACATTACTAACAAGCTCAACGTTGGTTGGTTTAACGCACAGTTCAACCTTCTTTACGGCGATGGCGATCTTAATGGTGTTAACGGTGTTTACTATTCATATGATTATGGTAATGCTCACTTCACAGTGCTTAACTCTAATGATATGTACCCCATGACAGAGATTCAGAGAAACTGGATTGTTAACGACATTACTAACTCTGACGCTCATTGGAAAATTCTTCTTGTTCACCGTGCTCCTTACGCAGCAGGTAAAAACGTTTACAAGCCTGATAACGCAATTATGCGTAGAACAATTATTGATATTGTTGACGAAACAGGTGTAGACTTTGTATTCTCAGGTCATGACCATATGTATTTCAGAACAGTTCAGGTTGCAAATGATTTGCCTTGTGAGGATATTGTTTACGTTACTGAAAAGTTCCATGGTGAAGACGTTACATTTGCTGTAAATCCCGATGGTGCAATTTACACACTTCCTTCAACAGCAGGTGGCAAGAGATATAGCGAGCAGACTATCGGTGCTACTATCAAAGATTGCGCTGACAAGTATTTCTCAACAAGTGATATGGGCGGTTGCTTCTCAAATGTTGTAATCGATGGCGACAGACTTGTTTACAAAGCATACGCTGTTGATGATGTAACACAGAAGGTTACTCAGATTGACGAGTACGCTATCAAAAAGAATATTCCTAACGAAAAGGTTGAAGGCACAGACCTTCCCACAGATATTGGTAGCACAATCGATGGTTCAGTTGGTAACTTTATCACAGATTTCCTTGCTATGATTATCGGCTACATCGAGCTTATCCCTGACTTAATTTTAGGTCTCTTTTAATTGATTTTTATAACTGAATGATTATAGACCCGGTATCCTTGCGGTACCGGGTCTTTTTTTGTAAAAATTACCTAAATCAGAGCTTGTAATTTCGTCATTAAGTCTATCGGTAATTTGTTGAAATAATTCATAAATCAAGTATAATTAAAAGTGTGTAAAATGTTTGTCTGTGTAGTATTTACAGGCAATAAGGAGGAAATTTTTATGGAAAAAATTCTCAGAATCGGTATCATCGGTTGTGGTGGTATTGCAAATGGTAAGCATATGCCTGCCCTCGAAAAGGTTGAGGGTGTTGAGATGGTTGCTTTTTGTGATATTGTTAAAGAACGTGCAGAAAAAGCTGCAGAAAAATTCGGAACAGCTGATGCTAAGGTATATGAAGATTATAAAGAACTTCTTAAAGATGAAACAATTGATATTGTTCACGTATGTACTCCTAACCGTTCACATAGCTTTATTTCAATAGATGCCCTTGAGGCAGGTAAGCACGTTATGTGCGAAAAACCTATGGCTAAAACATACGAAGAGGCAAAGGCTATGTGCGAAGCAGCCGAAAGAACAGGTAAAAAGCTCACCATCGGCTACCAGAACAGAAACACCGCCCAGAACCTTTATGTTAAGGCTTGTGCTGATAATGGTGAGTTTGGTGAGATTTATTACGGTAAGGCTTTGGCTATCCGCCGTCGTGCAGTTCCCACATGGGGTGTTTTCCTTAATGAATATGAGCAGGGTGGCGGCCCTCTTATTGATATCGGTACTCACGCACTTGATATGACTCTTTGGGTAATGAATAACTATGAGCCCGAAATGGTTGTTGGTCAGACCTTCCGTAAGCTTGCTGATCAGGAGGAGCAGGGCAACGCCTGGGGACCTTGGGATCCTAAAGAATACACAGTTGAGGATTCTGCTTTTGGCTTTATCAAGATGAAGAATGGTGCAGTTATTAACCTTGAATCTGCATGGGCACTTAACGTTGCTGATTATCACGAAGCATCATATATGATTTGCGGTGAAAAGGGCGGTGCAGATACCCTTAATGACCAGGCTCGTCTTAACTACATCAAAAATCAGCGTCAATGTATTGAAATACCTAATCTTAAAGCAGGTGGCGCAGCATTCTTTGAGGGTAAGTCAGATGGTTCGCCTGCAGAAATTGAAGCTGCTAACTGGATTAACGCTATCCGTAAAGATATTGACCCCGTTGTTTTACCCCGTCAGGCACTTTGTGTAACACAGATTCTTGAAGGAATATATGAATCTGCTAAAACAGGCAAACCCGTTTATTTCGATTAAAATTGTCCATTATGCAGGTTTGTGCTCAGGGCAGTATCTCATACAGCACCATTCGCACAAACCCGCATCCTGAACAATTTTAATTCAAAATAATGTAGGCTTCATAAGCTCGGGGCGGTATCTTAATACAGCACCGCTCGGCTAAAGGTGGCGCTCTGAACAATTTAACTCTCAGGAAGTGTGTTGTTGGGATGTTTTATATACAGCACCATTCGCACAAATCCGCATCCTGAACAATTTACATTGTAGTAGGTTGTTGGAGAGATACATACAGTACCGCTCGGCTAAAAATGGCGCTCTAAAGTAATTTTAATTAAAAACAAATTACAAACTAAAAGAAAAATAAGGAGTAAGAAAATGAAATTCGCAGTACAGTTATATTCAGTTCGTGACCATGTTGAAAATGGCGAGAACTTTTTAGATGTTCTTGGTAAGGTTAAAGAAATCGGCTTTGATGGTGTTGAGTTTGCAGGTTATCACGGCTTTTCAGCAGAGGAGCTTAAGGCTCGTTGTGATGAATTAGGTCTTGAGGTTGTAGGCTCTCATATGGGGCTTGATGATTTCAAGCCTGAAAAGATGGATGAAACCCTTGCATTTGCAAAAACTCTTGGCACAAAATATATCGGTGTTGGTGGTGCACCTCATTCAACATTTGAAGAGGCAGACAATACCGGTGCAGTGCTTGGCGCTGCAAACGAAAAGGGTCAGGCTATGGGTATAAGCACATATTACCACAACCACACCGAAGAATTTACTCCTCTTAAAGATGGCAGAAATGCTATGGATATTATTTCTGACTATTGTATGCTTGAAATTGATACATATTGGAGCTTCTGTGCAGGTATCAATAACGCAGAATACCTCCCTGAGCATAAAGATAAAATAGCACTTGTACACGTTAAAGATGGTATTAATCGCAAGCCTACTGCACTTGGCGAGGGTGAATGTGACCTTGCAAAGGTTAAAGAGGGTGTAGAGGCTATCGGTCTTGAATGGATTATCCTTGAAAATGACGAGCCTGTACCTACAGGTATTGATGATATTACAAGAAGCTACAAGTGGCTTAAAGAAAATTTTTGATGGAGATTTAATGTTATGAAACTTGGTGTACTTACTAACTTATTAGGTAGTGTTTCACTTGAAGAGGCACTCCAGTACTTTTCAACTCTTGGTCTTGAAATGGTAGAAATTGGCTGTGGCGGTTTCCCCGGTAAAGACCACGCTGACCCCGATGTTCTTCTTAATGATGACAAGGCACTTGCAGATTTTAAGGCACTCCTTGAAAAATATAATGTTGAAATCAGCGCACTCAGTTGTCATGGTAACCCTGTGCATCCTGATAAAGAGATTGCTAAAGGCTTTGATGATGATATGCGTAAGGCAGTTTTACTTGCCGAAAAGCTTGGTGTTCATCAGATTAACACCTTCTCAGGTTGCCCCGGTGACTGCGAGAATTCAAAATATCCCAACTGGGTAACCTGCCCATGGCCTAACGATTTTGGCGAAATCCTTGACTATCAATGGAATCAGGTGCTTATCCCTTATTGGAAAGAGTTTGTTGAATTTAGCAAGGCTCACGGTGTTGATAAAATTGCCCTTGAGCTTCATCCCGGTTTTTGTGTTTATAATACAGAAAGCCTTCTCAGACTCCGCGAGGCGGTAGGACCCGAAATCGGTGCAAACCTTGACCTCTCTCACCTTATCTGGCAGGGTATGGACCCGATTGCTGTTATCCGTGCATTGGGCAAAGCAGGTGCAATTTTCCACTTCCACGCTAAGGATACCAAGATTGATGCCCTCAACACAGGTGTTAACGGTGTTCTTGATACAAAATCTTATGCAGATGAAATCAACCGCTCATGGATTTTCCGTACAGTGGGCTATGGTAACGGTGAATCATACTGGCGTGACGTTATAAGCAACCTTCGTATGGTAGGTTACGATTACGCAATTTCAATCGAGCATGAGGACTCACTTATGTGCCAGAATGAAGGCCTTGAAAAAGCCGTTGACCTTCTTAAAAAATGCCTGATTAAAGAAGGCTTAACCGACGCCTGGTGGATTTAAAGGTTATTGCACGTGTCCTTTCTGCTTTATTCACCTGTACAGGGTTTATAAATCAAAAGATCAAAAAAATATGGTATAAATCCTTTTCGATTTGGTCGCTTAAACCCACGTACTTTTGTGCGTGGGTTTTGTGATAATAAATATTAAATTTATTATATGATTTTATGTAAATCACTTGCAATTTCAGTCAAATGGTGGTAATATAGTAAAAAATAGTGTTGAAAGGAATGCTTTATATACTATGAAAAAGAAAATTCTTGCTATCGTTATGACTGCGTGCATTTTTGTAACAGCATTTGTTTGTAGTGCTCTTGCAGCTGTTGCACCTGAGGTTAATACTACAATCCCCCCCGAATACAGAGTGTGTCCCGGCACAATTCTTGAAAAAGATTTTTTAGGTGAAATCGAAGTTGTTGGTAACGCTTATTCACAGGGCTGGGAAATCAAAATTGTCGGCGGTGACTGGATTCCCTATGATGGTGAGCCTATCGATAAATACGATGATGGCGCAACTATCAGATACTATGCTTGTAACGAAGTTGGTGATTATAGCTACTCAAACGAGTGCATGATCGCAGTTGCTCACAACCCCATCGGTTCTTATAAGAGTGATGGTATGAACCACTGGCGTGAGTGCAACGATTGCGGTGGTCAGGCACAGAAGGGTGCTCATACACACCTTGATGAAGGTATGGATCAGGCTGCTGTTGAAGACAACATCTGTAAGGTTTGTGGCCACAAGCGTACACCTCAGTACACAGGTATCAAGGCTTTCCTTGCATGGGTTATGGCTTTAATTACAAGCCTTATCGGTTAATTAAGTTGAATTAAAGGGTTCTTCGGAACCCTTTATTTTTTTGTTATTATATTGTTACTTTATATTTCTTGACAAAGCTTACGTATTGGGTTATATTTAAGTGTAAGTTCATTTTACCATTAAATAAAGTTATTTTTAGAAATAAGGAGTGTGACAGAGCGATGGATTCAGGCAGTAGCGGACATGGGCGAAGTAGCATTTATATGACCACAGCGATTAGTTCAGCCTGTAATCATAGGGCTGTTACCATACTTTATTTTTGCATATAAGGGAAGTTGTGCCCTTTTGCATAATAACAGGTTTTTCGCTGAGTTGTAAGACTCGGTTTTTTTATTGCAATTCCCCGTTACCTATTCTGTCGTAATAGCGTAGAGTGGTTGTTTTCTACACTTTATGGACTATCAAAACAAGGAGGAACGGACAATGACAAAAGAAGTTTTTGAAAGGCTTTTACACGAAAAACAGTACAAAGCCATAAAAAGTATTTTTGATACAATGAATCCGGTTGATACAGCGGCACTGTTACCGGAGTTTGAAGACAGACAGCTTGTTTTATTATTCAGGCTTATCCCTAAAGAAAATGCCGCAAATGTTTTTACTTACATTGAACCTGAGCATCAACAGATTTTGTTAGAAGCTTTTACTGATACAGAGCTTGAAAACATTATGGACGATATGTTCATTGACGATACTGTTGATATTATTGAAGAAATGCCTGCTAACGTAGTTGAACGTATGCTTTTTGCAGCAGGTGATAAGCGTAATGCTATTAATGCGATACTCAATTACCCTGAGGATAGTGCAGGTAGCATTATGACACTTGAGTACATCAGCCTTTACCCCACTATGACAATAGGCGATGCCCTCAAAAAAATCAAATCACGCGGTGAATATTCTGAAACAGTTAACATCTGTTACGTTATCGAAAAGCACAAGCTTTTAGGTACAATTTCTGCTATGGATTTGCTCACCTGCGACGATGATGAAATCCTTACGGATATTATGGATGACAACCCTATAACAGTTAATACCCTTACTGATAAAGAAGAGGTTGCTCAGTTATTTAATAAATACGACGTTTTTGCAATACCTGTAGTTGATAAAGAGAATTGTATGGTTGGTATTGTTACTGTTGATGACGCTATTGACGTTATTCAGGAAGAGGCAGAAGAAGACTTCCAGAAAATGGCGGCTATTGCCCCCACAGATAAGCCCTACCTTAAAACCTCTGTTTTTGATTTATGGAAGGTGCGTATTCCCTGGCTCCTTTTGCTTATGCTTTCAGCTACCTTTACGGGTATTATAATTTCATCATTTGAAGATGCACTTTCAAGAGTTGTTGTGCTTACCGCATATATTCCTATGCTTATGGGTACAGGCGGTAACTCGGGTAGCCAGTCATCAGTTATGGTTATTCGTGGTCTTTCGTTAGGTGAGGTTGAGGCAAGGGATATTTTCAGAGTATTGTGGAAGGAAACCCGTGTATCAATACTTTGTGGTGTATCATTAGCAGTTGCATGCTTTGTTAAGGTTATATTTATTGACGGTATGTTACTCCACACAGACGGTGTAAATGAGCTTGTAGCCCTTGTTGTGGCACTTACCTTGTGTGCAACAGTTATCTGTGCAAAGCTTATAGGCTGTGTGCTTCCTATTGCTGCAAAGGTATTAAAGCTTGACCCTGCAGTAATGGCAAGCCCCTTTATTACAACTATTGTGGACGCTGTTTCATTGTTAGTTTATTTCAGTGTTGCAAAGTCATTTATCCCCGCATTATCATAAAAATGTTTATTTAGTTTATACAGGTGATTATATGTTAAAGTTTAAAAATGGTAAATTCAGAATAATGCAGGTCAGCGACCCACAGGATTTACAGTTTATCAGGCCGACAATGGTGCGTATGCTTAATATGGCTTATGATAGCCTTAAGCCTGACCTTATTGTGCTTACCGGTGATAATATTCTGGGTAATCACCTTTGTGATGCTCGTATTGGCTCACGCCTTGTTATTAAGGATAAGGCAGGTGAGGCAGCGGCAATGAAAACCGCTATCGATAAATTGCTTGCACCTATAGATGAGCGTAAAATCCCCTTTGCTATGATTTACGGTAATCACGATGACCGTAACCGTCTTACTAAAGAGGAGCAGGCAGATTATTACAGAGCATACAGCGGTAATATCGGCCTTGATGGTACCGATAGTGGTGATTGTGACACGTACAATATACCCATCTATTCTGAAGATGGTGAAAAAATAAAATTCAATATCTGGATGCTTGACTCTGCATGGCACGATAAGGAAGAGGATAAGTGCTATGAATTTGTAAAGCCACAGGCTATTGAATGGTATCGAAAAAAAAGTGCCGAGCTTAAAGAGGGTAATGATGGTAACCCTGTTCCATCACTTATGTTCCAGCATATTCCTATGATTGAAACCTTAGAGCTTATTGAGGAATGCTCAAAGGATGATTTTGGTGCAGTTCCCGGCCCTGATAATAAATATTTTAAATTAAAAGCAGATGTTGGCGGTGTTATGGGTGAATACCCTTGCACAGTATCACAAAAAAGTGGTCAGCTTGATGCTATAAAAGAATGTGGTGACGTTAAGGCTGTTGTTTTTGGTCACGACCATACAAATTGCTTTGAGGGTGTTGTTGACGGAGTTAATTTTGTACAGACATCTTGTGCATCATTCCGTTGCTATGGTGACAGAACACGCGGTGTAAGGCTTTTTGATATTGATGAAGCAACCGGTGAATATGAAACAACATTCCACACATATAACGCTATTTGTGGCAGCTCCCTTGCAGACGAGCTCAGATATATATGGGATGCAGATGGTATGCTTAAGCAAAAAATTGCCCTTATAGCAGGTGTAACTGCAGGTGCAGGCTTACTTACATACGGTGCAATAAAAGGCGTAAAAAAACTTATAAAAAAATAAGGGAGGATGTGCGAGCTATGACAGGCTGTAATGTTATATCCCACAGAGGTGCAAATCAGGTTGCACCCCAGAATACAATAGAGGCTTTTAAAAAATCAATCGAAATAGGCTGCGATGGCTTTGAAACAGATATTCATCTTACAAAGGACGGTATACCCGTTGTTTGCCATAACTTTACTATTGATGAAACCTCAACAGGTAAAGGTGCAATTAAAAATATGACACTTGAAGAGCTCCGCCAATATGATTTTGGTAGCTATAAGGGTGAGCAGTTTAAGGGTGTAAAAATACCCACGCTTGATGAATTCCTTGAGGTAAGCAAGGAAATGGGCGATAAAATGAAGGTTCTTAATATAGAACTTAAAAGTGAAAAGTTTGGTGAAGCAGGTACTGCGCTTGCCGAAAAAACAATAGATGCTGTTAAAAATCACGGTCTGTTTGATAAGCTTCTTATATCAAGCTTTGATCCGGCAATACTTGTTGTGTGCAAAAAGATTGATAAGAATTGTAAAACAGGTATTCTTTATAGTCCTGATAATCTTGTTTCAATCAAGATTTCTGCACGCCCTGTAGCGTTTGCAAAAGAAATTGGCTGTGATGCTCTTCACCCATTCGCTATGTACGTTACACGACTTTATGTTGAGCGTGCTCACAGAGCAGGCTTGCAGGTAAACCCCTGGACAATTAATAAGGAGCTTACAGCAAAGCATCTTATTAAGCTTGGCGTTGATGGTCTTATTACAGATGACCCCGGTTTGATGAATCGTCTTTTGAATAAATAAGATATAAAAAAACACCTGTAATTCTTTAGTCAGAATTACGGGTGTTTTTAAGTTGTAAATAAGCCCTCTGTTTTAGTAACAGAGGGCTTATGCTTAATTAAAGATCGCTGAAGCCGTTACCGCCAAATAAGATGTAGAAGAGTTCACTGAGGATGTATATTAAATCCTTAAGAGCATAACTGAAATCAAGGTATGCTGTGTTCTCTTTTTCGCCTGTGGGGTTTTCGGGCTCTGTTACGCCGTTTTCTGCATCTACAATCTTATCGCGGATTGCATAGAAACGAGTTTTTGCTGCTGCTTCTTCATCATTATCGATTATAGTATTATCGAGCATTTCAGTAGCCTGCATGATTGATTCTTCAAGCTCAATTCTATCTTC
>JAEIGA010018961.1_pt1 | contig 10490 bp, 7 predicted proteins | sample 9270691 | NCBI WGS metagenome assembly JAEIGA01 (sample SAMN17057246, study PRJNA624740) | gut metagenome | biome: biome; isolation source: fecal sample | host: Bos grunniens | place: China: Xizang | collected 2019
AGAAACGCCAGTCGGTTGGTGCTGCTACGGCTACACCAGCTTTGAATACTGCGTCGTCCTGGCTCATTGACATGATTGTATTGTATCCGCCAAAGCTCCATCCCCAGATTCCGATGTTCTCTTTGTCAACGTAGGGGAGTGTGCCAAGGTATTTTGCAGCCTCCACCTGGTCACCCGGCTCGTACTGTCCTATCTTCAAATAGGTGCATTTGCCGAATTCTGTACCGCGACCGCCTGTACCGCGACCATCGACGCATACCATTATGAATCCTTCGCCTGCCATGTAGCTCTCGAACATTGCATTGCCGTAGTTGCCTGTGTACCAGTTGTCGTTCACCTGCTGTGAATAAGGACCGCTGTACTGGAACATTACAACAGGGTATCTCTTTGATGCATCAAAGTCGTATGGCTTTATCATCCAACCGTTAAGTTCAACGCCGTCGCTTGTGGTGAAGGTAAAGAACTCTTTTGTAGGCATATCAAACTTGGCAAGACGCTCCTTGAGGTTGCTGTTGTCAATCAGTGTCTTGATTGTCTTGCCGTTGTTACTGTTGGTGGTTACAACGTGTGGAGTGTTTATGCTTGAATATGTGTTGATGAAATATTTCATTCCGGCACTGAACACAGCCTTGTTTGTTCCCTCGTTGGCTGTGAGCTTTGTCTTTTTGCCTTTTGCGTTTACCTTATATATATGTTCGCGCAATGGGCTGCCTTCGTTGCTTGAATAGTAGTACTCGTTCTTTTTGCTGTCCCATCCGTAGAAGTGCTTTACCTCGTACTCACCTTTTGTGATAGGGCGTACCAGCTCACCGTTGAGAGTATAAAGATAAAGGTGGTTGTAACCGCTGCGCTCGCTCTGGAATACGAAATTGTTGTCGAGGAATTCAATGCCTGCGTATGTCTGTTCGTTCAGATATGTATCGCTCTCCTCGCGCATGATTGTTCTGCTCACGCCTGACAGCGGGTTTACAGCCTGAATCTCAAGCACGCTCTGATGACGGTTGAGGGTAATCACAGCAAGCATGTCTGGGTTCTTTGTGAACTTGATGCGTGGGATATATCCCTCTTCGGGAATATTTACATCGAGCTTGCGTGTTACCTTGCTCTTGATGTCGAATGAGTGTACCGAAATCTTTGAGTTGTCTGCACCTGCAACGGGATACTTGAAGCTGTATGGCTTGCAGAAGTTGTCGTAATTTGCGTTGTCGCTACCTGTTGTGTACATTGGCATATCATACATCATCACGTTGCTCTCGTCGTATTTTATGTATGCGATGACCTTGCTGTCGGCACTGAAATCGTATGAACAGTTTGTCATGAACTCCTCTTCGTTAACCCAATCGGGGATACCGTTTATTATTTTGCCGTATTCGCCGTCTGTGGTTACCTGTGACTCTGCATTGCCGAATAATAATTTTACAAGGTAAATGTTGTTGTTGCGTACAAAGGCTATCATGCTTCCGTCGGGAGAGAACTTGGGCACTTGTTGTGCTCCGTTCTGTGAGAGAACCTCTGCCTTGTTGTTCTTGCGGTCGAAGATATAATGCTCGGCAGTGTATGAGTTGCGGTATATGCCTACTGTTTTTGTCTGCAACAGTATCAACTTTTCGTTGGGAGAGAATTCGTAACCGTCGATGCGTTTTTCGTTGAATCCGCGTGCTGTAGCTGCGTTGAAGAGGGTATCGATGATTTCTCCGTTCTTGAACGAGCCTTTGAGAATCATGGTGCGGTCGTCGCTCATTCGTGCAAAGTGCTCACCGTCTGCCATAGGCTTTATTGCCGCATAGGTCTGTGGCCAGTAACCTCCGTACATAACATCGCGTAGTGTCACATTCTTGCCCGCAAAGGCTGATGATGCAATGCACAATGCTAATAAAAATGAAAATAGTTTTTTCATAATGGTTTATTTTTTTGTTGTTATTTTATTCACCTTAAAAAGTCTCTGTCATTTTGAACGTAGTGAAAAATCTAATAGATCCTTCGCTGATGCTCAGGATGACATCATTTATTTATACCACGACGCATACATGATATAATCTTTTGCTATGCGTTCGACGATGTCCTGCTGCTGTTCCTTGCTTACCTCTTTTATCTTCTTGGCCGGTACGCCTGCGTAAATAAATCCGCCTTCAACGCGCATACCCGATGTCACCAAAGCGTTGGCGGCAACTATGGCTCCGCTTTCTACCACAGCATTGTCGAGCACTGTTGCGCCCATACCTATGAGGCAATTGTCCTCTATTGTTGCTCCATGTATTGTGGCGTTATGCCCAATGGAAACATTGTTGCCGATGGTGGTCTTTGAACGCTGATAAAGGGTATGTACCACAGCTCCGTCCTGAATGTTTACATTGTTGCCTATGGTGATGCTGTTCACATCGCCACGAAGCACAGTGCTGTACCAGATGGAGCAGTTGTCACCCATTGTTACATCGCCGATGACAGCTGCAGTCTCTGCTATAAAGCAGTTTTCGCCAATTCGGGGGGTATATCCGCGTAGCTCTTTTATTATTGCCATAGTGTGCTGTTATTCTGTTTTATTATTCTCTCCATTCTTCTTTTTGGGGCGGTGGTGGCGACGATTATGCTTTGGCTTGGGCTTTTCGCCATTGTTTGCCCCTTGCTGTGCCGTTACAGGAGCTTTGTTTTCTTTTTGTTTGTTATGTGGCTTGCCTTTTCCCTTTTTTGCATGTGGCTTACCATTGTTGTTTCTTCTGTTCCTGTTTCTGTCGTTATCTTTTTTCTTCTCATCTTTTTTCTTTGGCTCGTATGCCGGCGCTTCTCCGAGTTCTTCGGGAACAGCAATCTTTGGCACCTCCTGTTCAATAAAATCCTCTATCTGTTTGAAGAATGACTGGTCCTCTTCCGAAACAAAGGTTATTGCACGTCCTGTTGTACCTGCTCGTGCTGTACGGCCTATGCGGTGTATGTAATCGTCGCAGTCGCGTGGCACATCATAGTTTATGACTATGCGTATGTCGTCGATGTCTATTCCGCGTGCGAGAATATCGGTTGCTACAATAATGTCAATCTTGTGGCTCTTGTATTGATACATTATCTCATCGCGCTCGCTTTGGGAAAGGTCGCTATGCATTTCGCCAACATTGAATCCCTGCTTCTTGAGCATGAGTGAAATATCCTTGACCTTTGTCTTGCGCGATGCAAAAAGTATCACTCGCTCGCAACTTTCATTCTTGAAGATGCTTTTGATTATTCCGGGCTTCTGTCCTTCGTGGCAGATGTACGCCTGTTGTGTGATACCGTCAGCGGGCTTTGCAAGAGCAAGTGTTATCTGTAACGGGTCGGTAAGTATGTTTGATGCAAGTCGACGTATCTCCTCGGGCATGGTTGCCGAAAAGAGCATTGTTTGCCTGCTCTTGGGCAGTTGCTTGGCAATGGTCATAATGTCGTTGTAGAATCCCATATCGAGCATGCGGTCGGCCTCGTCTAGTATAAAGAACGAAACTTTTGAGAGGTCTATGTTGCCAAGATTTATATGGCTGATAAGACGACCGGGAGTTGCAACGATTATATCTGCACCTTTTGCCATTCCGCGTAGTTCCTGTTCGTAACGCTGTCCGTCGTTGCCCCCATATACTGCTACGCCCGATACGGGCATGAAGTATGTGAATCCTTCCAATTGACGGTCTATTTGCTGTGCCAACTCTCGTGTAGGTGCCATGATAACGCAGTTTATGGCATCTTCGGGGTAGCCTCCTTGACACAACTTGTTGAGAACAGGGAGCAAGTATGCCGCAGTCTTGCCTGTTCCGGTCTGCGCCACGCCTATCAGGTCTCGACCGTCAAGCAACGGTTGTATGGTCTGTTCTTGTATTGGAGTACACTCTTCAAAGCGCATGGCATCGAGTGCATCAAGTATCTCGTCTTCTAAATCAAAATCGGTAAAATACATTTTTGTTTATCTTGGTGCTTTTCTGTAAAGTATTATAGCCAATATCGCATACATTATGTTCGGTATCCAGACTGCCAATGCAACCGGCATGTGTTCGGCAAAGGCCGATGAAATTGTCTGGAATAATATATAGGAGAAGCTAAGTCCCAAGCCAATTCCCAAAGAGAGTCCCATACCTCCTTTACGCTTACGCGATGAGAGGGATGCTCCAATTACTGTCATAATGAACGCTGCAAACGACATTGCTATTCGTTTGTGATATTCAATCTCGAAGCGACGTATATTGGCTATTCCTCGTGCTTGTTGCTTTTCGATATATGCGCTCAACTCAGGGCTTGTCATGGTCTCTTCTTCGCCTTCCGAAATAAGAAAGTCGGCCGGTTCAAAAGGAAGAACGGTATCAATAGGTTCTTTACGACTCTCTCTTATCACCTCCTTATCGTCTTTCAGCTCTCTGATAAGCCAACGGCGTGCTGTCCAGGTATATGGCTTTTCCGGATTGTAGGTGATTGTTGCCGCTTCCATATGAGAGACCAGCTTCTTGTTTTCGAACTTGTCGAGCATAAAACGCCATCCCATATTGTTGCGGTTTTCGTATCGTTCAATGAAAGCAATTGTGTTGTCGTCTATCTTCAGTTGTACATTGCTTCCCGATTCCACTTTCTTTGCATTGCTGTGACGTTGCTCAAAAGCCAACCTTTTGGCATTGCCGTTCGGTATTATATATGCGCTCAATCCGTATGTCATTATAGCGATAATGCCCGCTGCAATCAAGTATGGCTTGATGAGTCTTCTGAAGCTGACACCTGCCGCCAACATCGCTATAATCTCAGAATTTTCTGCAAGCTTTGATGTAAAATATATTACCGATATAAATACGAATAGCGCGCTAAAGGTGTTTGCATAGTATGGAGCAATATTTACGAAATAATCAAATATTATCTCGTGAGTGGTAGCATTGGAATTCACGAACTTATCAATCTTCTCATTGTAGTCAAAGACAATGATTATGACAATGATAAGAGCAAGGGAAAAGAAGAATGTTCCCAGGAATTTCTTTATTATGTACCAGTCAAGACGTTTTAATTTAAAATAGTCAAGCCACTTCATCGCAACAGTTTTTCGTGTTCTTGTGTGATTGTAGGTTCTTTTCTTTTGTTATAATCTGCGTGTTACCTCCTGAAGCATGTTACGCTTCCAACTTGCATAGTCGTCCAAAAGGATGTGCTTGCGTGCCTCTTGTGTGAGCCATACATAGAATGCCAGGTTGTGTATCGATGCAATTTCCAAAGCAAGCAACTCCTGTGCTACAAAAAGGTGGCGCAGATAAGCTTTGCTGTAAAGGGTGTCAACGAATGATGCGCCATCTTCTTCAATGGGGGAGTAGTCGTATTTCCATTTCTCGTTACGCATGTTCATTATACCATGTTTGGTGAACAGCATGGCGTTACGTCCATTACGTGTAGGCATTACACAATCGAACATATCTACACCGCGTTCTATTGCTTCAAGAATATTCGCCGGTGTTCCTACACCCATCAGATAGCGGGGCTTGTCGGTTGGCAGAATTTCGTTTACCACCTCTATCATTTCGTACATCTTTTCGGCAGGCTCGCCAACAGCAAGGCCTCCGATGGCATTTCCGGCTGCTCCTTTTGATGCGATGTATTCTGCCGAGCGACGGCGCAGGTCGGGATATACACAACCTTGCACGATAGGGAATAACTGTTGCTCATAACCATACATGGGCTCTGTCTCAGCCAAACGGTTTATACATCTGTCAAGCCATCGGTGTGTACGCTCCATAGATTTCTTTGCGTAATCATAGTCGGCTGTGCCGGGGGTACACTCATCGAATGCCATTATGATGTCGGCACCTATGCTACGTTCAATGTCCATGACTCTTTCGGGTGAGAAAAAGTGTTTAGAGCCGTCGATGTGTGAACGGAATTCAACACCCTCCTCGTTCATCTTTCTGATGTCCTTCAACGAGAATACTTGAAAACCTCCGCTGTCGGTGAGTATGGGCCTGTCCCACATGTTGAACTTATGCAATCCGCCTGCACCTTCGAGCACTTCAAGTCCGGGACGAAGGTATAGGTGATAGGTGTTGCCGAGTATTATCTGAGCTTTGATATCTTCCTTTAGATGCGGTATCTGCACGCCCTTTACAGAGCCTACTGTTCCAACAGGCATGAATATCGGTGTCTGTATCTCTCCATGGTCTGTTGTAAGTACTCCGGCGCGCGCCTTGCTACCGCTGTCGGTATGTAATAACTTGAATTCCACTGTTTATGCTGTTAAAATGATTGGATTCTTTACTTTTTCTTTAAGCAGTGCAATGTCGATTACCTCCTTGACATCCTTCACATAGTGGAATGTAAGTCCTTTGATGTACATCTCGGGGATAGCTTCAATATTACGTCTGTTCTCGTGGCAGATGATAATCTCATTTATACCCGCACGTTTTGCTGCAAGAATCTTTTCTTTTATGCCACCAACCGGTAATACCTTTCCGCGAAGCGTTATTTCACCGGTCATTGCAATATTCTCTTTAACCTTTCTCTGTGTGAGTGCCGAGGCAAGAGCTGTTGCCATTGTTATGCCCGCCGAAGGACCGTCTTTGGGTATTGCACCTTCGGGTACATGCAGGTGTATGTTCCATTTATCGAAAATCTCGTATGGGATATTCAACTCGCTTGCATGTGACTTGATATATTCAAGTGCAAGCATTGCCGACTCTTTCATTACATCTCCTAAGTTTCCGGTCAGGGTCAGTTTCTCTCCCTTGCCACGGCTTAGGCTTGTCTCAATGAAAAGAATTTCTCCACCTACGGCAGTCCAGGCAAGACCGGTAACAACACCTGCATAATCGTTGCCTTGATATTTGTCGTGCGAGAACTCTTTTACACCAAGAAGTTCTTTGAGGTCCGAAGGCTTGACAGTAGTCTGTTTCAGTTCACCGTCTGTTGCTATTTTACATGCAAGACGACGGCAAATCTTTCCTATCTTCTTTTCGAGTGTTCTTACACCCGATTCACGTGTGTAGTCCTCGATTATCGCTTCAATTGCAGCCTTGTTTATGGTAACCTTTTCTTTGCCGATACCGTTCGCCTTTTTCTCTTTTGGGACAAGATGACGCTTGGCTATCTCTATTTTCTCTTCGGTAAGATAACCGCTGACCTCAATCAACTCCATACGGTCGAGTAGTGGGGTCGGTATATTGGCAAGGTTGTTGGCTGTCGCAATGAACATTACCTTTGAGAGGTCGTAATCAACATCAAGGAAGTTATCGTGGAAACTGTTGTTCTGTTCTGGGTCAAGAACCTCAAGCAGAGCCGAAGATGGGTCGCCATGCATTGAGCCTTGTCCAACCTTGTCTATCTCGTCAAGAATAAATACAGGGTTGTCGCTGCCTGCTTTTGCCAGATTCTTGAGAATGCGTCCGGGCATTGCACCTATGTATGTCTTGCGGTGTCCTCTTATCTCTGATTCATCGTGAATACCACCCAACGACATACGTACATACTTGCGTTTCAATGCATCTGCAATGGACTTTCCAAGCGAGGTCTTACCTACTCCAGGAGGGCCATAGAGACAGATTATCGGCGACTTGAGGTCTCCGCGCATTTTAATTACCGCAAGATGTTCCAAAATTCTTTCCTTTACTTTTTCAAGACCATAATGGTCGCGGTCGAGAACTTTTCGTGCGTTTTCAATATCAAGATTGTCGTTTGTGCATTCTCCCCATGGAAGATTTACAAACATCTGCAGGTAGTTCAGCTGTACATGATAGTCGGGTGACTGTGGGTTGATGCGGCTTAATTTACTTAATTCACGGTTGAATATTTCGTCAGTCTCGCGTGACCACATCTTCAAGTCGGCTTTGTCGCGCAGCTCTTTGGCATCCTGATCCTGAACGTTGCCGCCGAGTTCTTCCTGTATGTTCTTGATTTGTTGTTGCAGGTAGTATTCGCGTTGTTGCTGGTCGAGGTCGCGATGAGTCTTTTTTCTTATCTTTTCGTTGAGCTCCTCCAATTGCAGTTCGCGGTCAAGGATTGTCATCAGGTGGAATGCTCTCTCCTTGATAGAGTTCTCTTTCAGCAAAGCCAACTTCTCTTCATGCGGAATTTTGATGTTGGCACACAGAAAGTTTACAAGTGTTGCATTGTCTTCGATGTTGCTTAGTGCAAATGAAGCCTCGGCCTGAGCATCATAACGCTTGAATAGCGCTTTTGCCGCCGACTTGCAGCTGCTTATAAGTCCTCTGTACTCCTCGTCTAATGGGTATTCAATTTCCGGAGCATCTTCTACAGTTCCTACATGATATGGAGTAAGACGTTTGATATCTTTAAGTTTTATTCTCTGATAACCTTGAAGTATTACTGTCGTTGATTTGTCGGGCATTTCGAATACACGGATTATTTTTGCGACAGTTCCTATGTCGTGCAGTTCGTTAAAGGTCGGTTTCTCAATGCTCGGGTCTTTTTGACAGAAGACTCCCATACATCCCTTTTTCTTCTCAATTGTTCTTATCAGTCGTAGAGAAGACTCTCTTCCAACAGATACAGGAAGTACTGTACCCGGGAAAAGCAACATGTTACGTAGTGGCAATATAGGTAATTCGTTGTCTATAGCTGTGTAACGCAAGTTCTGCTCGCTGTTTTCGTGAAAATCGGCAATGAGTGAAAAACCGTTTTCGTTGAAATTATCATCCTCCATAAATATTTCGTACTCTTTTTTTGTTATTATTTCATTTGTGAATCCATGCTCAAACATGCATTTGGGCATATTAACTGCAAAAATACTTATTTTTACCGATTTGCTAAAACTTTTTCTATACAATAAATAATATATTATTTAATTTTAATATTTACACTTTACTCTTTAAATTGGTTCAATGTTTTTTAATTGTTCAATTTTTTGCTTTCATTAATTATGTCTAATTTTGCAAACCGATTTTAATTATAGGCGAATGACAGGTGTTAAGGAAAAAATATTGTTTATAATAAATCCTAAGTCTGGTGTCCAGAGTAAAAAGAATATTCCTCGTATGGTCGAGAAACGTATCGATCGTAACAGGTATGATTTGTCTGTCGAGTACACCGCCTATGCCGGTCATGCTACAGAGATTGCAACATCTGCTGTAGAAAAAGGCTATGATGTTGTTGTTGCTGTGGGTGGTGACGGAACAATAAATGAAGTTGCCCGTGCTCTTGTTCATACAAAGACCTCGTTGGGTGTTATTCCTTGCGGCTCCGGTAATGGCTTTGCAAGACACATCGGAATACCGATGGATGTAAAAAAGGCAATAGATTTTATCAATAAAGCCGAGCATACAAAAATTGATTATGGCAAGTTGAACGATATTCCCTTCTTTTGTGCTTGCGGAGTAGGGTTTGATGCACTTGTCAGCAACGATTTTGCGAAAGGAAACACTCGTGGCCTGGCAAGCTATGTACAGAAAACACTTATCGATTGGGTTAATTATAAGCCGGAAGTGTATGAAGTTGTCGTAGATTCTGTGAAAAAGAAATATAAGGCGTTCCTTATAGCCTGCGGCAATGCTTCGCAATATGGTAACAATGCTTTTATAACACCTTTTGCATCAATGCGTGATGGGTTGTTGAGTGTTTCTGTGTTAAAGCCTTTTACGCCTGTCGATGTTCCGTTGATTGTGTTGCAACTTTTTTCAAATACTCTTGACAAGAATAGTCATCTGACTACAATATCTGCCCGAAAAATCACTATCAAACGCAAAAATGCCGCTCCGGTGCATTATGATGGTGAGCCGGCAATGATGGATGCTGAACTTAATATTGAAGTTGTGCCTGATGGTTTGAAAGTTCTTGTTTCTCCCGGTTGGGATGGTACTTGCAATCCTTTGCCGCTTTATAAACAATTATTTGACGCAATAACAGGAACAATGCCGGTGCCACAAATTCCTTTGCCTAAATTGAAATAAAATCGCATAGAACTTTTTTCTTGAATATCGGTTTTATTAAAGTTGATTCTCAATTATGATTAAAGGAATTATTAAAATTTTGCAGAAGTATCCGCTATCACTTGTTGTTTTGGTGGCGATTACTTATCTGTCGTTCTTCAAGCCTCCGACATTCTCTTTTAATTCGATAAAACATCTTGACAAAATAATTCACCTTGTCATGTATGGCGGCTTTTGTTCAGTTCTATGGTTTGAGTATTTCCTGACGCATATCGAAGCGAATGTAAAAAAAATGATTCTGTGGATTGTTGTGGCACCTCTTGTTTTTAGTGCTGTTGTTGAGTTCGCGCAATCATATTTTACAAATTATCGTGGAGGCGAATTTGCTGATTTTATATTCAATTCCATAGGAGTTGTTTTTGCTGCATTGTTCAGCCATTATGTAACAAAGCCTATTATGGAAAAGTACAATTTGATGGGTAAGAGAACAATTTAAAGTGATAATATAGATGTTGACCCAATAATGTCATCCCGACAGAGCGTAGCGACGAGGGATCTCTAAAAACGATATACGAGATGTCTCCACTACGGTCGACATGACATCTACGCGTTTTTTTTCAGTATGTGGGTCAA
>JAEIGA010018962.1_pt1 | contig 10490 bp, 8 predicted proteins | sample 9270691 | NCBI WGS metagenome assembly JAEIGA01 (sample SAMN17057246, study PRJNA624740) | gut metagenome | biome: biome; isolation source: fecal sample | host: Bos grunniens | place: China: Xizang | collected 2019
CTTTCAAGAGATAATTCACTTCCGAATACAACACCATAGCCACCTGATTCAGCAACATCCTTAATAACAAGCTTTTGAATATTATCAAGAACATATTTCATATCTTCAGGATAGAAAGGTAAATATGTAGGTGCATTTGAAAGAATAGGTTCTTCACCCAGATAATATTTAATCATAGCAGGAACATAATAGTAAATTCCCTTATCATCAGCAACACTGTTACCGGGAGCATTTACAAGTGCAACATTTCCTGCACGATAAGCATCCATAATATGAGGAACACCTAAAAGCGAGTCTGCACGGAAGGTCATAGGGTCCATAAAGTCGTCATTTATTCTGCGGTAAACTGCACCAACTCGTTTTCTGCTACCTGAATATTCGTTATAGTAAAGCACATTACCCTCAACAAACAAATCCTGAGGCATTGCAAAAACTGCACCTGTTTTTTCAGCAAGATATGAATGCTCGAAAAATGCAGAATTAAATCTACCGGGAGTAAGCACTACATTTATTCCACCTGTGTTTACATAATCAAGAGCATTACGGAGCAAATCACCGTAATTACGATTATCAACAACTGTATTAGCACGGAAGGTATCGGGACTTGCTCTTCGGCAAAGCTCTCTTGCAATCATTGGATATGACGCACCTGACGGAACACGGAGGTTATCCTCAAGCACATACCAGCGCATATCATTTCCCTGCACAAGGTCAATACCTGAAATGTGAGCAAAAACATCCTTCGGTGGCACAGCACCCTCGCACTCCATCATATATCCTGCTGCACCGTAAACAAATTCTTCAGGGATAATTTTATCCTTAATAATCTGCTTTTTAGTGTAAATATCCTTAAGGAAAATATTAAGCGCCTTAACACGCTGTTTAAGACCTCTTTCAAGGTAATCAAACTCGTCCTTTGAGATAATTCGAGGCACAGCATCAAATGGGAAAAGTCGTTCGTTGAACACATTGTTTTTATAAATACCAAACTTAACACCGTATCGTGCTAAAAGTCGGTTAATTTCGTCTGTATGCTCTATAAGTCCGTACAATTTTATCACTCCCGAAACTTAAATATAAATATACATTATAATTATAAACTTTTTAATTCTTTAAGTAAATGCGAGAAATAAACAAATATATTGCTATTTTTTTGACAATACGGATAATATGTAGGGGTTGACTTCCTCGACAACCCTTATAAATAGAAACAACCTCCCAAGCAAACATTTGAGAGGTCATTTTTTATCTGTTAATCCTAAAATATAATCTGTGGTTGTTTTATGATATTTGGCAAGCAATATAAGAATTGCTGTGGGAACATCTCTTTGTCCTAATTCATAATTACTATATACCTGCTGTGAACAATGCAGAATTTCCGCCATTTGTTTTTGCGTTAAATCACTATCTTCTCGCAAATCTCGAATTCGCTGATACATTATTATCACCAATAATAGTATATGCTACAACAAAATGCAGTATTGACTTTTACCGCATTTTGCAGTAAGATTGTAGCAAAACAATATATAAGGAGAATGGATATGGAAAACACAATTCAAAAAGAAATGAAGTTTTGCAAGCATTGTGGTCAGCAAATTGAAAAAGATGTCATTGTCTGCACATATTGTGGCAAACAAGTTGAAGTCTTAGAACAAGCGCAACCACAAGTTGTTATTAACAACTCAAATATGAATACAAACACAAATACAAACATAAACAACAATATGAATGTTTCTGCAAACAAAAACGCAAAGAACAAATGGGTATCTTTCTTGCTTTGTTTGTGTTTAGGATACATTGGTGCTCATAAATTCTATGAAGGCAAGGTTGGAATGGGAATTTTATATTTGTGCACTGGTGGTCTTTTCTTTGTGGGTGTAATCATAGACCTTATAGCTATTTTATCAAAACCAAATCCTTACTATCCAAAATAATATAAACGGGACGATGTGGGCATCGTCCCCTACAAACAACAAAAGGACGATTCATTATGAATCGTCCTTTAATTTTGCGCTTTGCATTTTGCATTTATTCAATTGGTTTGGATACATCTACCCATTCTTTAAAATTAGAATATTTTTCAAGTTCAGGAATTGTAAGCTCGATTGCACTGTTACTGCTTCCTACTGCAGGGAAAACAGTTTCAAAGCGTTTCATTGACTCGTCAAGGTAAACCTCAACACCATCCTTAATACCAAAAGGACAAACACCACCAATCTGATGACCTACGAATTCATCTAACTGGTCAGGTGACATCATTTTTGCCTTTGTGTGGAATTGAGCCTTATATTTCGGATTATCAACCTTAACGTCTCCTGCCATAAGGATAAGAATTGGTTGCTCGCCTACCATAAATGAAAGAGTTTTTGCAATTCTTGCACCCTCAACGCCAAGAGCCTGTGCTGCAAGCTCAACCGTTGCAGATGAAACATCAAACTCCTGCACTCTGTCTTCCATACCAAACTGACGGAAATATTCTCTGCCTTTTTCTATGGACATATTAATCATTCCTTTGTAAATACGGCGGGGTCAAGACCCCGCCCTACCGTGTTATTACTGAATTTCTGCAAGCTTAACTGGTCTGCCCTCGTTTGCTGATTTTTCAGCAGCAAGAGCAATCTTAACTGACTGAAGACCTGCGTGGATACCAACAGGAGTTTCCTTGTTGTTTACACAGCAATCAACAAACTGACGAACCTCTTCTGCAAATGAGCCCATATATCTTTCAAGGAAGAAATAGAGTGGCTTTTCACCTGTAACACCATTTGCGTCAGCAACAACTGCAGTTGAAAGTGTATCGTTAGCAGTTGCAACCATACCCTTTGATCCGAAAAGCTCTGCTCTCTGGTCATAACCGTACATAGCCTGACGTGAGTTATCGATAACTGCAAGAGCACCATTAGCCATCTTCATTGAGATAATAGCTGTATCGAAGTCACCGTATTCACGGATACCAGGATTGATAAGAGCATCAGCATAAACATAAAGCTCTTCAACATCACTGTTTGTAAGGAAGCAAGCCATATCAAAATCGTGAATTGTCATATCAAGGAAGATACTTGCTGCACAGTAGCCAACAGGTGGTGCCTGTGGGTCACGAGATGTGATTTTAAGAATCTGTGCTTCACCGATTTTGCCATCGTCATAAGCCTTACGAACTGCTGCGAAGTTGTGGTCAAAACGACGGTTAAAGCCAACCTGGAATTTGCAGTCAGGATGGCATTTCAGAGCATCTGCGATTTCAAGAATCTTGTCTACTGTATTTGCAAGTGGCTTTTCACAGAAAACGTGCTTACCTGCATTGATTGCTTCAATAGAAATTGGAGCGTGAGTGTCAGTTGATGAGCAAACAAGAACTGCATCAATTTCAGGGTCTTCAATAATCTTTGTATAATCTGTGTAGATTTTCTGGACTCCAAAGCCTTCACAGAAAGCCTTTGTTTCATCGTTCATAAATGGGTCTGCAATTGCAACAACTTCAGCACCCTTAACGTGGTATGAGATTGATTCAAGGTGCACCTTACCAATACGGCCAGCACCGATAATACCGATTTTAAGCATAATAATTTCTCCTTTGTGGTTTGTATAAGGGTCGTCGAGGACGCCGACCCCTACAATTTTTTTTAATTTACAGATAATTTTTCGTTAGACAAGGCACGAAAAACCTCATAACAATTTGTAAGATTTTTCTTGCAAGACAATGTGGCAGAGGCGAAGTTGTATGTGATATACCACGAGCCGAAAGCCACGAAGTATTGCGAGAAAAAGATACAAATTAGATTGTACCGTCCCATGTACTTACATTTGTATTTGTCTTCTCTTCTTCATCGAACCAATGTTGTGTAACTGCCTTTGATTCTGTGTAGAAGCGGTATGCATCCTTACCGAGACAGTGGAGGTCACCGAAGAATGACTGCTTGTGACCTGAGAATGGGAAGAAGCCAACAGGAACCGGAATACCAACGTTGATACCAACCTGACCACCGTCTGTGTAGCGAGCAAACTGACGTGCCCAGTAACCACTCTGAGTGTAGATAACTGAACCGTTTGCATATGGATTGTCGTTCATAATCTTAAGTCCTTCGTGGAAGTCCTTACAACGCTTAACGCAAAGAACAGGTCCGAATACTTCTTCATCACCGATTGTCATATCAGCTGTAACCTTATCGAAGATTGTAGGTCCGATGAAGTAACCGTTTTCGTAACCCTCAACCTTAACATCACGACCGTCAAGAACAAGCTCTGCACCTTCGTCAATACCCTTCTGGATATCAGCAAGAACTTCTTCATAATGCTTCTTATATGTAATTGGGCCTAACTTTGAATCCTTTTCCCAAGATGGACCAACCTTAATATTCTTTGCCTGTTTTACAAGCTCTTCTACAAACTTATCTGCGATTGATTCTTCAACAACACAGCAAGTAAGAGCCATACAACGCTGACCTGCGCAACCGTAAGCAGAGTTGATAACACCTGCAACTGTTCTTTCAAGAGCACAGTCAGCCATAACAAGAGCGTGGTTTTTAGCCTGAGTAAGAGCCTGACAACGCTTGCCTGCAGCTGCAGCACGAGAATAAACCTTAAGACCAACAGGAGTTGAACCAACGAATGTGATACCCTTAACATCAGGATGGTCAAGAATTGTGTTTACTTCGTTTCTTGAGCAAGTGATAACGTTGATAACACCGTCAGGAACGCCTGCTTCCTTATAAATTGCAGCAAATTTCATTGCTGTCTTTGGTGTAAGAGATGCTGCCTTAAGAACCATTGTATTACCTGTTGCAATACAAGTTGGAGCCATCCAACCGAATGGAATCATTGCAGGGAAGTTAACAGGAACGATACCTGCAAAAACACCGAGAGGCTCACGATACTTAACTGTATCATAGCCTGAAGAAGCGTCCATAAGGCTTTCACCCATCATAAGAGATGGAACCTGAGTTGCAAGCTCTGTGCCTTCCTTTGCCTTGAGAACGTCGCCTTCTGCTTCGCCCCAAACCTTACCGTTTTCACAAGCAACACACATTGTAAGCTCTTCCATATCACGGATAATAAGCTCACGGATTTTGTAAAGAATCTGTGCTCTCTTGATTGCAGGAGTTGCTCTCCAGCCTGGGTAAGCAGCCTTTGCAGCCTCGATAGCTTCAAGAACTTCGTCATTTGTACAGCAAGGTGCCTGTCCTACAACTTCACCTGTGCTTGGATTGTGAAGGTCATACCAAACGTCAGTTTTTGAGTCTTTGAACTGACCATTCACAAAATACTGTAATTTTTCTACTGCCATATTTATTTTCTCCTTAATTGGATTGATTGTTTATTTCACGGCGGGAGCGAGCCCCCGCCCTACATTTTTCAAATTATAAACCTGAAACTTCTGCAATATATTTACGAGCCTTAACTGCATATTCAAATGGATTTGCAATTGCAGGGTCCTGCTCAGCTTCAACAAGAACGTATCCTTCGTATCCTGTTTCTTCAAGAACGTCGAATACAGGCTTGAAATCGATTACACCGTCACCAGGAACTGTGAAAGCACCTGCACGAACGCCCTGAAGGAAACTCATTTTTTCTGCCTTAACCTTTGCAACAACATCAGGTCGGATATCCTTAAGATGTACGTGACGGATTCTCTTTGCATACTTCTTAAGTACTGCCATATAATCCTCACCACAATATGCAAGGTGACCTGTGTCAAAGAGAAGACCGAAAAGCTCAGGGTCTGTGTTTTCCATCATTCTGTCGATTTCAGCTGCTGTCTGAACAACTGTACCCATATGATGGTGGAAGCAGAGTTGGATTCCCATATCCTTTGCAACCTTACCAAGCTTGTTGATACCTGTGCAGAGCATATCCCACTCTTCATCGTTCATTACGTATTTGTCATCGAAAATTGAAAGGTCTGTACCCTGAATTGAGTGTCCCTGTTCAGAAATACCAACAACCTTTGCACCCATTTCCTTAAGGAAAGTAATATGCTCGATGAAGTCCTTTTCAACCTCTTCATAAGGCTTTGTGATAAGAAAGCTTGAGAACCAAGCGTTGCAAATCTGCATACCACGAAGCTCGAGTGCCTTTTTAAGCACCTTTGTATCTCTTGGGTACTTGTTACCTACCTCACAACCTGTGAAGCCTGCAAGTGCCATTTCAGAAATGCACTGTTCAAATGTGTTTTCTGCACCAAGGTCAGGCATATCATCGTTTGTCCATGCGATTGGTGCAATACCGAGTTTAACTTTGTTCTTATCTAACATATTAGTATCTCCTTGCTTTGTTTTTATTTTCTTCCTTCACTTTGAAGGCATTGTTTACTTTTTCATTCTTTGAAACAGAAGGAACACCTGTGTGCCACCAAGCACCGTAACCGTCTGTCATTGATTTTGGAAGCACCTTAATATCGATAAGTGTTGAAACAGTCTGCTTCTGTGAATCGATAAGTGCAAATTCAAGCTCTTCCATAGTTTTTGCTGTATATGTCTTACAGCCATAAGCCTCAGCATTCTTTGCGAAGTCAATCGGAATAAGTCCACCTAGAAGGTCACCGTTTTCATCTCTGTAACGGAATTCTGTTGCAAGATTTCCGATACCGTTTGACATTTCAAGGTTATTAATGCAACCGAAACCACTGTTATCGAAAAGAAGAACGTTGATTTTCTTGTTTTCCTGAATACTTGTTACAAGCTCTGAATGAAGCATCAGGTAGCTTCCGTCACCACACATTGCATATGATTCACATTCAGGATGTGCCATTTTTGAACCGAGTGCACCTGCGATTTCATAACCCATACATGAATAACCATATTCCATATTGTATGAATAACGACTGTCAGAGGTCCACATTCTCTGAAGGCATCCTGGAAGTGAGCCTGCAGCACCTGTACAAAGAGCATCAGCAGGAATTAACTTGCGAATCATTGCAAGAGCTGATGTCTGAGTAATCACACCACCGATTTTCTCAACAAATTCAGGAATTGTCTTTTCATCACGAGCAGCAATCAATGGCTTGAAGTTTTCGTCATACTTATAGTTAGCAAGGAATTCCATTTCCTTGTCCCAACCGAGCTTTGCATCAGCAATTTCAGTAGTGTATGCTGACTTGTAGCCTTCCTTACGGAGTGCATCACCGAGTGCAACAATACCAAGCTTTGCATCGGCAACCATCTTTGTAGCATCAAGCTTATATGCATCAAAACGAGATGTGTTGATTGCAACCATCTTAACATCATCTTTGAAAAGTGACTTTGAAGCAGTTGTAAAGTCAGAGAAACGAGTACCGATACCAATAACAACGTCTGCTTCCTTTGCAATTACGTTACCTGATGAGTTACCTGTAACGCCAAGACCACCAAGGTTATATGGGTCTGATGAAAGACAAGCAGTTTTACCACTCTGTGTTTCTGCAAAAGGAATGTTGAATTCAGCACAGAATTTTTCAAGTGCCTCACCTGCTTCTGAATAACGAACGCCACCACCACAGATTACAAGTGGCTTTTTAGCATTCTTAACTACTTCGAGAACATCCTCTAATTCTTCACAAGCAACAGGCATACGAACAATTTTATGTACACGCTTCTGGAAGAAACTGTCTGGGTAATCATAGCTTTCACCCTCAACATCCTGACAAAGGCAGATTGCAACAGCACCTGTATCTGCAGTATCAGTAAGAACACGCATAGCGTTAATCATTGCTGACATTAACTGTTCAGGACGCTGAATTCTGTCCCAATATCTTGTTACAGCCTTGTATGCATCATTTGTAGTTGTTGCAAGTGAGTTAACCTGCTCAAACTGTTGAAGCACAGGGTCAGGCTGACGAGTTGAGAATGTGTCAGCAGGGAATAAAAGAAGTGGAACATTGTTAACTGTTGCAGTAGCTGCTGCTGTAATCATATTAGCAGCACCAGGGCCGATTGAAGATGCACAAGCGATAATCTTTCTTCTGTTGTTCATCTTTGCAAAGGCAGTAGCAACGTGTGCCTGACCTTGCTCATTTTTGCCCTGATACACTTTGAGTCCACCCTTATCAGAATCAAGTGCTTCACCAAGACCTAAAACAATACCGTGACCGAAAATTGTGAAAATTCCGTCAACGAACTTTGTTTCAACACCGTCAAAGGACACGTACTGATTATCAAGGAACTTAATAAGCGCCTGAGCCATTGTCATTTTTGCCATAATATCATCTCCTGTTAAAAAGGTAATTTATTTATACATCTAACAACCACTTGTGAGCTGGGTCGTCAATTCTTGTTTTAATCCAAGGGTCGTTTTCTAAATGTCTAATCATCCACACATAGCACATTGAATAACCTGGTGCTGCAACCTGCTGATGTGTTTTCATCGGTGTAATGCAAAGGACACCCTGGTCCTCTACCTTATAGCAATCATCACCGTTAAAGCCTACACCAAAGCCCTGTGGCTTATCAAATTCATAGTAGTAAACCTCAGGCTGTGGATGATAATGTGGAGGATAACTTGACCAACATCCGGGTTTATGAATAACCTCACCAAGAACCATATTTGAATATGGTGCATTTTCGTAATCGAAAAGTGTAAGAACCTGTCTGTGAGCAGTACCATTCCACTGGTCCTTACCGAATTCCTGTAAAATTACATTTTCAGGACTATACCACTTATAACCGAAGTCATTGTCATTATCAGTCTGCTGAATGAGAATTCTTGACTCCTCATTTGCAGTAACTGTTACCTCGTTGTTTTTTGAGAAATGAACACAGTATGGACGGTCAACAAACTGATTCTCACGCTTTGCATTCACAGTTTTTCCGTCAAATGAATATGTGGCATCACCTGAAAGCAAGAGAATTGCAGTTTCATTTTTTTCATCACAGATTGTGAAGCTTTCACCTGCTTTAAGGATTTTAGTCTTAATATCCATGAGCATATCGGCATTTTTGCCATTCATCTCACAAAGGATTTTTTCATTGTTTTCATTAAATTTTGAATTTTCGTACATATATGAATCCCTCCACCGTCTTCGACGGTCCCCCTCCCTTTGACAAGGGAGGCAATTTATAATCTTTCTTTATCATCTGTTAATGAACCACTTGCCGAAATCGGTATTGATTCACCTAAATATGTTGGTTCAGGCTGAATTATGCAATAGAAGAAATCTTTTGTTCTTGCCAAAGCTTCACGAACATCGTTATAAATCGGATAATTTAATCTGTCAGCTGCAAAGCCATACGCATCTATTCCCAATTTACGGGCATTGTAAACAGCACGGTACAAATGATATTCCTGTGTCACAATCACCATTTTTTCAACCTGAAAAACATCTCTTGCACGATACATGGACTCATAAGTTGAAAAACCTGCATGGTCCATAAAAATATTATCAGCAGGAACACCATTTTCAATAGCAATATCTTTCATTTTGTTGACTTCGTCGTATTCCTCACGACCATGGTCACCACTCATAAGAAGCTTGTCAGTACATCCTGTGTTATATGCTACAAGTCCAAAATCAAGTCGTTCCTGAAGCATCGGTGATGGCTCACCGTCCCAAAGTCCTGCACCAAGCACCATTATACAATCATAACTGTCGTTTTTTAAATCATCAACAGTTAAAATGTAATCACTTACATAAGAAATCATATAGGCATTTATACCGACGACGGCTACCCCACCTACAAAACAAGCACAGAGCACCGCAATAATTAACCCTTTAATTGCTTTGTTTTTCAATAATTTCTTAATCATTTTAGTCACCATTTTAGTTTTCAAAAAACTCTAATAGAACACATTATTTTTGAGCAGATTTTTCGTAAGACTATGTTGCCGAGACGAAGCTGTATCGGGTATACCGCGAGACGAAGGCAACGACGGATTACGGAAAATATGCCAAAAAGAATTTAGCCTCTTGCTATCATTTCGCCGTATTCTTCTTTTTCTTTTTTGATGAATTCTTTTACTGCATCTACTGAAGGCATATCCTGTGAGCAAGCGTGTGATGCAACGAGCATTGCTGCTGAAGCTGAGCCGAATTCAAGAGCATCAATAATTTCCCAACCTTCAAAGATACCATAAAGGAATGCAGATGCATAACCATCTCCGCCACCGAATGACTTAAGAAGCTTTACAGGGAATGGCTTGATTGAATAGCTTTCACCATCATTTGTGTAAGCTGTTGAGCCTTCCTTACCGTGCTTGATAATTACGATTTTTGCATTCTGTGAGTGCCAGTATGCTGCAGTTTCCTTGTCAGTCATATTTGGCTTAATAAACTTTTCTGTAAGGTCATATTCCTCACGAGAACCAAGGATAATATCAGCTTCACGAGCAACTGATGAATAGTAAATTGCAATTTCATCACTGTTTTTCCAGTTGTATGCACGATAGTCAATATCAAAAATAATTGGCACACCATTTTTCTTTGCAAGTGCTACTGCCTTGAGTGCTGCTTCTCTTGATGGGCTTTCAGCAAGTGCAGTACCTGAAATCAAGATTGCTTTTGCTCTGTTGATATAATCTTC
>JAEIGA010018963.1_pt1 | contig 10489 bp, 9 predicted proteins | sample 9270691 | NCBI WGS metagenome assembly JAEIGA01 (sample SAMN17057246, study PRJNA624740) | gut metagenome | biome: biome; isolation source: fecal sample | host: Bos grunniens | place: China: Xizang | collected 2019
AAGATCTTTCCCCGCAAAGTGGAAACCATCAAACGTGTTAGAGCATCTGAAACCTTCACTATCACCTCTACTTCCGGACGCAGTACGGGGATGACGATCCTTTGCGATGGCTGGTTTGAAGCTAATAACGGCAGTTTTGAACAGCGTTCTGATAATGAAAAGATCATTCACGCCATCCGCAAGATGATCGAAGAAAAGAAGGTAGCGGCAGATGAGTAAGATCCAATGTCTTACCTGTGGTGGTATGAGCGAAGTAGGGGAGGCTCTTTCCGGTACTTGTGAATACTGCGGCAGCAGGATTGAATTCAAGCGTATCGCTTCTTTTAATGCAATCCCCAAAGTTGATTTGGGAAAACTGCAGAAATTGTTTGAAGCCAGTATCGGTAAAGACAAAAGCGAAATCCCGGAAAACAAAAGTAATCTGGCACAAGCCCTCTGCTATTTGCTTGCAGGAAACTTCACCCTCGCCAAAAAAAAACTTGCTTCTGTCATCGAAAATGACCCCGCCAGTGCAGAACCATATTACTATTACGCTCTGACTCTGGTCAATGGCAGAACTCTTTCTGAATTGACTATGCGTGAAGCAAAACAGATTACAGAATATCTGCAAACTGCCATAGCAATAGACGGTGATTTTATTTTCCCAAAACTATTTTATGCTTTATTGTGTTTGGAATATTACGAATTCAACGAATTACGTTCTCCTGAAGACGGCACAGCCCTATTGGAAAGTCTGGCAGCAAATGAGGTTGATTCTGAAGAATTTGCCTTTTTCAAAACAGCAATACAAACAGAACTTATCTGAATCTTCTGCGAAGGGTAAAAAACGCCGTCTTTCCGTTGGACAGTGTTCAACAACCGCAGAAAATACAGGAAAACAATTCAGTTTCTACGTTGGAATTGTTTTTATCGGCAACGATAAAAGCAATTCCGCCTGAAAGTTTTTGGAAGATGGGGTGCGGGGAAGAGAACCTTTTTTCAAAAAGGTGTCTTCCCCGCATCTCTTTTTTTACAGAAAAACGCCGTCTTTCAGTTGGACTACGGGATCGCAGAGTTGGGCGATTTCCTGATTGTGGGTGATCATCACGATGGAGCGGTCGGGGCGTTCCGCGCGCAGTTGGGCGAAAAGTTCCAGAATACCTTCGCCGGTACGGGTGTCCAGATTGCCGGTGGGTTCGTCGGCAAGCAGAAGTTCCGGGTCGTTTATCAGGGCTCTGGCGATGGCGGCACGCTGCTGTTCGCCGCCGGACAACTCATTCGGGCGGTGGTGCATACGCTCTTTCAAGCCGACTGTTTCCAGCAGACTTTCCGCCCGTTCACGGCTCTCTTTGCGGCTCTTTCCTGCAAGCATTCCGGGGAGCATCACGTTTTCACGGATATTCAACTCCGGCAGCAGATGATACGCCTGAAAGATGAAGCCCAGACGGTTGTTGCGGAATTCTGCCGCCGCTGTACGGGATAGTTTATTCAAGTTCACGCCCGCAACTTCGATCGAACCGGCATCGGGTTTCTCCAATGCTCCGATCAGATGCAGCAAAGTCGTTTTGCCGCTGCCCGAGGCTCCCAGAAGACACGCCCAGCGGCCCCGTGCCAGTTCCCAGTTGACGCCCCGCAGAACATCCACCACGCCGCCGCCGACTTTGTAGGAACGGCGGACATTCTCCAAACGCAAAATCAAATCATTATTCATAACGCAACGCCTTTGCCGGATCGAGGAACGCCGCACGCAGTGCCGGGAGTAGCGCACCCAAAGTACACAACAATATCGAGGGCAGTACGATAAACAGCACATCGGTCCCTACGATGTGTGCCGGAAGCCCGTTGAAAAAGTAGAACTCTTTCGGAAAGAGATCCACTCCGAAACATTTGGAGGTGAAATCCAATATCTGATTGCGGAACGTGATGACCAGAAAACCCAGTGCCGTACCGCAAATACTGCCGATGACCCCGATGAAAGTTCCCTGAAGAACGAAAATCATCATAACGGTTCTGTCCGATGCCCCCAGTGCCTTCAATACGCCGATTTCACGGGTCTTCTGATAAACCGAGGTTATCAATGTATTGGCAATGCTGAATGCCGCCACCAGCACGATGAAAATCAGCAGGAAGTACATCATATTTTTCTCCGTGGCAAGCACACCGAGCAGTTGACGGTTTTTATCCTGCCATGAACTGACTTGCAGCAGCGGCAGTTCCCGGCGGATATTGGCGAGCAGTTTATCCTGGGCAAAGGGATCTGGTCCCCAACCGTAAACCGCCGTCGCCGAACCCCACGGCAAACCGACCAGTTCGGCGGCATCGTCCGAACCCACAAAAAGAATACTGTTGTCAAAATCGTATTTCCCCATGGAGTAGATGCCGACCACCTTGAATTCGGAGGGCAGACAATGTTCCGCTTCCGGATTCATGCCGATGGAACCATCCTCTTTGACTTTGACCAGATTGGTGAGTTTCTGTGCCGAGTGGAGCAAAATCTTACTGCCGATACCCACCCCCCAGCGGTAAGCCATATAGACGCTGACGATCACTTCATTGGGCCCCAGACGGATCTCGCCTGCCTTGAGGGCTTTTTCAAAATTCAAATGTTTCTTCAACGCATCGGCGGAAGTTCCGAACATGACCACTTGCGGGTCAAGATTTTTCCCTCTCTGCACCAGCACCTGCGACATGACCACCGGAGCGGCGGAACCTCCGGCTTTTTCCACCACAGAAATCACCCCGGCAGGGGTTTTCAACGGGCGGCCGTCCTGTGAAGAAATTTGGAAATGTGCCTGTGTTTCAATGATTTTCTCTTTCATAAGATCGGTGAAACCGGTCATAACGGCAACGACGATCATCAACACGGCAACACCGAGAGTGACTCCGAGAATACTCAATACAGTAATCAGCGACACGGCACTGCGTTTGGGACGCAGATATCTGCCGGTCAGAAAAAGTTCAGTCCGCATAAAAATCTCCTTAACGCAATTTCAACGTTGCCAGAGCCAGCAACGTACAGATTCCGGCAATGATCCAGAAACGGACAACGATCTGCGTTTCCGTCCAGCCCAGCCGTTCAAAGTGGTGATGGATGGGAGAACAGAGAAAAACCCGTTTCCCGGTAAGTTTGAAAGAGGTCACCTGAATCATCACCGAGAGAGCCTCCATAACAAAAACCCAGCCGACAAGGACGAGCAGAACTTCCTGCCGCACAAGCACAGCAAGCATACCGACGATGCCGCCGAGGGCAAGACTGCCGGTATCTCCCATAAACATGGATGCCGGGTGGCAGTTGTGCCAGAGAAAACCGATGCACGCCCCGCAGACTGCCGCCGAAAAGACCATGGCTTCACCCGCACCGGCGATGTAGGGGATATTGAGGTATTCTGCAAATATTTTGTGACCCATCAGATAGGCAAATGCGGCGTAGGCAAGCGTACAGAAAATCGTGCATCCGCTGGCAAGTCCGTCTTTGCCGTCGGTGAGGTTCACGGCGTTGCTCGCTCCGACGATGACCAATACCGCCAGCGGCACAGTAAAGTAGAGCGAACTCAAATTGCACCATGTAACGGGTGTTTTGAGGAAAGGAACCATAAAACAGCACATGTAATCTTTGAGGGCGGGCGTTTTGACCATGCCCCATACGGCACAGACGGCGACGAGAATCTGCAAAGCCAGTTTCAGTTTGCCGGGGATACCGTCCCGCCGCTTGTAAACGACTTTCATAAAGTCATCGTAAAAACCGATCAGGGCAAAGGCAAGCGTGGAAAACCAGAGGATCATGGAAATGGGGTTGGTGATTTCGGTCCACAGCAGGGCGGCAGCGAGGATCGCTCCGACGATCAGCACACCGCCCATACAGGGAGTTTTGTCTTTTTCACGGTCGATCATCTCCTGCGGCAGCCCCAGTCCTTCCAGACGGGTGGCGGCCTGTGCGTTGAGGGATTTCAGTTTCCGGGCGGTCCAGCCTCCCAGAAGCAGCACGATCAGAAACGATGTCATTGCGGCTCCTCCCGTGCGGAACGTCACATAATCAAACAACCGCAGAGGCGACCAGAATTTCGCAAAATCACTCAACAGATACAACATTTTTCAGCAGATTTCCTTTCCATTTATATTGCACGGATATACTATATCACACTTTTTGAATTCTCCCAATCAAAAAGCAAAAAAAAGTGAAAAAAATCAAGCCGTCAGTTGTCCGGCGGATATCTCCGGAAGATAAAAAAAAGACTGCCGCGGCATCACGGCAGTCTTGTGAGACGTACAACGGCTTACATTGCCTGGGGCATTTGGGGCATCGCCAGTTTGAATTCGACCTTATTGTCTTTCAGCAGTTTTGCCATATAATCCATGATGGCTTTCTGCTGTGCCTGACCGTTGAGGTAGGCTTCGATGCTGGCTTTGGCATTAGCAAAGGGTTCGGTGGTTGCGGGCATGACTTCATCCAGACGGATCAGGTGATAGCCGAACTGGGTCTTGACCGGACCGACGATCTTGCCCTTGGTGCCGATAGCGGCGGCGGCATCTTCAAACTCTTTGACCATGCCGCTGTTCTGTTTCGGGAAAGGCTGAAGTTTGCCGCCCTGTGCCTTGCTGGGACATGCACTGTCGGCTTTGGCGATTTCGGCGAATTTGCCGGGGTTCTTCTGCAGTTCTTTATAAGCGGCAACAGCCTTATCCAGAGCCGCCTTGTCAGCGGCGGTTTTATCCTTGGCCTTTTCGTCCACGGCATAGAGGATGTGAGAGACCTGGATCATTTCCGGACGTTTGAACTGATTGATGTTTTTGTCATAGAAAGCCTTTGCTTCGGCTTCCGTGACTTTTTTCACACCGGCAAGAACGTTCTTTTCAAGGAACTGCCGCATGGCAAACTGTTTTTGGATCTGGGGATTATTCGCCATTTCCTGAACACGTTTGGCAATGGTGGTATTCTGCATTTTGAACTGCTGTTCCAGCATATCACGCTGTTCTTTGGGCATTGCGGCAAGTTCTTTTTCGAGTTCAGCCGCCACCATTTGAGCCGTAACTTTGATGCCGCTCTTGGCGATAGCCTTTGCCATCAGCTGTTCTTCGACCATGCCGCGGACGATGCCGGGAGCCATCTGCTTGAGAAGTTCGGCATTGAACATGGGCGGGATCTTGCCGTCGGGCATCTGGGCTTTGAGGAAGTTTTCCACATCCTTGCGGGTGATGTTCTTGCCATCGACCACAGCCACGACTTCGGGGAGCGCACTCCAGATATCAGCGGGAGCCGTTTTTGCCGGGGCGGGAGCCGCCGGGGCTTTGGGAGCCGCTTTTGCTTCTGCGGCAGAAACGCCGCACATCAGACCGATCGACAGGATCGGCAACATCCATTTTGTTGTTTTCATAACGCATTCCTCCTTTTGTTCAGGGTTCTGAAACAACGTCATTACATTATATAACACTCTTTGGCTTATATTTCAAATGCAGTTTGTCAAATCTCCGTTTTTTTTTGCAATTTTTACCAGCAATGCCTGTAAAAAAGCATAAAAACGGGGTACGGAGGCGATTTCCAGTTTTTCTGCCGGACTGTGGGGATCGGTGAGTGTCGGACCGAATGATATCATATCCAGACGGGGGGATTTCTCCCGCAAAATACCGCATTCCAAACCGGCATGGATCACTTTGATTTCGGGTTCTCTGCCGAAAAGTTCACAGTAGACCTCTTTGCTGAAAGCGGCGACAGGCGACCCTGCCATGGGTGTCCAGCCGGAGTAGACACTGCCGACACTGCTTTTGCCCCCGGCAGCCGCACAGCGGGCGGCAAGGTCGGCGGTCAACTCTTCCCGTTCCTGATTGACAAGGCTCCGCTGGCTGGTGCGCACATGCAGAAAACCGTAACGGACACTCCATGCCGCCAGATTGGAACTGGTACGCACGGCATTGAAATCTTCATCAAAAGAGATCACCCCGTTGGGCAGCGTGCTTAAACAATCCAGTATCTTTTTCTGCGGTGCTTCCTCCCATATATAATACGGTTCTTCGCAAGGGGTGACGGCAACTTCAAATTCGGCAGGGGCGTCAAACTCTTCTTTGAGGCTTTCCTGAAAACGTGTTGCGGCATCTTGCAGAAGTGCGATATCCGGACAGAGCCCGGTCGCAAAAGCCTCACGGGGAATAACATTATCCAGATTGCCGCCGCTGACATCGGCAATGCGGACTTCCGGGTGTCCGGCAAGGAAACGGCACAAAAAGAGAACCGCATTGCCCCGGCGGTCGGCGATATTGCATCCGGAGTGACCGCCCGCAAGTCCACGCACGGCGATCTGCACCCCCTGAAGATGACCGGGAGAACATTCCCCGCCCGGAGCAAAGGTCATTTCAAGCCGTGCGCCCCCGGCACAGCCCACATAAAAGATACCCTCTTCTTCGGAATCCAGATTGAGCAGAAAATCACCTTTCAGAAATTCTTCAGAGAGAGCCGCCGCTCCGGTCAGACCGGTCTCTTCCTCCACGGTAAAGACCGCCGCCAGCGGACCGCATTGCAGACTTTTGTCAAAGAGAATGGCAAGAGCCGCCGCGACACCGATCCCGTCATCACTGCCGAGCGTGGTACGTTTGGCGGCACGGACCCAGCCGTTTTCTTCTTTCAACACGATGGGGGCCCGCAGGAAATCGAATGTTTCTCCCTCCTCCAACTGCGGAACCATATCCAGATGTGCCTGCATAACCGTCAGAGGGGCTTTCTCAAATCCGGGTGCGGCGGGGCGGTCGATGCGGATATTGCCGACCTTATCCCGGCGTGCTTTCAAGCCGTTGGCTTTTGCCTGCTGTACGACCCATGCTCCAAGTTTTTCTTCATATCCGGAGGGGTGAGGTATGGAGCAAATTTCCTCAAAAAGTCTCCAGACATTCGGACAAGAAACGGTAAAATCCATAATAAAACTCCTTTTTTACACAATATAGCCGATTTTTTTACGAGTTCAACTTGAAAATACAAAAAAAGAGATTAAACTCTATAACAGAACCGCAAATGAATGGAGGTGCGTATGAAAAAATTTTTGATGATGTTGGTTGCCGTTTCAGTTTTCGGACTTTGCGGAGCAGAGATCAAATGGCAGAACGATATGACACAGGCGGCAGAACTGGCGAAAAAGGAGAAGAAACCGATCCTTATTCTTTTCACCGGTTCGGACTGGTGTCCCCCCTGCATGAAAATGGCAAAGGAGACTTGGAGCAATGAACAGGTGATCGGGTATGTCAATAAACACTTTGTGCCGTTGTTGGTGGATATGCCCCGCCGGAAACTGTTGACCCAGGAGGAGGCAAAGAGAAATCAGCAACTTGCCGGAAAATATAAACTGCAATATGTTCCGACGATCGTTGTCGCCGATGCGGAGGGCAAGGAAAAAGGCCGTACCGGATTCAACCTGCCGGAAGATTTCCTGAAATTCCTGAAGAAGTTCTGATATGCGTTACATTTTTACCTTATTTATTCTCGTTTTGTGCTGTACGCTCCGGGGAGCAGAACCTTTTGCATGGCGACTGCTGCCCGCCCGTGACGGCGTGACAGTGGAAGTAACAGTCGCCCCCGGTCACTATTTTTACGACAATACGTTAAGTATCACCGTCACCGGAGCGGACGGCAAAACACTTGCTCCGACACTCCGGGCGGCAAAGACGCTTTTCAAGGATGAGTTTGCCGGAGATACGGCGATTTATCCCGCCGGGGTGCATAAGTGGCAGTTTACCGGACTGCCGCCATTCAAAGCAGAAATCTCCTATCAGGGGTGCCGAAAAGGTTCGGATAATGCCCCTGCGGTCTGCTTCATGCCGCAGGATATCACGCTGAACAGTGAATTACCGCTGGAACGCCTTGCCGGGAAAACGGCAGTTCTCACATTGCCGCTGGATAAATTTGAAACCGTTTCCGTCCGCTCCGGCATGATGAATGAGGTGGAATTTCTGCAATTTCTGCAACAGAAAGCCTCCGGAACAGCATCCGCTCCAGCCCGTGGAATGGCGGCTTTGCTGCTGCTGACTTTGCTGGGAGGTATTCTCCTTAATTTCACACCCTGTGTACTGCCGATGATCCCCATAAATCTTGCCATTATCGGGGCGAAAAACAGCGGCCGTGCCACCGGCTTCCGGCGGGGTTTGTGTTACGGAGCGGGTATGGCTGTTGCCTACGGGATACTGGGGCTTGCAGTTGTGCTTGCCGGGGCGCGTTTCGGCGAATTGAACAGTCAGAGTTGGTTCAATTTTGTGATCGCCGCAATTTTCATCGTGCTGTCATGCAGTATGTTCGGGTGGTTCAATCTGGATTTCAACCGTTTTTCTCCGGCGGTGCGCTCAAAAATCTCCGGTTCGCAAGAGGTGGTCGCATTCGGCCTGGGGGCGGTTTCTGCACTGCTTGCCGGGGCGTGTGTGGCTCCGGTGGTCATCGGAACACTGCTGGCGGCAGCACAATTCTATCAGGCGGGGCATATTGCCGCACTGGGCTTGCCGTTTCTGCTGGGTGTCGGCATGGGACTGCCGTGGCCGTTTGCGGGAGCGGGCTTGAGTGTGTTGCCGAAACCGGGAAAATTCATGGTTTATATCAAATATGCCTTCGGCGTGATTATTCTTGCCGCCGGGATATGGTATCTTTTTACCGGCTGGTCGCTTCTGCCCGGCAAATACGATGCCCAAAAGGAGTTTATCCGTCTGGAAGATGCCTTGAAACGTGCTGAAGCCGACGGCAAACCGGTTTTGATCGACTTCTGGGCGACATGGTGCAAAAATTGCAAAGCCATGGAAAAAAATGTGTTCACCAAACCGGAAGTCAAACGGGAACTTGCCCGCTTTGAAGTGGTGAAATTTCAGGCGGAAAAACCGAATGATCCGGCCGTTTCCACCCTGTTGAAAAAATGGGATATCGCCGGATTGCCCGCCTTTGTGATTTTGAAAAGGCTGTGTTCTAAACATTGACTGATTTTTTACCGGGGTTCTCCGGTATACGCCGTCCGCTCAACGCCCCGATAAAATACGCTGCGCTATTTTATCGGGACATCGCTCTCGGCGAGCGGCATTGCCTCATGCGAGGCAATTTTAACGCTTCGCTTGTACTTTCGCCGCCATTTTAAGGCGGCGACCAACGTTCCGCCGTTGGAGCACGTGCGGGTAGCACCCGCTGGCGAGTACGCGCTGCGCGCGGAATTTTTTATCAGTCCATATTCAGTACAGAGCCTTTGAAAAAAGCAGAACCGTAAAATAAAGTAACGATTATGGCCGCAGGAGCCGGCAAACAGAGATGCGGCAAAGGCGGTCTTTAGCGATAAGTTTTGAAATCCCGCTGAAAAAGAAGCGGGATAAATGCTGCTGTGATAAAGCCGCAAGAGAGCCACAGCGGCATTTTTTCATGGTACATACTTCCTGCGGCGAGCAGTGAGGCGATCAGACGGGATAATCCGCCTCCGCCGTAATAGAAGCATCCCCAGAATGCCATGGCAAGGCTTTTGTTGCCCGGATTTGCCAGAGACATCATAACGGCACCGGCTGTTACAGAGTTGACGGCGATCACAAAAGTAATGATCATCAGCAGAAACGTTGCAACGATTTTGCCGGACAGAACATCCGGGGTGACAAACAGCAATCCAAGCAAAGCAGCCAGACCCAGAATGTGGATCAGCAGCAACAATTTCCATTTGCCGAACACCCGTTCCAGAACGGCCGCCATCGCATAGCCGGCGGCGGGCCCGGCGATGATTGCTCCGGAGACCAGCAGCAATTCGTTTTCTGGCATCTGATAAACGGTTTTCAAACGCAGAAGCATAACGCCGACCGGCGAAAAAAGTCCGAGGTTCAGCAGAAGCGTATAAAGTGAGAAACACACCAGTGGACGATTCCCCGCCGCCATGCGAACTCCTTCAAGCCGGGATAACTGTTTTCTTCGCCGTGAACAGTACGGTTATAATCCCGGTAACGCTCTGCATCGCATGGATAAGGCATCTCCCGATTGTAATAGAGGGTCGGAGCCATCAGAATACCCCGTTGGTGGGTAAATTCAAAGGGGGAATAATAATGAAATGTATAAATCACATTGGGGTCATCCCAAATCCGGAGTGTTTTCAACTCATAAACGGAATTCCAGCAACGGCTGCCGATGATCAGTTTGCGTTCTTTATTGATTTTGCGGATGGCGTTTATCGTACGGTCTGCGAGGTCGTTCCAGAGTTCCGGGTCAACATCGACAACTTCATTGAGAAGTTCAAAGGCGATGTCGGGCTTGCCGGAATAACGTTTTTCCAACATCTCCCACAATGCGATAAAACGTTTCTGAAGTTCCGGCGAATCCAGCAGTTTGACGGGTTCCTGAATATCGCAGTAGTTGCCGACGGCTTTATGCAGATTCAATACGATATTGAGTTTGGCATCTTCGCACCATGTAATGAAGTTATCCATATATCCGAGAACTTCTTCACGCCAGACACCGGGGCTTCTTCCAGTACGATCTGATCGAATCCGAGCCGGATATGATCCATCCCCAGAGAGGCGATATAATCCA
>JAEIGA010018964.1_pt1 | contig 10489 bp, 9 predicted proteins | sample 9270691 | NCBI WGS metagenome assembly JAEIGA01 (sample SAMN17057246, study PRJNA624740) | gut metagenome | biome: biome; isolation source: fecal sample | host: Bos grunniens | place: China: Xizang | collected 2019
AAAAGCATCAGAATGAGCACCGCAACAAGGAGTGTCAATATGCTGGGAGTCATTGTCTTGTAGATGCTGCTTTCGAGTTTTGTCATACGTGCCGTTACCGAACTTTTTGGAGAGGTCATATAGCTCTTTATGGCTCTGTCGAGCGAGTAGTATGCCTCCACGTAGGAGTTGGTGAACCACACTTTGTCGTCGTTGTTGCTATTGAGTGTGTGCAGCTCAACGATGTCGTGGTAGTGCATATTTGCGTCGTAGATGGCTGTGAGTGAGGCGTTTGATTTACCTCGCTCCATAGCCTCCATAAGTACGGCATTGAGCTCATAGACACCGTCGTGATATTCGGCAGAGGATGTTTCGCCCAAAATAATCATATTCAACACCGCACGATTCTGCTTCTGCAAGGCGTCGAGCATACGTGTGGCATACTCGGCAGTCACAGCGCCCTCGGCAATCACCTCCTCGGTACTATTTTGCAAGCGGGTAATCTCGAAAACGTTGATAATCACCGCACAAAAAAGCACAAATGAGAGTGCCAAAAAACCCATAGATATCTTCTTCCTGATAGTTTTCATCTTGCTATTCGTGGATAAATTTTGGCAAATATACTCAATTTATTCGATTGTTTCGCCCACCATCTCACACATATTGTCCACCTTGGCAAGTTTCACTCGCTCGGAGAGGTTGATTTTTGCGCCATCGTAGGGCATTTTCACCTTTATATAATTCTCCGTGAAGCCAAACATCTTGCCGCCTTTCTGGGAACTCTCCCACAGAACATCAGCCTCTGTGCCCACAAATCGCTCGTAGAATTCTCGGTGGAGCTTATCGCAGAGAGCTTCGAGGCGAGCGGCACGATCGGTCTTGACAGAATCCTGCACCTTGTTTTTCATCTCCGCAGCAGGGGTGTTTGCACGAGCCGAGAAGGGAAAGATGTGGAGAAATGCGGGGGCGAGGCGCTCCAAAAAGTCATAGGTCTGCTGAAACTCCTCGTCTGTTTCACCGGGGAAACCCACGATTACATCAATGCCAATGAAGGCATCGGGCATAGCCTTGCGCACGGCCTCAATGCGTGCCTCAAACATTGCCGTATTGTATCGTCTGTGCATATCGCGAAGCACTCTGTCACAGCCACTTTGGATGGGTATGTGAAAGTGGGGCTGGAACTTCTTGGAAGTGGCACAAATATCGATAATTTCGTCGGTCAGCAGGTTTGGCTCAATCGAGGATATGCGGTAGCGCTCAATGCCATCCACCCTGTCCAATGCTCTCAACAGGTCGGCAAAACTCTCACCCGTTGTTCGGCCGAAGTCGCCCGTATTGACACCCGTGATAACAATCTCCTTGTGTCCCTCGGCGGCAATCGCCTCCGCCTCTTTGACAAGATCTGCAATAGGCATATTGCGGCTCGCTCCACGCGCATTGTGGATGGTGCAATAGCTACAACAATAGTCACACCCATCCTGCACTTTGAGGAATGCGCGAGTGCGATCGCCCGATGAAAAGGCCGCAAAAAAGCGAGTGAGCTCCTCCGTAGTGCAGCTCGTTACCTCTTGACGAACACCTTTCTTGCCAAGCTCCATAACTTTCTGATAGACATCGGCTTTATCGTTGTTGGATAGGACAATATCCACACCTTCAATGGCAGCAATTTCGTATGGTTTGAGTTGGGCATAACAACCCGTAACGGCAATAATTGCCTCCGGATTGAGTTTGTGGATGCGGCGAACTATGTTGCGGCATTTTTTGTCGGCGTGCTCCGTTACGGAACAGCTATTGATGATGCAAACGTCGGCTTCCTTGAAATCCTCCGTACGCTCGTGGCCATTCTGAACGAACTCACGTGCAAGGGTGGAAGACTCCGAGAAGTTGAGTTTGCAACCAAGTGTATAGAAACAGACCTTCATTTTTCGCTTTTATGGTGGCTATTTTGGTGCGAAAATATGAAATTTTTTGCGACTTTTGAGTAACTTTGCACGCTTTTATTAAAAAAGAGGTACGGATAAGATGGATTTCTTCTCGGCTGTGGCCACATACTCATTTCTGCGTGACGCACTTATGGCCGCAATTCTGTCGGGCATCGCCTGTGGAATTGTGGGCACATACGTGATTTCGCGCCGTATGGTATTTCTCTCGGGAGGTATCACCCACGCCTCCTTTGGTGGCATCGGTATAGCCTATCACTATGGACTCAACCCCATTGGCGGTGCGATGGTTTTTGCCGTTCTTTCGGCACTTGGCATAGAGTGGGCGAGTGCAAAGGGGCGCATCAAGGAGGATTCGGCAATCGGCATTGTGTGGAGCGTAGGTATGGCTGTGGGACTTCTGTTTATTTTTATGACGCCTGGTTATGCCCCAAATCTTATGAGTTTTCTCTTTGGAGATATACTGATGGTAAGTCGCTCAAATATAATCGCATTAGCGGTGTTAGTTGTAGTGTTGGTTTTGATTATGTCGCTCTTTTCGCGCCCCATAATCTACTCTGCTTTTGACCGCGAATATGCATTGAGTCAAGGTGTGAAGGCAGATGCAATTCTGACTGCAATGACAGTTCTAACCTCCGTTGCGATGGTTTTGTCCATCAGGATTGTGGGCATTGTATTGCTCATTTCCCTGCTCACCATTTCACCCGTAATTGCGGGCTGTTTCACCAAATCCTACACACGCATCGCTATGCTTGCCTCTATTTTTGCCGTTCTTGGCAATCTGGTCGGCATCTATGTGGCGTGGAAAATGGACTTTCCGGTGGGCGCAACTACAATAATTTTGCTTGCAATAGCACTTTTTATCACAAAACTGCTAACTTTGTCACTTCATAGGCGCACGTCGCCCAAACGCAGTTAAGAAACAATAGAAGATGAAAACTATACACAGATTTACACTCAAATCCTTTTTGGGGCCAATGATACTCTCGTTCTTCATCGTGATGTTTATCCTGATGATGAACTTCGTATGGCGCTATATCGACGAGCTCGTAGGTAAGGGTTTGAGTTTCGGCATTATCGTAGAACTTCTTTTCTACGCAACTGCCAATATGATGCCCCTCGGTATTCCTCTGGCAACCCTCTTTGCGGGCATTATGACGATGGGTAACCTCGGCGAGCACAACGAGCTTTTGGCGATGAAGTCGGCAGGTATGTCGCTCCCTCGCATCCTATCACCCCTGATGGTTGTGGTGCTATTTGTTGCTGTGGGTAGCTTCTTTGTGGTCAATAATTTGGTGCCATACTCCAACAAGAAGATGATGGCTATCATCTACGACATCCGCCAGCAAAAGGAGAATATGGAGTTCAAGGACGGTATCTTCTTCAACGGTATCGACGATATGAACATCCGTGTGGGGCATCAGGATCCCAAGACGCAGCTCCTCACGGATGTGCTCATCTATGACACAAGGGAACGCAACGGCAATATGACCACAACGGTAGCGGACTCGGGCTATATTTATATGTCGGAGGATAAGAAATTCTTGATGGTAAAGCTCTACAATGGAGAAACTTATGAAACCACAAGGAATTATAAGTGGAACACAGAAAATGCCATTCGACACCAGAAGTTTGTTGTGCAAAATGGTGCTCTTGCCATCGAGGGCTTCGACTTTTCGCGTACGGATATGAACCTCTTCAACAACCACCAGACCAAGAATGTCACGGAGTTACAGGTGGATATCGACTCCTTGCGCGTGGAGGCAGACCGTAGTTCGGCACGCTCCTATGAGCCACTGTTGAAAAAATATCTGATGGCGAAAGATCAGTCCGCTCTGGGACTCTTCGATACGGTGGCAATGGACTACTCCTACAAGCAGCATACAGATCTTGTGAGGTCGCTCGACACGATGAGTCTGGGAGCCAAGGCGGAGGTCATAAGCAAAGCAAAGAGCAACGCCCGAATGTCGCGTAACACACTCAATCACAACGAGAACTCGGCAAAGGATGCCCTCAATAAACTCTACCGTTCACAGGTGGAGTGGCATAGGAAGGTGTCGTTGCCCATCTCGGTCATCATCTTCTTCTTGATTGGTGCGCCCCTCGGTGCGATCATCCGCAAGGGTGGCTTGGCGATGCCTGTGGTGGTGTCGGTTATCTTCTTTGTGATCTACTATGTCATCAGTATTGCGGGCGAAAAGATGGCAAAGGAGGGTACTTGGAATGCTGCATTTGGTATGTGGTTTTCGGCAATGATACTACTACCTATTGCGCTCTACCTCACGCGCATAGCAACCAACGACTCCAACCTATTCAATGTGGATTGGTATGTCATCCAATATAATAAAATCAAGAGTAAAATTCAGGAGATTATCCCCTCAAAACGAGTGAAAAACAATGAGTAGAAGTGCCAAAGATTTGCGAATTGTCTATATGGGTACCCCCGATTTTGCGGTGGCACCGCTGCGTGCGCTCGTGGAGGGCGGCTATAATGTTGTCGCAGTTGTAACCACCCCCGACAAGCCATCGGGTAGGGGATTGAAGGTCAATGAGAGCGCAGTTAAGAAGTATGCGGTGGAGCAGGGCTTGCCCATTTTGCAACCCGTCAAATTGCGTGACGAGGAGTTTGTGACAGCTTTCAAGGCGCTGGATGCCGATTTGGGTGTCGTCATCGCATTTAGGATGTTGCCCGAGATTATCTGGGCAGCACCCAAACACGGCACTTTCAATCTTCACGCCTCGCTCCTGCCTCAATATCGTGGCGCCGCGCCCATCAATAGGGCTATTATGAATGGTGAGAAGGTTACGGGTGTGACCACTTTCTTACTTAACCCCCAGATCGACGAAGGCGCGGTGTTGGGACAGACGAAGGTTGCAATCGAACCCTCGGATAACGTGGGCACTCTGCACGACAAGCTGATGAATGTGGGCGTAGATTTGGTGCTCGAAACGGTCGAAAAGATTGCCTCGGGCAACATCGCACCCATCGAACAGGCGGATATGTACGACGGCGAACTGAAACCCGCACCCAAGATCTTCAAGGAGGACTGCCACGTTGATTTCTCGCGTTCGGGCGAGGAGATTGTGAACCTCGTGCGCGGCCTGTCGCCCTATCCTGCGGCTTGGGCAAACCTCTCGGAGTCGCTTTCGGCAAAGATTTTCGAGGTCGAATTCGAGGCGAAAGATGTCGATGCCGAGGTCGGTGCGATTCTCTCCGACGGCAAAAAATATATCAAAGTGGTTTGCGCCGATGGTCTGATCAATATCAGGGAGTTGCAACTCTCGGGCAAGAAGCGAATGACCACCGAGGAACTCCTCCGAGGCTTCCGCAACCCCACCGACTATCGTTTTTTCTAACACCCACCTTGTACACACAAAAGGGGAGGCTCATTGCCTCCCCTTTTTCATCGTCAATCAATCTCACGCCCTACTCAAAATCATAACCCACGATGTAGTAGGCATAACTTCTCCAACCATCGGCTGCTTTGTATGCCTCCACGCTCTCGGTAGGTACATAAATTTGCATAGAGGCGTTGTGTTCAAACATATCGTAATTACCCATAGGTGGTGTCGTAGGTTTGCAATACACCTCTGTAAGGTTCGAACATCCATAGAATGCCTCATATCCAATCGAAGTAACACCCTTGCCAATGGTTACACTCGTAAGGTTCCAACAATAAAGAAAAGTATATTCTTCTATCGAGATGACACCATCTGGAATAGTTATGCTCTCAAGATTTGAACAATCTGAAAAGGCATATTCCCCTACCGAAGTAACGCTGTCGGGAATGGTGATGCTTTTAAGATTATAACAATATTCGAATGCACTTTCTCCTATCGAAGTAACACTATCGGGGATGATGATACTTTCAAGGCTTGAACAAGAGCTGAAAGCATCTTTTTTAATCGAGGTAATATCGCTGCTAGCGGTTATAACGCCACGACCATTCCTATAAATGTTAGACACGATAGTTACCCCCAAATTAGGTTTAACAATATTGCTGTCGGTAGAGGTATACCATATTTCGTTTGTAGGAGGAGTTGTGGGAACTAAAGAAAGAGTTAGTGTAGAGCCGTCATCGAGTGTGAAATAGACATTTTCATCGTCCCAAGTGATGCTATGGAAAAAAGAGTCGCCTTTATCACCTTTTTCGCCATCTTTGATGGTTGCGGTGGAGCCGTCGGAGAAGGTAATGGTATAACCATTCTCGATTTGAGTTATATTAGTAATTGTCAGATTGTTAGCAAGAGCATTGATGAGCGCTTGCTGTGCGTCAATTTGTTCCTGCATTTCAGAGTGCTCCTTCTCCATTTCGTCAAACTTATCCCAGATCGCACCGTCGTCGTAGGTACAGCCTGCCATTAAGCCTAATAAGGCTGTGGTAAATAGAAGAAATAGTTTTTTCATAGTAATATAGGTTTAGTTAAACAATAGTTTCTCAACACACATTACTACCGTAGCAACTCCTCTATGGTGGGTTATTATAAAAAAGAAAGTGTGGAGTTGATTTTCGTTTATCTGAAAAGAGGCTCTGGAATGCCCAACTGAAAATAAACGCTACAATGCCCCACACTTGAATAGTATGGGGTAGGCACACGCAAGAAGCGTGCATAGTCCACATAACTACACAAGAGATGAGTGCTGTTCGTTTCTCCTTTCAGTTGTGAAATTTTCCAGATTTCTTTTCAAGGACAAAAGCGAAAAACACTTTCGTAAATATGTCTGCCTATGGCACAATGCCTTCGGCACTACAAATATAAGAAAACTTTTTACAAAAACGAACAATACTCCAGCAGCATTGTTCGAGGCAAACAACACACCCCTCCTGCAAGAATGCAAAAGGGGTGTGGTATGATGGATGAAAAAAGGTGTTTACTTGCTTGCGAGGTACACCTTTATATTATTGGCGATGCACTCCACGAGAGCCTCTATGGACTCAACGGCCGACCAGGCATTGTGGGGCGAGAGAAGCAGTTTGTCAGGGTCCTGAATATGGAGTAGGGGAGAACTCTCGGGCATAGGCTCCGAGGGATAGACATCGAAGGCCGCACCCGCCAATCGACTCTCATCGAGAGCCCTCGCAATCGCCTCCTCCACAACGATACCACCACGAGCAACATTTACCACGACAGCCGAGGATTTCATCTTCGCAATCTGCTCTGCATCAATGAGTCCCTTTGTCGTTTCATTGAGTGGGCAATGCACCGAAACGACATCCGCCCACGCCAAAAGAGAGTCCAAATCTTTGCGTTCATACTGCTCCTCTCGCGAGGTTCCCGAAGTGGAAACGTAGGCAACCTTACAGCCGAGAGCCTCGGCAAGGCGGGCAACCTCACGACCGATATTACCCATACCTACAATACCCCAATTCTTGCCCCAAAGTCGGTGGGTAGGGCGGTCGAAATTGACCCATTCGCCCGAGGCGCTATACTCGCCACTCTTGACATAGCGGTCGTAGTAGTTTGTCTGGCGGAGGAGCGCCAGAACACTACCCAAAGTGGCCTCCGCAACGGTGTGAGTGGAGTAGCCGACGGCATTGCGCACCAAAATTCCGCGCTCCTTTGCAGCCACCAAATCAATATTATTCACACCCGTAGCCGCCACGCATATAAGGCGCAGATTGGGCAGAGCATTCATTTCTCGCTCTCCAATAACCACCTTATTTACAATCACCACTTCGGCATCTTTTGCCCTCTCCACAACCTCCTCGGGAGTGGTTTTTGTGTAGCCCGTATAGTCGCCCAATGAGCGAATAGCGCTCAAATCTGCGCCACCAAGGGTGTACTCATCAAGAAATACAATTTTCATATTATCAGTCACTTAGGTTATACTTCAAGTTCGCCGAGCAGGTCACGCACCACCACACTCGCGCAGGTGCAACCAAAGGCAGCGGGGATGTAGGATATAGAGCCCACATTGGATTTTTTATTGGTCTCCTCGGCAATGATCATCGACCCCTTGCGAACAGGCTCGGGCGAGAAAACAGCCCAAAAACCGCTTCGGATTCCCAACTTATGCAACCTCTTACGCAACATGTGCGCCAGAGGGCAGTGGTGACTCTTGCCGATATCTTTCACCTCTATCTTCGTGGGGTCGGTCTTTGCCCCCGCGCCCATCGAGCTCACCAGAGGAATACCTCTTTCGAGCGCACCTGCAATGAGATTTACCTTGGGGGAAAGGGTATCGATACAGTCCACAACATAGTCATATTTCGCCTCATCAAGAAGCTCATAAGTCTTCTCGTCGCGGATGTATTCGGTGTGGATATGTAGCACTATATTGGGATTTATATCTCGCAGTCTTTCAGCGAGTACCTCGGTCTTATTTCGACCAATGGTTGAATGTAGGGCAATGAGTTGACGATTGATATTACTCTCGCCAACCGTGTCAGCATCGGCAATAGTCATCTCGCCCACACCGGCCCTTGCGAGCATCTCGGCAGCGTATGCACCAACGCCACCAAGACCCACAACCAAGACGTGTGACTTCTCAATTATTCCCAACTTCTCCTCGCCCAAAAGCAGGCGCGTGCGTTCTTTCCAACTCATTTGAATATCTTGTTGTAATTATTCTCTATTTCTGCTTTAAGTAGCTCTAACTCAACCCCTTTGATTTTAGCCACAGCTTTGTATAGTTCTTCAATCGGGCGCTCGTCGGTGTCGCTCTCCAATAGGATGTTTTCGAGGGGTGTAGTACGCAGCGCCTCAATGGTCTTTGGCGAGCGCAAAGCATTGAACCCAAAGGATATAAACCAGCCATATTCAATCAGATCTGCAACCTGTTGGGGCGAACCTATAAAGCCGTGAAAAATCACATCCGAAAGAGCGTGTGCCGATAGCATTTTCACAACCTCTTGTTGTGCCTTTACGCAGTGTACGACAACTGGTAATTTCCGTCTTTCGGCAATGTGTAATTGTGCTTCAAAAACCTCCGTTTGGCGTTCAAAATCCACCTTACAGCATTTGTCCAATCCAATCTCTCCAATCGCCACGCAATCAATCGCTTCCAACTGCACAAGCAACTCCGAAAGAGTGGGGTAGAGCACTTCCGCATCCCACGGATGAATGCCGACCGATTGCGCACACGCATCCCCCGCCGCAACCTCTACTCCAAGCCTACAATTGAGCACTTGGCGACCATTTGCGTGCATCGAGTGGGTGTGTATGTCGATGAATTCTGCCATATCAATATGCAAAGATAAGATAAGTTTGTGAAAAAAATGTGTGAAAATTATAACACGATGATTACCTATTTATAAAAATAAGGATTATATTTGCGCGTATTTTTAAGGCGAAAGACCAAACGAAACGATATTTCAAACAACAAACCAATATTATTCACTTATTTACCTATCTTAACAGATATGTCGAAAGTCATTAAACTCAAAAAAGGGCTTGACATCAAACTCGTAGGTGAGGCTGAAAAGAGCGTAATCGAACTCCCCATTGGTGAGCGCTACGCCGTTTCTCCCCTTGCTTTTGAGGGTGTTGTACCCAAGCTTTTGGTGACCGAGGGCGATAAGGTGTTGGCAGGTGACGCTCTGTTCTATGACAAAGCACACCCCGAAGTGATGTTCACTTCACCCGTCAGCGGTACCATTTCGGCAGTTCGTCGTGGTGCGAAGCGCAAACTTCTCGCCATTGAGATTGCTGCCGATGCAGAACAAAACTACAAACCTTTCAAAACCACTCTTGCGAAGGCTTCGCGCGAGGAGGTTGTTGCAGCGCTTCTCGAAAGCGGCTTGTGGGCAACCATCATGCAGCGCCCCTATGGCATCATCGCCGACTCGAAAGATATGCCCAAGGCTATCTTCGTATCGGGATTTGACACCGCACCTCTCGCACCCGACATGAACATCGCTCTCAAAGATGATTTGCAGGCAGTTCAGGCTGGTTTTGAGGCGTTGAAGAAACTCTGCCCCAAAGTACACCTCTCGCTCAAAGCAGACAAGAAGAGCATCTTGGAGGCTGTGGAGGGTGTTGAGAAACACTACTTTGCAGGTGCACACCCCGCAGGTAACGTGGGCGTACAGATTCACCACATCGACCCCATCAACAAAGGCGAGAAGGTTTGGACCGTTGCTATCCAGAACGTGGCAATCATCGGCCGCCTCTTCACCGAGGGTAAGGTGAATATGGTTAAGACCTATGCAGTTACCGGTTCGCAGGTTGCTCACCCCCAGTATGTAAGGTGCCTCGTGGGTTCGTCGCTCTGCGACCTTTTGATGCCCGCACGCATCAAACCCCAGGGTGGTGGTTCGGCGTTCCGCTTGATTGAGGGTAACGTACTCTCGGGTGTGAAAGCTACTGCTAATGATTATGTTGGTATCTACTCCTCGCAGGTAACCGTTATTCCCGAGGGTGGTGAGTTGGAGCTCATCGGTTGGCTCGCTCCCCGTTTCCACAAACTCTCCGTATCGCGCACCTACTTCTCGTGGCTTATGCCCAAGAAGAGATACGACCTCCGTACCGGTTTGAATGGTGGCGTACGTCCTTTTGTGGTTACCGGCCTCTATGAGAAATACTTGCCTATGGACATCTATCCTATGTATCTCTTCAAGGCTATTATG
>JAEIGA010018965.1_pt1 | contig 10488 bp, 8 predicted proteins | sample 9270691 | NCBI WGS metagenome assembly JAEIGA01 (sample SAMN17057246, study PRJNA624740) | gut metagenome | biome: biome; isolation source: fecal sample | host: Bos grunniens | place: China: Xizang | collected 2019
AAACGGAACGAGAAACGGCTACCGCTTCCCTTGGTGCTTGTTATGTCAAATGAACATACCGAATAAATAGGGTCTGTCTTACGATACTTTTCGATGATACCTTTACAGTTCATCAATCCAAAGCCACTACCCTTGCTCTTGGGTTTCATCAGTTCGTTGTCGGCACCTATGAGCGAGGCATCATAGACTTTTGAATCCAATATGCGGTCAATATCGTTCTGCGACATACCTATACCGGTATCGGTCACTGCAATTTCCACAAAACTGTCATCTTCAATGCTCTCAAGAACCACACACCCGCCCTTAGAGGTAAATTTCGCAGCATTGTCAACAAGCGTGTTTATCATAAAGAGTGTAAGAGCCTTGTCAGCCTTTATTACGCTATCGGTCGGTTTGACCATCAGTGTAAGTCCACGACTATCAAAGACCTTGCTGTTCTTTTCCATAATGGCAAAGAGGTCGGCAAGGGCAAAGTTTTCGATTCTTAAATTAAGTTCACCCTGACGTGTCTTTATCCAGCGTTCGAGAATCACATTCAGGTCATCGAGTTTTTCGGTAAGTTCGGACACATATTGCAGTTTACGTCTGCAGTCTTCCACCGGCAACTGCCCCGAAAGCATCTTCAGTTCATTCGATATGCGGTCCATAAAAGGACGTATCCCTGAAACAATTGACACAGAAACCCTTTTCAGGACATTCTCACGCTTATGCCCGGCAAGATATATAGCCGAAGCACGCTTCATCTCCTCGACCTTTTCACGTTCCTCGCTTATATCGGAGAGGCGCAATCCCTCTTCTATGGCAACAGCAATATACGGGACAAGCATTGCTATGAGATTTCTCTTGTCATCGTCAAGCGGCATTTCGGTCAAAACAGTAAGTTTGTCACTATCGGTCAAGTTCATATATTGTATGTCAAAGACATCGATATACGACATACCTTCAGTGCAAGCTGTTTCCGAAACCACAAACAGGCTCTTTCCCGAGAAATTTCCCATTACCTCATTGAGTTTTGCCGATATTGCATCAAACAGTTGCTGCTTATTGTCGATATTATGAGGCAGTGATGACAACAGCATACGGCAAACCTTCAGCAGACGCTTACGCTGCATGGAATAAGACTTTTCTCTGCGCAAGCGGCGACGATGCACGAAGAGGAGCAACATCAACAGAACTACAAACAGCAGGAACAGGGCTACAGCTATAACCTTCAGATATACCACTTCCTTGTCTATAGCGGATATGCGACTTTCCAATTGTTTGTTCAGCCTTGTTGTACGCAACAGCTCAAGGTAAATATCACGATTGATGTAGGAAGCCTCCTTGTCACCCACACCTGCGTATGCACAACTCGCCTCACGACAGATGCTCAACAGACATTCATGAATATGGTATATACCTTCATCGATATTTGTCACCGGCCCCTCGCCTGAATCAATTGAACAGAACAGGGAATCAGGATTTGAAAAAGAAGAATCCGGATAATATTCCTGATAATACTCAATTATATGGTCGTATGCCCCTGACAGCAACACAAGTGCTTCGTCATACTTCTCAAGCCTTACGCCACATGATGCCTGCACAGCCAAAGCCTCTATCATCATATATCTGTCGCCATACTCTCCAAAAGTATTGGCAGCATCTTCGGCAAGGAGATACGGCAGATTTTCGGCAGTTACATCATTAGGGAGCAAGGATTGTGTACGCTCCGGATACTCTTTTTGGAAGAGTTCGAGCACCTCATTGTCGCGCAACGCTATGGCAAGCAACAGTTTGTAATTCGCTTCGAGCCATTTCATGCCATTGTTGCCGGCAACGTCAATCCCCACAGCCAATGAGGAGAGTCGTTTATCCATGTCCGATTCGCTGTTGGCAATAATCATTCTTGCATAAAGGCGCAACGCCCTGTCTTCGGCACTCTTCATATTACGTTCAAGATACTCAAGTACCTTAAACGATTCTTCATACATGGCAAGGTTCGAGAAATAGCAGACCGACACAATTCCATATTCCACCTTCGCTCGGTTGAAACGTTCCTTGTCACCGGGCGAGAGAATATCATACTCTTCGTTTATTCTCCTTATCCTTGCCAATGCACTTGCCCTGTAATCGAAGAACTGCCTGTTGGCCGAAACTCTGTAACATATCGTCATAAGACCTACATCAGCCACAAGACGTTCTATTTCACATTCCGAATTTTCACGTACCGAGCGATAAAGTTGCACAGCACGTACGTAATCCATACGCATCATTGCCGAATATGCCGTTGCATTATCAACGACCATCTGCAATTCGGTGTCATCGTTCGATAAGGACGATAATTCGGAAACAAGAGCATCAAAATTTTCCATATCGGAATATCTCTCGCTTGAGATTTCCGAGCATAAAGAGTCAACAGGAAACAGTCCCATTCCCGTGTGCGAAAACCCGCTGAATGAGGTCAATGACAACATTATGGCAACAAGCCACATATATATCTGTTTCCTATCCATAGGAAAATGTTTTTAATCCAATGTGTGCATTATTTCCTCGATTACATGAGGGAAATGCTCATATTCAAGCGCATGCACCTTTGACGCAACATCCTCGTATGTATCGGTAGGCAATACGGGACAAGTTGCCTGGAAGAAAGTTGTTCCCTTATCGTAATGTTCGTCAATCAAGTGTATAGTGATACCACTCTCTGTGTCGCCACATTCAACGACAGCCTTATGCACATTGTCGCCATACATGCCTTTTCCTCCGTGCTTTGGCAAAAGAGCAGGATGTATGTTCACGATTCTGCCGGGATATGCCTGAATGAGTTTCTGTGGGACGAGCAACAGGAAGCCGGCAAGAACCACAAAGTCAATATTGCGTTCCTGCAACATTGAGATGACTGTATCAGCAGCCATAAATTCGGTTTTTGTAATAACCACTGATTCTATTCCAAGGCGCTTGGCACGCTCAAGAACATAAGCATTGGGGTTGTTCGCAATGATAAACGAAACTTCCGCATAATCGGAACCTTTGAAATAGTTTGCTATGTTCTCGGCATTCGAGCCACTACCTGATGCAAGGATTGCAATTTTCTTCATTGTAATATCTTTTAAGTTTTTATGCTATTGGAACAAGACGGCGCAGTACATTCTCGCCATAAGTCTTTGATATCGGTATCTCCTTCAGACCGGGCACGCCAAGTTCAAGGAAAAGATTCTCCTTTTCCCGACGCATGACCTTTACGAGGTCGAGATTTACCATATAGGAGCGGTGACAGCGTACCACATTGGTATCGGCAAGCTGTTCGCTTATGTCTTTCATTGTTATACGCAAAAGTTGTTTTTTGAGCATCTCGTTCTTCTGATACCAAATGCAGATATAGTTGTCGGCCGACTCGATATAGAGCAGATTCTCTTTTGCCACAGAGAGCTGCAACACACCACGCGAGTCACGTATTGATATCAGATTGCTTGATTTGAAACCTACATTTTCACCCATGAGAGCCCTCAGTTTTGCAGTGCGTTCCCTATAAGAGAAGTATAGGACACAAATAAAATATGGGATAAAAATAATAAAAACCGTATAACGCATTGCGTCAAGAAACACCGTCAAAGGGTCTTCCACTACGGCTATGTTCAAATGTTTTCTAATAATTAGGGCAAACAGCGTAAAAACGCCTGAGAGCAAAATCAATTCAACAAAAACCCATATGACATACACCAGGATTGTAATGTTATGCTCCGGATGCCTCGATTTCCGATACATTATAACGCGGCTTATCGCCACCACAACCATTCCGAGCAGAACAAGAACCGACGACCAGACAAAATAGAGTGTCGTGTTATTGTCAACCCATTTTTTAGAATCGAAAGGGGTAAAGATATTTATGAAGATTATCGCAAATATCGACACATAGAGAACCATTATTATCTGGTTTCTCTTCTCGAGCATATACGATGGCACTTTCTTGAAAAGCGATGAAGTATATTCAACCATAATAATCCGTCAAAGGTTATTGAAAGGCACAGCCTGTTTTCGTAAATTATATTTTACAAAGTTACACTTTTTTTTATCAAAATGATAAAATTGCTCTATTTTGACCGAATATTTTTATCCGCACCAATTTAATTGACAAAGTTTATTACATATAGGGCCGTTTAGGATGGATAATTTGAAAAATTATCTTTATTTTTGCAAAATGAAGTAGAACGGTTTGTTCATAACCCAGCAAACTTTGAAACAAAATGACCATGCCAATAATAAAATACAAAAACGTTGATATCTGCATCGACTCCAAGGAGATTCTCAAAGACGTATCATTCACCTTGGATGCCGGCGAGTTTGCATACATTATAGGCGCAGTCGGTTCTGGAAAATCGACTCTCTTGAAAACCATCTATGGCGAGGTGGACATCACCGATGGCAAAGCGTATATAATGGACGAATACGACATGTCAAGCATAAGCAACCGCAAGTTGCAGAAATTACGCCGAAGCATAGGTATTGTCTTTCAGGATTTCCAGTTGCTGACAGACCGCAGCATACACGACAACTTGAACTTTGTTCTGCGTTGCACAGGCTGGAAGGACAAAGAGCAACGCGAAAAACGTATTCAGGAAGTTCTTGACCTTGTAGGATTACCACAGAAAGGCTACAAACGCCCACACGAATTGTCGGGAGGCGAACAGCAGCGAATAGTAATAGCAAGAGCTATCCTCAACCGCCCTGCCCTGTTACTTGCCGACGAGCCTACAGGTAACCTCGACAACGAAACCGGCAGAAACATTATGGGTATTCTGCACCGTATATGTAAGGAAGAGAATATGTCAGTGCTCATGATTACACATAACGAGCAATGGCTGAAAGAGTTCCCCGGCACCGTTTACCGTTGCAAGGATAAAGAGATGAACAAGGTTCAGCAAGACAACGAGGAGGTTGTGACAATCGAAGAGACGACAACAATCCAGGATATTGATTCAGAAAACAAAGAATAAAAAAAATAGCAATATGAAAGTATTAAAATTTGGTGGAACATCAGTAGGTTCTGCCGAGCGCATGCAAAACGTAGTACGTCTTATTTCAGACGGAGAGCCCAAAATTGTTGTTCTTTCAGCAATGTCGGGTACAACAAATTCACTTATCGAGTTCACAAACTACTTGCGTAACGGCAATGTAAACGGTGCTTGTGAACATTCAACATTCCTGCAGACAAAATACATGCAGACAATCAAGGATCTCTACAAGAGCGAACAGGGAATAAAGGAAGCGACAGAGAAAGTCAATGAGATATTCGCTCATCTGCGCGACTTGGCAACAAAGCCTTTGACCGACGAACTTGAGAAAGAGATTGTAGCCCAAGGTGAAATCATATCAACCAACATGGTTACAATTTACATGCGCGAGCTTGGTCTTGACGTTGAGTTGATCAATGCGCTCGACTTCATGCGTCTTGCGGTAAACGGTGAGCCCGATATAACATATATCCGCGAACACCTCTTACCACTTATTGACCTTGAGAAGAGGGGCAAGATCTATATCACACAAGGTTTTATCTGCATGAACCACGAGGGCAGCTACGACAACCTGCAACGTGGTGGTAGCGACTACACCGCAACACTTATAGGTTCTGCCGTAAACGCTGAAGAGGTACAGATTTGGACCGACATCGACGGCGTACACAACAACGACCCACGCATAGTAGAGAACACTACTCCTGTACGCAACCTCCACTTTGAAGAGAGTGCAGAGCTTGCATATTTCGGTGCAAAGATCCTACACCCTACCTGTATTTTGCCGGCTAAGCTGACAGGTACTCCCGTTCGTCTTCTGAACACAATGGACCCTACAGCCGAAGGTACACGTATCGACAACAACCTTACACGTCCGGGCGAAATCAAAGCCATCGCAGCCAAAGACAACATCACCGCAATCAAAATCAAGAGCGGACGCATGTTGCTTGCTTACGGTTTCTTGCGTAAGGTTTTCGAGATTTTCGAAAGCTACCATACATCAATTGACATGATTTGCACATCAGAGGTTGGTGTATCAGTGTCTATCGATGACGACAAAAGACTTGACGAGATTGTTGCAGAATTGCAGAAGATTGGTACTATCACCGTTGACAAAAACATGTGTATAATTTGCGTTGTAGGTGACTTGAACTGGGAAAACACCGGTTTTGAAGCACGCGCAATGGAGGCGATGAAGGATATTCCTGTACGCATGGTTTCTTACGGTGGTAGCAACTACAACATTTCGTTCCTTGTACGCGAAGAAGATAAGGTAAGAGCTCTGCGTTCACTCAGCGCTTCAATTTTTGAGAACAAATAACGCCAACAATGAAGAATTTCCCTGTTGAAAAATTCTCGGGCATTGAAACGCCATTCTACTACTACGATGTAGAGCTGTTGCGCGACACGCTCAACAAGGCATTGGAAGAGGCAGGCAAGTACAATGGTTTCCATGTGCATTATGCCATAAAAGCGAACTTCAACCCACAACTGCTTGATGTCATAAAATCGTCAGGCATGGGTGCCGACTGCGTAAGCGGCGGAGAGGTACGCGCTGCAATAAATGCAGGTATAGAGCCGGGCAAAATTGTTTTTGCCGGTGTCGGAAAGACCGACAAAGAGATTGCCTATTCGCTTGACGCCGGAATATTCTGTTTCAACACAGAGTCTGTTCCGGAAGCCGAAGCCATTGAACGCCTTGCAGCAGAGCGTAACGTAAAGGTACAGGTTGCCATAAGAGTAAACCCAAATGTTGGCGCGCACACACACTCAAACATTACCACAGGACTTGCCGAGAACAAGTTCGGAGTAAACTATGAACAGCTCGACGAAGTCATAGACATCATTGAGAATCTGGAGCATCTTGAACTCATTGGTCTGCATTTCCATATTGGTTCACAGATTCTTGTAATGGACGATTTTATAGCACTCTGCGGACGTATAAACGAATTGCAGGAGCTGTTGCACGAAACACGCAACCTCGTTCTCCCACATATCAATGTCGGTGGTGGTTTAGGCATACGTTATGATGCACCCGACAAGTACCCTATCCCCGATTTCGAGCTTTATTTTGCGACATACGCGAACAACCTGAAACTCTTCCCGGGCCAGCAGGTACATTTTGAACTCGGACGAAGCATTGTAGCACAGTGCGGCTCGCTTATAACACGTGCCACATACATCAAGCACGGCACATGCAAGAAGTTCATCATTGTCGATGCAGGTATGAACGACCTTATACGTCCTGCCATGTACGATGCATACCACCGCATAGAGAACATGACATCGGACAAGGCCGACGAACTTTACGATGTTGTAGGCCCGATATGCGAGTCATCAGATGTATTCTGCAAGGAACGCAGAATACCGCAGACAGAGCGTGGCGACATTCTGGCAATACGTTCTGCCGGAGCATACGGCGAAGCAATGTCATTCGGCTACAACTGCCGAGAGTTACCGAAAGCAGTTCTGTCAACAGAACTGTAAAAAAGGATGATAACCAAATTGGTTATCATCCTTTTTTTATCCGTATTAATTATATATCGGCATTTATTCGAGCAATTTCCATTCGTACTCTGCACCTTTAGAAGAGAGGCTTATACAGAGATATTCAGGGTGTTCAGCCTCGTCACGGATAGTTCCGACAATTGTATAGCGTACACCATTGAACATCAAATCTTCGCGATGATGGTCGTGTCCCTGCAAACAGAGTGTTACGTTGTACTTTCCAAAAAGGTCGAGCAGCATCATCGTCTCTTCCATTGGCAGGTTACCCGAACAGAGCTGGGTATTGTCGGTGTAAAAGAAATTTGTATGGGTAAGCACTACACAATGACGATACGCCTTACGATGAGCCGAAAGAAAATCACGCAACCATGCCAACTGCTTGCTGCCATGAGTTCCGCTTGCCGAATCAAGGGTAATAAAAACGTCTTTCCCTGCAGAATGAGATACCTCAAACCAATAGACCGACGGTCCTATCAATTCCCTAAAATCGTCCCACGACGAAAAGAAGAGGTCGTGATTACCGATAACGGAGAATATAGGAGTATCATATCTATGTTCTTGGGCATCATAGGTTACAGCATCAAGATATAGTGGCATTGCGCCACGCTTGTCGATGCAGTCGCCAAGCACTACACCCAAAGAGGCATCATCATCATTGCAAAGCTCCTTGGCAAATGCCTTAAGGTTTTTGGCCTCGTCACTTACATGAGGATCGGTACAGACATAAAATACATAAGACTCTTCCGCGTCAATACAAGCGACAGGTGTGCCGGAATGTAAATCAAAGCTCTGCTCGAAACGGCTGTTCACGACATCACCTGTAGGCATTACAAAACCTTTGAAATCGACCTTATCACAACCACAAAGGAGCAACAGGAGAAGTGCTACACCAAAATTAAACCTTACCATTTGTAACATACTCCTATATTTGCATAGAATTGATAATAATCACTCGACAAGTTGAACATCCCTGCCGGCTTATAGCATGCACCCAACACCACTCCCCATTTTTCGATAGGATATAACATACAATCAACAATAAGCGAAGGCTGATAGTGTCGTTCCAGGTCAAAAATACGGCTGTTGGATATCGAGAACATCAAATCACATATTTCAACAGAAGGCAAAACATTTACTCCGAATTCATAATAGAGGTTGAATGGTTCACAGAAACGGCTTTTGCCACTTGTTATGCTACGATGATAATAACCGAGCGTTGCCCACAAATATCGTGTTCTAAGCCCGAATCCTCCGCCTGCCGCAACGTTGTGTATATTATTCAGAGGCTGATAATGTACCAAAGCCTCAACGCTCAAACGCATCTTTGGCAAATCATAGAAATAGGCTGGACGTACTTCAGCCACGAAATCAGAAGAAAAGTTATACTGCAATCCGCCTTTCAAAGAGAAACTCTTGCACGGAACAGTATTTGCATCAATTGAGAGTGCGACAAAATTCCCCAACGCCATATTGTTTCCGCCCTTGACAGACAACTCTACTGTATTGTCTTGAGCGTGCAACAGACTTGAGAAAACTGAGAAGAGTAAGAGAAGGATATATTTATGCCTCATTTTGTATATTTCTATACAAAAATATGCCTATTGTAAAAAATATACAAATTTCCAAAAAAAAATTTAACAACGACATCTGAAATAAAACAGATGTAAATAAAAGATAATCAAGAGAATTTGAATATCATTCAAACTTTATTGCTCTTGTGGGTTCAATTCTTGATATGAGCATTGACGGCAACAGCAGCATCAGAACAGACAAGAGGAATATGCCGATATTCATTGGTACAAGAAGCCATGTGAATTCAATGGGTACCGAATTCATATAGTACATCGAAGGATCAAGGGCCACAATATGGAAATGTTGCTGCAACAAGCAAAGCACCACGGCAACGACATTACCTATAAGGATACCCTTACCTATCACAATGCATGCATAATAAAGAAAAACCTTTATTATTGAGACATCGCGTGCCCCGACAGCCTTTAACACTCCGATAAAATTACTCTTTTCAAGAATTAGTATAAGCAACCCCGATACTGTTGTAAAGCCGGCTATAAAAAGGACAAGAACAAGTATAAGCCATACGGTCTGGTCAAGGACACTGAGCCAAGAGAAAAGCGAAGGATAGAGATCTTCTATCGTAGGTGCATGAAGCCTTTCCCCTACCTCGTTATATTGTTTGAGAACCTGATTGACATCGGTAGCGACCATATAAAGTTCGTTATAATCGTTTATGGATATTTCGATACCCGTAGCCTTTTCGCTACCCCAACCGTTCAGACGTCTTACGGTATATATATCGGTGAGGGCCATTATGTTGTCGAATTCCGTAAGATGTGTTTCATAAACAGCACTGACAGACATTCGACGTGCCTTTATGCCTTGTTGCATGAAATAGATATTGACCTTATCACCAACAGAAAGCCTGAGCTTATCGGCTATGTTTCTTGAAAGCACTATGCTATTTGACGAAGAATCACTACCCCACGAAGGCAGCTCGCCTTCAACGATATTGTCCTTAACAAACGAAAGGTCATAACCTGTTCCTACACCCTTCAAGGCTATTCCTTCATATTCGCCATTGGCCACTATCATGCCGGGCTTCATCACAAACGGCTGAACATGTCTGACACCCTCTACTGCCGACAGACGGGCAAGCATCAACGAATCGGCCACAACCGGCACTTCGCCATGATACGACGATTCGTAACTCATCACCTGCACATGACCACCAAAACCGATAATCTTGTCACGTATCTGTTGCTTGAAACCGACGATTATGCATATAGAGACAAACATGACCAAAGTACCGACAGCCACTCCCCACTGGGCTATAGCTACAGCCGGACGCGATATTCTGCGCGTCCCCTTTCGGGTACCATACATTCGTCGTGCAAGAAACAATTCAAGATTCATAGTGTGCCAAACATTAAAACTTACGGAAATCGAGCTGTACCTTATCGGAACGCAATATCAT
>JAEIGA010018966.1_pt1 | contig 10488 bp, 3 predicted proteins | sample 9270691 | NCBI WGS metagenome assembly JAEIGA01 (sample SAMN17057246, study PRJNA624740) | gut metagenome | biome: biome; isolation source: fecal sample | host: Bos grunniens | place: China: Xizang | collected 2019
AAAATTATCGCCGCGAATTGACGGCAAGCAAAGCGGAATTGGAAAATGCATACCGAGAACAATTCAGAGCATACAGTGACGAATTATCTAACCGCTTTGTTAATATTCACGAGGAAATAACGGAGAGAATAGAACACGGCATAGTGGAAGCAGTAGAAGAATTCAAAGACAATATTTTCAATCGTTCGGAAGAATGTTTCCAAAAAGTTGTCGAGTTAGTTCATCAGCGAATTGACGCAATTCAACGTGCAGAAGGTGACTGTGAGAGAGATTTAAAAATCAGAATAGACTCTTACGGTGAAGAGATTAAAAATATGCAATTGCATTGTGCAGAATTGGAAATGCAGTATGAAAATGCGGTTCGTGACGGATTGCGTCAGGCTGACAAAATGATAGAGGCGAAGCTTTCGGATGTCAGCAGTTATATTGCAAAGGAAAAATCCGCAATTGCTGTGTCTTTCCAAAATCAATTTGATACTAATGAAACGCAGTTGAACAGTCTTGTAAATAAAGCAAAAGAGTATCAAAAGTCTTATGAAGATTTGGCATTGAAAATGTCACAGTTAGAAAGTGATATTACTGGAAAAGTAAATATTTACTTGGAACAAGTTGTTGCAGATTTTGATGCTCCGATTGCAGATGCAAGACGTGAATTAGCTCAGATATTAACCAGAGTTGACGGATTGAAAGATGTTATCGATACAAAAACTCGTTTGATAGCAGATGAAATATTGGCAAAATTGAAAGAGAAAACAGAAAGTATCGCAGATGTAACAGAAAAACGTTCGGCAGAATGGGAAAGTCAGATAGAGAAATTGTTTGAACGTGTGGAAACTCATTTGACATCTTGTAAAACGACAGTTGAAATGCAGACTGAAAAATTACAGAAGCTGGAGGCATCTTATCAGGCACAGTTGTCCAGAAAATTGGGAGAAACAGATCAAGCGTTGGAAAATGAACTTAATAATTTGCATAAGGCTTTCTTGAATGCTTCAGAAAAATTGTCAAAAGAGACAGCGATTCTTTGTCGTGATTATGAAGAACGCGGACGAGATTTGTTTGCATCAACTCAAGACACAATGGCTGAAATGGAAAGTAGGATTGCCGGATTGGATTCAAGAATAGAATCAATCGACAGTGAAATCGGCGGAAAATTGGAAAAGCAATTTGTATCGGTACAAGAAAAAATGGCTGCTTTTACAGCACGCCAAGAAGATTTGTATGTGATAAGAGTCGAAGAATTACGAAAACAGTTCAAGGAAGAATTGGACGCTGCACAAATTATGTGTGTGTCAAAATTAACGGAAATGCAAGCCGGCATTGACGGAAAAACTCAAGATATTTATTTGAAATTGAATAAGATTTATGACGATTTTTCTGTGGATGCAATGAAGTTTGATAATGAAAATCGAGAGCGTTATCGTGGATTGCTGGAAAAAATGGAAGAGGCTGCGGAGAAAGTAGATACTTTAAAAGAAGAACTTTCTTTGGGTATGGAAGAGCGTATAAAACGAGAATTCAAAATTGCGGATGAATTGTTTGTAGATAAAGCTCAAGATATGAGAGAGAACATTCAGCGTATGGAAGTTGAAAGCAGAAAACAACTTGATGATTATTACAAAGAGTTAATGCGAGTTCAGGATGCGTTGGATGTGATTGAAAACGATTATGCTGAAATGATGCAAAACAAGTTCACTGCTTTAGATGTACAAGCGTCTGAATATTTGACACAGATAAAGACTGCATTGACTGAAAGTGTGACATTGATAAACAGTAAAATGTCAGAATTGTCTGATAAGATGAAAACGGTAGAAACTTCTTATACGGAAAAAGCAGAATTTATGTTGTTTAATCAAGAACAAAAATGGAAGGAAGTTGAGGATAAATACAGCGATTTTGACGAGCATGTTGATGCTGTTTATCGAAGATTACCTGAAGCCGCCAAAGAAATGGACGAAGTAGTTGCAATCGGAAAAGCTAAATTGGAAGATGCATTTTACTTTCAGATAGAAGAGCAAAAGCGTCATTTTAAAGAAGCGGAAATGCAATTGGACAAAAAAGCGTTGTCATTGAACAAGAAAATGCAGGAAATGCAACGTTCTATTCGTGATATTGACAATCGTTTTGCAGCCGAGTATTTGGAACGTTCCGCTGTTCTTGACGAGAGAATTGCGTCGATAGAGTTCGAGATTTCTAAGTTTGAACGTAACATTATGTTGGTTCAAAAGACCGGCGAGATGAAAGATGAGCTGGAAAAAGAAATTGCCGGATTGAAAAATACCGTAGCAGATGTAAAATCTGATAAGAATAAAATGGAAGCTTTGGGACAGAGAATGGCTGAGTTGGAGTCATCGGCATCTGAAAGATATGAAAAGTTGTTTGCACAGTCTCAATCTTATGAAGATTTAAATCTGAGAATCAAGGATTTACAGCAAGAGATTGAAAGTGTTGAAGAAAAAACACAAGATTTGCGTGAAATGCGACTTGCGACTCAGCAATTGGATGCAAAATTTATAGTATTGGAACGTCAATTCGGGCGTATAGATTCTATGATCGGTAAGATTGAGACGTCTGAGTCGATTGCCAAAGATTATTATCAAAAATTAAACGAAATGCGTTTGAATGTGACACAGTTGCGTCAGATGATGAGTACGATGGAATCTCAATGGCAAGAAATGGAAGTAAAACGCAAAGTTTACGGTGAAAAGATTGAGCATTTTGAAAGTGAGGCAGATTTGATATTAAACTCACAAAGCCAAATTAACGCTGTTATGACTAAGTTTAAACAGATGGATTTGCTTGTGGAAGATTTAGAGTCCAGAACTGATGCTGTGCGTCATTTGCAAGACTGGTTGATAAGAGCCGAAACACGTATGGAAAATATGAAAACTGATTTGCAACGTGTTTTGCCTGAAGAAAAGCCTGTTACTGTCGAGGAGTCCGATAATCTCGGAGAAAGTATTCGAGAGTTGTACCGTCAGGGAATGAGTGCGGCTGATATTGCAAAAATTGTGGGAACATCGCTTGAAGAAGTGGAATTTGCCATTGAGTTGGAAGAAGTTCTTAGTTCTAAAAGATAATTCTTTATAATTTAAAGAAGATTGGTTATATAAGGTAAAAATCTCTTGGGGAGGGGATTATGGAATTATTTTATTTTTTTCTGTCATTAATATGTTCATTGGGAGTGATATTTTTCTTTAGATTTAAAGACAGAAACAATCGCAGTTTTGAAAAAATATTTCAATTATCAAACAGAATTCGCAGTGAGATTGAAAACGGTTCTTCTGAAAATTTGCAACAATTGCGTCTGTATAATAAGACGATTTTAGAAACATCAGAACGTGCCGAGCAAATTCTGTCAGAATTAAAAGAATATGCAGGGAAACAACAAAAAGGTTCTGTGGACGAAAAGCTTGCTAATCGTATAAATGTACTTGAACAAGAACTTAACGAAACCCGTAATGCAATTAATGAGCAACACAGTTCGCCTATGACAGTTTCGAGAAATATTAAGAGTTTGTTGAAAGAGTCAATGAAAGAAATGAAAAATATGCGTAACGAGTTGAAGGAAATGGAAAATGACTTGAAACTTGTTGAAAAGAATACCACTTTGACTTTAAACAATCACAGTCGCGATATCGGATTGAAAATTTCTAATTACAGAAAAGAGATGGAGTTATTTGTAAACGAGCATCAGAACAAAACTGATTTTTTAAGAGATGATTTGCAAAAATTATCAGAGAAAATGGAAAGTTTGCGAGTAGAACATCTTTGTGCTTACCAAAGTGATTTGGAAGGATATGAAAAAGAAGAACGCGAAAAATTGCAAAAATTGCGTGATGATGTAATCAAACTTCGTGAAGAAACTGACACTGATGTAGCGAAAAAGATTCAAGATTATGCAGCTTATTTTGATAAGTTGGAAACAAGAGCTCAAAATTTCTCACAAGAAATAGATTTGGAACTAAAGAGAAATGTAGACCAAAAGCTTACCGATATTACCGGACTGTATGAGAGCAAGACAAATGCATTTTGTGATTATGTTAATGACTTGCAGACATCGGCTCGCAGTGTTTTACAAAAAGAAATCCGAGAACATGAAGTTCGTAATGAGAATTTAGTAGAAGATTTTAACAAGAAAAAAGAAGAAAATGATGTCAAAATGGCGGAAGCTAGGGCTTATATAGACGATGTTATCAAAAATCTCGAAATATGGCGTAATGATTCTTATTCTAAAATTGAAGACGCAAAAAAAGATTTTGATACACACATGAATATCGCTTCACAGCAGGCATTGAAACTGGAATCAAAAGTTTTTGAAAATGTTAATAATCAATTGCGAGATTTCAGAACTTCTACGGATTCGGCAATAAAAGAAGTACGAAGTAATTTACAGGCAGCAGTAGATGAAAATCATTTGATTATTGAAAAAATGAACGAAAATATTGAACTGAAGAATATAAAATATTCATCGACTCTTGATGCATTGCAAAAAGAAATTGAGAAGATGGAAAATGAATCAAATGATTTTACTTTAAAATGTACTTCTTCTATAGAAGAAATGAGTGCAAGAATTGCAAGTTTTGCATCTCGTATTGATTCGGAAATCACCAGAATAGACCAGAATGCTCTTGATAAGTTGAGCGAAACTAAGGAACATCTTGGAAACGAACGAGATAATCTTGAGGAAAAACTCAGAAATGATTTGGGACAGTTTTCATCAAAAATGCAAATTGCCCGTGATGAGCTGTTTGATAAGGTTTCAAGAGATTTGTCTGATCTTGAGATGCGATTGAATGAAAAACGTCAGGATATCGAAGCAAAAGTTTCTGATATTGATTCTTTGATGGTAAGCAATACAGAAGGTATTCGCTCTAATATCGAGTACAAATATTCTCAAATGGAGATGCAGGTAAAAGAACGTCTTGATGAGATTGAAAGTAGTTTCGAGATGAAACGAAGTATTTTAGAAAAGCAAGTGGAAGATTTTGATCATTCGTTGAATAATTCTTTGGAAGATTTTGAACGACGAATTGACGGAACTGACAGTCATTTGCTTGAAGTTGAAAATGAGTATTTTGCTAAAGGTGAAAAATATTTATCTGAAGTACAGAGCAAAACAGAGAGTTTGCAGCGACGTGCAGTGGAGATACATGAGAATTTGGAACTTCTGAAAGGAACAGTGGATTCTGATGTAGAGGCTCATATTGAAAACGGTAAACGTGAGATTGCTCAAGTAATGGAAAACGGTCATAAAGACATTGAGCGTGTTTACCAAGAATATGAAGCTGAATGTAATGAAAAAATCAGTAAATATAAAGAAAATCTTTCTACAATGGAACAAAATGTAAAACGTGTGGAAGAACGTTTTGATTTGCAGTTGGAAAACAAATTGACGTCGGTTGATGCTGATTTGTCGAGAAAGCTTGATTTATTAAGTGAGACTTACCGCAGCAGAGTAAACAGAATGACTGATGAGGTCGCAGATTTTCAGAGTAAAACACAGCAGCATTTAGAAAATCTTCAAAACGAAACAGATTCTAAAACTAATAAATTGTTGGATGATACACAAGCCAGAATGACTGAACTTGAAAGCGGTTATGAGCAGTTGAAAAATCAGTTGAGTAATCTCGGTGCTACATTGGGAGCTGAATTGGAAGCACAACTTCTTGACGGCAGAACTCAGATGAATAATCATTTAAGTCAGATGGAAACAGATTCTATTAAACGTATTAATGAATATAAAAGAGAACTGTTGGCTGTGAGAAAAGATTTGGATGAATTTAACGATATGTTCAAATCAAAAGTGAATGAAAGCGGCGATTTAATCGAACAAAAGTTGGAAGAAAAGTATGCATTGCTTGAAGCCGGCAATGAAAGTCAGATAGAGAGAATCAGAGAAAATCTTGAATCAGTAGAAAAAGGACTTCGTACAATGGTCAGCGGTTCTGTTTCTGAATTGAAAGACAAAGTCGAAAGTATGTACAGTCAGCTTCAGAGTGATTATTCCGGGAAGTTTGATGTGGTAATAAATGATAACACAGGCAGATTGGAACGTTTCAGTGAAAACTTTGGTATTTTACAATCACAGATTACGGCGTTAAGCGAAAGAATCGACGGTGATATAAAACAAAAAGTCGATTCCGGACTTGCGTTGATGCAATCTGAATTTGACGGAAAAATGAATGAATCCAGAGAAATCTTACGTGATTATGAAGATAACGCCAAGAACGTATTTGAAAGCTATAAAAATGACTTTGAAAATATCAAAGAGAGTATGAGACAGATTGATGAGCGTTTTACTGCAAGTTTTGAGGATGAAACAGCTAATCTAAATAAAAAAATTGCTCAGATTGAGCTTTCTATAAAGAGGTTTGAAAAACAAGTACAAACTTTTGACAAGGCTATAATGACTAAGGAACGTATTGAGGCTGATTTGAAACAAATTACCGAACAAGTACGAGAAGTCAAAGCTCATAAGAGTGAAATCGATGATATTGAAAAGAAAATTATCAATATCGGTTATGTTGCCGGTACAACAGAAGATAAATATAACAATATATTAAACAGCAGTAAGAAGATTGAAGTGTTATCGCAATCGATTCAGGAAATGCGTGATTTTGTAGACCAAGTACAAGTTCGTATTGACCATTTGTCTAATGTAAAAGCTGAAATCGGAAATATCGAAGCTACGGTCGATATGCTTTCGAACAGATACAACAATATCGAAATGCAAATCAGTCGTTTGGATGATAAAGAAGGAGATTTGCAGCGTGTAAAAAATACTTTCGGCAAAGTGGATACGACTGTTCGTGATATTGAAAACAGAATCTTGAATATTACAAAGAATGTCGAAAACTTGCAGTTGAAAGAAAATGTATTCGAAAAATCAATGGCCGACTTTGAAAAACATGCAGCTCCGATTGTTAATTCTTATGATGTTATAAAGGAAGTTGTAGAGCGTTTTAAAACGATGGATACTTTGCTTTACGATTTAGACAGCAGAAAAGAAGCTTTGACATTGGCACGTGAAAAAGCCGTAAAAGCTCAGACTTTATTTGAAAATCTTAATCGTCAATGTGATGATAAGATAAAGATAATGGAAGGGCTTATGGCAAACGGCGTGAATGTAAGCGGCAGACAGACGGATGAAAAAAGAAAAGTTGCCGACAGAAACGATAATACGAAAGAAGCAGTGTTGGGATTGTACAAGCAAGGAACGACCACAGATCAAATTGCAAATATGTTAAAACTTTCTACTGCGGAAGTAGAGTTTTATATCGAATCGTTAAAGAATGAAAAATAATTAACCAAATGAATTCTCGTATCTTTGCGGTCGTAGTATTTTTTCTGCTTTCTTTCTTATGCAACGGGAATTATCTCGGTGAAAAAGCATTGCGTATTTTTGAAGAAATAAATCGACTCGAAGAACGAGAAAGTCTTTTTTTGACTGAAGATTTTGTTCAGTGTGATGACAGCCACTTATTGGATTGGTACATTTATTTTTGCGGTGAGAAAGACTATCGAGATTTACCTAGATTGAAAGCTTTTTACAGTGAAAAAGTAGACAGCATTGAAGATGAAATGCGTAAAATGTTCGGTTCACTAGATGTACAAAGTTTTACGACACAGCAACAAAAGGAATTTGCAGAATCATTAAATGTTTTGTTGCACAAGTATTTTTTTAAAAAATACAAAGCTGATGCGGATACTTTTGGGGATGTTGTAAATTACGGTTATTATAATTGCGTGAGTTCTTCTGTTTTGTATATGTTGCTTTTGTATCATTTCGGTATGAAAGCAACGCCTATACAGACAAAAGAACATGTGTTTATTGTGGTGCATTTTTCGGACGAAACAGATATTGATGTGGAAACAACAAATGCTTATGGTTTTGATCCCGGTAAGAAGAAAGAAGTTCTTGATGAATTAGGTAAAATTACCGGTTTTTCTTATGTGAAGCAAAAGAATTATAAAAACCGTTTTAATATTTCGTTGAAGGCTCTTTTGTTGCTGGTGCTCCATAATAAAAGTGCTTATTATACAAAGATTGGAAAACATGAAGCAGCATTGCGTTTGGCGTTTTTTTTAAGACAAGCCAGAAATGATGAACGCGGCGAGAGTGAATTTCACATTTGTTATTATAATCTTTTAGCAACTTTATCTTCAACGTACGATTTTGAAACACAATTGCAGTTGCTTTATCACTATCTTGAAAATATCAGAGCAGAAAACACAAGAATTCGGAAAATGCGTTTTCATTCATTGACACAAATGATTTTAAAAGCTGATTCCGAGAGTGATTTTGAGAAAATTCAAGTTTTCTTTAGTAAAGAAAAGAATCTTTGTCGTATTGATGAAGAAGATGCTTTTCATGATATAGAAAATGCTTTTTATGTCAGTAAAGTTCAGTTTTATTATAAAAATAATCGCATTGAAGAGACTTTTAAAGCGATTAACGATATTGCAGATAATAAAAACAAAGCGATTTTATTACGCAATACTTTTGCAATCATCAATCAAAATGCAATCAGGACAAAGGATTTTGATAAGGCTTACCAACAGTTGATGTTGGGAAAAAAAATGTTTTCGATTTCAAACGATTTTGATAAAGCAATGAAGACTTTTTGGAATAATTATTTGGTTTCTTTCACACAAAAAGGAATGTTTGCTCAGGCTTTGAAATTGTTGGAAAGTGAAAGTGGTGAACTTAAAAAAGAGGATAAGTATGAATTGATGAAAGTGATTTATAATTCATATGCTTATGAAGAATATAAGAACGGGAAATCATTAAATGCTGCCAGAATTTGTGTCGAAGCATGTAAAGTGTTGGGGAATGAAAAAATTATCATGGAAAATATGAAAATTTATTATTTGAATGCTTATAAGGATACGCAAATAAGCAAAGATTCGAAAGGAATGCTTGAAATAAAAGATGAAGCATCTGTTTATTTCCCGAATTTTCCTGAGTAAGAAATTAGATTATTACAATAGTAAGAGAAGGTGTTTTATATGAGACGTTGTTTTTGTGCGATATTTTTAATATCAATTTTATTTGTATTTTCATGTAAGAAACAGGAAAAAATTTTGACTGTATTGTCTGATGATATTTTTATGCTTGATGTGGCAATGTTGTTTCAGGAAAAAAATCCGGATTTTACGGTACAGGTGGCTTTAACTGAAAAAAACAAGTCCGGTATTTTTTCCGCTACAAAGAAAAGTGAAGCGTCACGTTATGATTTGATTGCCGGAGAATATTTTCCGGATGAACCGTTGAGTTCTTCTCGTTTCGCAAAAATCGAATTGTATGATAATCAGGATTTTTATCCTTTCGAAAAAGATTTCTATCAGAAGACAAAGGAAATAGGAGTTATATATTCTTATGATTTTCCGGTAATTGTGGGGATAAATGAAAAAGACAGTTTGAGTGATTTTATAACAATGGATGAATTTCAAAAAATAGCAGTGGAAGAGTCTAATGTTGAAAACGGAGAAGAAGAATTTGCTTTTATTCCGCAAATGACAGGTTTTCCCGAGATGGAATTCTATTTCGTCGGACAAAATTTATATTTTCAAAATAACGGGAAATCAATTTTTTCGATTGACGGTGTAAATACGCAATTTCAGCGTTATCATTTCTTTAATCAAGCTATTGCAGAAGAGTCTTTGATATCTACTTATATGCGTAAAAGTGAAAAAGTCGATTCCTACTTTTATATACATAACGGAATTCAACGCTATGATTTTCAATATTTTTCTCAGGCTAAAGTTTTATCTGATGAAAAATATAAAATTCACTTTATAAGTGACAGTTCGACTTTGTCATTGAAACAAAATGTAATAAGCGTGAATAAATTTTCTTTTTCTAAAAAAGGTGCGGAGATTTTTATTAATTTTTTATTAAGTCCTGAAATTCAAGAATACTTATATAAAGAGTCATCATCGGAGTCTCAAGCTTTGACTTATAAAAATATTCATTTCCCGGTTATTTCCGGAATTGTCGATGATAATACTACAGATAATTATGTCAATCGGTTAAGATATCCGAATTTCGGGGACGAAAAACAGCACTTGAAATTCATGAATATCTATCATACGACAATGGATTTGATTGCAAAGGATCGTTTAAAAAAAGAAGATTTTGCAGACTTTATAAATAAACAAATAGATTAAAAAAATGTTTGACAGCTTAGTTTAAAACAATTACCATGAGGCATCTTAAAATTATATCGGAGGCTGTATGGCTGAAGTAGTATTAAAGGATATCGATAAAGTTTATCCTGGAAATGTTAAAGTTGTTTTTAAAAACAACATCGAAGTTAAAGACAAAGAGTTTGTTGTTTTCGTAGGCCCATCAGGTTGCGGAAAATCAACTACTTTGCGTATGATTGCCGGTTTGGAAGACATCACTGCCGGAGATCTTTTCATTGACGGAAAGAGAATGAATGATGTTGCACCAAAAGATCGTGATATTGCGATGGTTTTCCA